>Ga0256405_10007727_pt1 | contig 15893 bp, 20 predicted proteins | sample RumenRJG_02DNA_FD_189096 | JGI IMG/M metagenome (GOLD analysis project Ga0256405, IMG submission 189096) | Bovine rumen microbial communities from Lethbridge, Alberta, Canada - RJG_02 | ecosystem: Host-associated > Mammals > Digestive system > Stomach > Rumen | place: Canada: Alberta... | reverse complement strand
AGTCTATCTTTTCTTGTTCCATGACCGCAAAGGTAAGCAAAAAAAATAGTTTTAGCACGCTATCATATCAAGTTCTTTGGTTAGGCAGCGGCATCCGTCCGCCACGGACAATCCCCCTTGGGCCGGAGTTCTGTGACTTTGCCAAGGCTCATCCGGAGAAACGCTTCCTCGTCACAGAGATTGGCTGTGGAATTGCTGGCTATTCTATCGGTGACGTTGCACCACTGTTCGAATGTTGCATAGAGGTGGAGAATATTACCCTTCCCGCTTCCTTTTGGGATATTCTCTCTTAAGAGTCTTTCTTACTTGGACAAATGAAATAATAATTTAATTCAATCAAACGATGAAAGTAGATACCTGTATTGTTCCACAAGATAAGTGGAGCCATTTTGAAGAATCCTATGAGGAGTTTTCACGTCTAAAAAAAGCCATCAATGAATCTAATATAAAGAATAGCGTGACAGCGGTGTATACTATAGATGAGGCAGGTAGCAATGTCCATGTTCACTGTAAGTCCGTTATTCTATTTACGCCCGAGATACCGGACATTGCAGATTATCTGCGCCTGGAACTCAGTGAATATTTCAGAGTGCATGAGACTATCAATATGGAAATGGCAAAACAGAGAGATGCCGAGGTCAGAAAATAGTCTGTTTTATTGATAGTTTTAAGACCTCATACAATCATCCCGCCTGTTCATACAACGTGGCGAGATTTCTTTTGCCAGGTTATATTGAAAGGTTAACTTTGCATCATCAAAAAAACGATACGAGATGAAAAAGATTTTGAAAAGGACAATTGTTGGAGCATTATTGGCAGTGATAGCTGTCGGTGGATTTGGCCTATGGATTCTCTTTGGCAGCAAGACGAGTAATCCCCATAACTACAAGACCATTGGGGAAATTCCGGAGCCATGGGGGTATGAGCGCATAAGTGGTGATGATGCTGGCTATGCAAAATTTCTGCGGAGTCTGCCGCTGAAAGTGCGAGGTTCAAAAGTACAGCTCTATACTGGGGGCGATAGCCGGTTGCAGCCACTCTGTTATGCGGTGGTTGACCTGCCGCTGCTGTCGAATGCTGAGCAGTGCGCGGACGTATGTATGCGACTGCGGGCAGAATACCTTTATAACACAGGTCAATATCGTCGCATACGATTTCAGAATGTGAACGGCAAGACGATGCACTATGGCGGTGGCGCTTCGCGTAAGGCTTTCGAGCGCTATCTGCGAAATGTGTATGGCGTGGCCAGCACCTTCTCGCTGAGCCGGGAGCTGGAGCAACGACGGCTAAAAGACATGCAGCCTGGCGATGTGTTCGTCTATCCGGCACGGAATGGAAAGCGATACGGACACGCTGTCATGGTGGTTGATGTGGCTGTGAGTAAAAGCGGCAAGAAGGCGTTTCTCCTGGCAGAAGGCAATACGCCTGCCCGTGATATCCACGTGATGCGCAATTTCATGAATCCCCTCCGCTCGCCGTGGTTCATGCTCGACGAAGATGCAGACAATCTGATTCTCTCCGTATTTCATTATAAAGCCACTGAACTGAGACATTTCTAATACTTTTTTCAGTGGCTAATCTATTCAAAATCTCTCAACGATGCAAAATACAATTTGCATCGTGAATAAATAGCAAAGCCAATGAAAGTAAAAATGATTCTGCCTTCGTTGCAGGAAGCCGAGAGCCCCTATTGGCGGCCCATCAAGTACTCGCTGTTCCCGCCGCTCGGATTAGCCACGTTGGCAGCCTACTTCCGCGACGACGACGAAGTGGAGATCGTGGACCAGCATGTGGAGCGGCTGACGCTCGACGACGAGCCGGATTTGGTGTGCATACAAGTGTATGTGACGAATGCCTACCGTGCCTATCGCATTGCCGACCACTATCGACAGAAGGGCACCTACGTGGCCATGGGCGGCCTGCACGTCACGTCGCTGCCCGACGAAGCAGCACAGCATGCTGATACGATCCTCCTCGGACCAGGCGAGGAGGCTTTTCCGCGCTTCGTCAGCGACCTGCGCGCCGGCCATCCGCAGAAGCGCTATGTGGCGCGTTGGCGTTCGATAGAGAACATCCCGCCCGTCCGACGCGACCTCATCAAACGCGAGAAATACTTCGTGCCCAACTCGCTCGTGGTGTCGCGCGGTTGTCCGCACCACTGCGACTTCTGCTATAAGGATGCGTTCTATGGCGAGGGCAAGTCGTTCTATACGCAACGCGTTGACGAAGCTTTGGCTGAGATAGACCGACTGCCTGGCCGCCACCTCTATTTCCTCGACGACCACTTGCTGGGCAGTCCGCATTTCGCAAGGGAACTGTTTGAGGGCATGCGCGGCATGGGGCGCGTCTTCCAGAGTGCTGCCACGGTGGCCTCCGTGCTGAAGGGCGACCTGATTGAAAAGGCTGCCGAGGCTGGGCTGCGCAGCGTCTTCCTCGGCTTCGAGACCTTCTCGCCAGAGAACCTGCGCTCGAGCAACAAGCTGCAAAATCTCTCGAAGGACTATGTGGCAGCCGTCGAGCGACTGCACTGCCTGGGCATCATGATCAACGGCAGCTTCGTGTTTGGCCTTGACCACGACGACAAGGACGTGTTCCGCCGCACTGTGGACTGGGGAATCGAGCATAGTATCACCACTGCCACCTTCCATATCCTCACGCCCTATCCCGGAACACGCCTGTTCCAGCAGATGGAACGCGACGGCCGCATCACCTCCTACGACTGGAGCAAGTATGACACACGCACGGTTGTCTACAAGACCAAAGGGTTGACTGCAGAGGAACTGAAGCAAGGCTACGACTGGGCCTATAAAGAATTCTATTCTTGGAGAAACATCTTCCGTGCCAGCTTTGGCCACGACAATCTGAAGCAGCAGTTGGCCCATCTGTTCTACATGGGCGGATGGAAGAAGTTTGAGCCGTGCTGGAACTTCATGATTCGCTACGGACAACTGAACCGTATGCTCCCCGTGCTGGAGTCTCTGTTGGCAAACACGAAGGACAAAAAACCTTCAAGACCGTCAATCCGCCAATCAATATTAAATAAGTAGCTTTCTAAATCCTCATCATCATAACTACCTCGAGCAGAAGAAATCATTTTAATCATTGTAAACATGAATATAAAAAAGAGCATTCAACGGAGTGTGGAATGTCGAGAGACTATATCAATGAGATAACAAAAGTCAATGGGTGGAAACATTGCTTTTAATAGGTGGAAGGAGATCCAGCAGAGGGTACTCTCTCCCTTTCTGGGAAAAATGAATCGTTTTGCTATTTTAGAAATAAAATCGTAACAACGACCTGTCCATGCCATCTTTTTCTATCCTTGCAGTTTGAACATTCCTGTACGGATGCTGGCGATGACGCCACCATCGATGAGGAGATCGGTACCAGTAATGAACTTAGCATGTTCGCCAAGTAGGAAGGCTGCAGCCTCGGCAATCTCGTCGCTCGTGCCTGTGCGCTGGACGGCAGAGGCATCAATCATAGCCTGATAGCCCTCGCCATTGGCATTGAACTCATCATAGGCCAGCGGGGTGACGATAATACCCGGAGAGATGGTGTTGATACGGGCACGACGCTTGCGCCAACTGGTTGCTGCGGCTCGCTGCGCCTGCAGGTGGTTCATACGCTTGGCTATCATATAGGCAAAGCCACTGTTCTGCATAGCCACCTCCTGAATGAACTTCAAGTCCTTCAGCTCCTTCGTGGGGGTGTTCACCAGCTGCAGCTCGATGTCGTTGGGAATGGGGTACATATAGGCGGCCTGACTCGAAATGAGGAGTCCTGCCCCACCCTCGGCCATCACCTCGCCGAAGGCATCCACGGCATAGCCCGTGCCCATCATATCGAGGTCGACGATATGGTCGGGCGTGGCTTGATTGGGCGATGCTCCTGCCGTGTCAATGAAGTACATCACGGGTCCCAGCTCTGCGGCTTTCTTGGCAAATGCCTCCACGCTCTCCTTCTTCAGGGCGTTCACTTGGATGGTCTCCACATCGTATCCACAGCGAAGGAAGTCCTCACCGACGCGCTCCAATGCTTTCTCGCTGATGTCGCCCAGCAAAATCTTCTTACCAGCGCCAATGCGGCGCACAATGGCTGTTCCCATACTACCGGCACCTAAGAGGGCCACTACCTGTTTCTGTTCGTTTCTGTCGAAAATCATAGCATTGTTCTCCTTTTTTATTAATCGCTAATTTTCATTGTTCCTATCCAACGGGGGTTCTCTGGGTCCTGATCGTCGTAGGCTGCCGTGTGGTGCAGCAGGAGCAGGCCGATGTAGTCGAGTCCAAGGCGCTCCAGACGTTCATCCACTTTATGAAAACCTTTTTCATATCTATTGTCAGTCTGTGGGATTAAACTGCGAGAACCACTTCACCTGGTCTTCATACGCCATGTTGAAGTAACGCTTCTCCATGTTCAACTGGTGTATGCGCTCCATCTCGTAGTTGGAGAGGGCGAAGTCGAAAGTTTCGATGTTCTCGTGGATGTAGTCAGGATTAGAGGCACCGGGAATCACCGAGAAGCCCTTCTGCATGTGCCAGCGAATGATAATCTGTGCGGGACTTTTGCCGTGAGCCTTGGCAATCTCGCAGATGACGGGGTCGCGCAGCAGTTCGCCCTTCGAGTCGCGTCCGCCGAGAGGAAACCAGCATTCTATCTGGATGTTGTGCTTGGCGGCCATCTTCTGCCAGTATTCACGCTGGGCGTAGGGGTGGCACTCTATCTGGACAATCTGCGGCACGATGCGACAGTTCTCCACGATGGAGTTCCAGATACTGTCGTTCACGTCGAAATTAGAAATACCGATGGCACGAACCTTGCCGCTCTCCAGCGCCTTTTCCATTTCCTTCCAGCCGCCAACGAAGTCGCCCACGGGCTGATGGAAATACACCAGGTCGATGTAGTCAACGCCCAGTCGGGCACACATGCGGTCGATGGCTTTCAGCGTCTTGCCCTCGCCGTACTCGTTGGGCCACAGCTTACTCGTGATCCAAATCTCGGAGCGGTCGATGCCACTGTCCTTCACGGCACGCCCCACACTACGCTCGTTCTGGTAGGCATGTGCCGTGTCAATGTGCCGATAGCCGCACTTCAAGGCGGTCATCACCGAGTTATAAGTTTCGTCACCATCGGGAATGCTATACACTCCCAGTCCGAACTGCGGCATCTTCACGCCGTTGTTCAACGTCAGATACGTCTGATTCTCCTGTGCCATAACTGCAACACTCATCATTGTTAATAATGTGATTAATACCTTCTTCATTGTTGTTTAAGTTTACGACTGCAAAGGTACGGCGAAAAAGGCAATCCGCCGTTACACGAATTGCCTCAATAGTTACACATTTTGCAGAATATGTAGGTCGTTTGTTATTTTAAATACGCAGGAAACTCTTTAGTCTCTTCAAGAACGAAGGTTTCTTTTCTTTGTCATCTAAATCCAAAACGAATCCGTCGGGATAAATCACCTGATTCGCACTTATATCGAAGAATGCCAAATCATTTTTCTTGGCAAGGTCAGAAACTATTGCATGAACCTCTCCCGCATCCGACCAAGCGAAAGCTACATAAATGGCCTCCTTTGCAATACAGTAATCTGCCTCTTGAAACTTGCCGTTCCCGAAATTATCATCAGAAGGTGCAAACTCGCCATTGAGTGGAGGTACAATTGTTTTCATTGCAAGAAACCAACTCTGCAAGTTGGGAGTTGCATGTCGGTAGTCATTATAGTCGATGTCTTCAGACCATTCGGTTAAAGCATCATACCACTCTAAGAAATCGTCTTTGGCTGCAAAGCGCTTGTGCCTGTCAAGCACCATTAAATCGTAGCTCATAATGATAATAAATGTCTTATTTCTTACGTTTTCGATTCGGGCAATTCCTGCTGGGTGACTTTCTCACACTTGCGGGCATCGCTAATGATTTGACCTACGCAATAAGCATAGGCCTCCTTGCGGAATGCTTCGCGCTCGGGCGTTCCCACTTTCCTATGGCGTTCATCCATCATGGCATCAACGCTCATTATGTCAAAGGAAGCCCTTTCGCATTTCATGGCTACAAAGATACAAAAAGTTTTTCATATCAAACAACTTTTGCGCAAATTTGTTGAAATATACAAAGGTCACAAGTACGAACACATGTACTTGTGGCCTTTGCACTATATCTTCTTACCTTATATCTAATACGATGCGAAACGGTGGTTACACTCCAGGGCATTGATGCGCTGCATCTCGTCGGGAGTCAGTTCAAAGTCGAAGATGTCGTAGTCCTCGGCAATGTGAGCTGCGTTGGAAGAGCCAGGAATGGCGATGGTACCGCATTGCAGATGCCAGCGGAGCAGGACCTGATAGGGTGACTTTTCGTGAGCCTGTGCGATGTCGCTGATAACCTCGTGTTCAGAGAGCGTCTTAATGCCCGTGCCGCGACCACCCAGCGGGAACCATGCTTCGAGGATAGTGCCCATCTTGGCAATGTGAGCCTTCACGCTGCGGCTCTGATGGTAGGGATGCGTCTCATTCTGCAATACGGCTGGCTTGATGGTGGCAATCTTCATCATGCGGTCAATGTCATCCTCGTAGAAGTTCGAGAGGCCGATGCTGCGAATCTTTCCAGCCTTCACACCACGCTCCATGGCCTGGTAAGCCTCTTCATCGTAGGCTGCCGTATGATGCAGCAGGAGCAGGTCGATGTAGTCCAGTCCGAGACGTTCTAGTCTTTCGTCTACCTCATAATCGGCGTTATTGAACGACGATGTCCATAGTTTTGAGGTGACGAAAATCTCCTCGCGTTTGATGCCAAAGTCCTGCATGGCACGACGGATACCACGACCCACGCCCACCTCATTGCCATAGATGTCGGCCGTGTCGATGAGCCGCATGCCAACTTTCAAGGCGTTATAGACCGACTCTTCCGCCTGGGAGGTGGAGAGGTAGAATGTTCCGATGCCGATGATGGGCATGTCGTAGCCGCTGTTCAGCCGAACGGTGCGGGTCTCAAAATTGAATGGATTTGTCATACTGAATGTGATGCTGTCAATTTCACTTGTTGGAATCTCAACGGTCGTACCGTCATTCTTGTGAATCTCTGCCTTCTGGCACTGAGCATTCAGACAGACCGTCAGGAGCAGGGCGAAGGATGCTAATATCTTTTTCATATTGCCTTAATAAGTTTTGCCGGATTGCCCCCCACGATGGTGTTCGGAGCCACATCCCTTGTAACCACAGCACCGGCGGCCACAACAGCATTCTCGCCGATGGTCACACCTGGCAAGATAATGGCTCCCACGCCAATCCAGGCGTTACGACCAATGTGTACTGGTTTACAGCGCAGCACCATACGGTTTGCAAAGTCGTGGTTGTCAGTAACGATGCGCACGTTAGGACCAATCATCACACCGTCGTCGATGGTGATGCCGCCAGCAGCCATGCACGTCAGCGAGTGGTTCACGAACACGCCCTTGCCAATTTTCATCTGGCAAGCAAAGTCAACCTGTAGCGGAGGCATCAGATAGCTCGTCTGGTCAAGATTACCGTCAAAGAGTTGCTCCTCTAACAGACGAATCTGTTCGGGCTGCGGAGCCGTGGTGTTAATTTTGAAACAAATATTGGCGCAGTCGGTCATATGCTTGATGGCCTCTGCATACTCGGGCGTTGCCATATCGACGTCAACCCCTGATCTTAATTGCTCGAAAATACTTTGCATAATTCACAATTTACGATTTATTTGACGAGTGCAAAGGTACGACGAAAAAGGCAATCCGTCGTTACACGAATTGCCTCATAACTTTCACATTTTGCAGAAGATGCTATTTTTGGCGATATTCAGAAGGGGGTTTCCCTAACGTCTTCTTCACATAGCGCGAAAAATGCGACACATTCTCAAAGTGCATTAAGTCTGATACCTCAGTCAACGTCTTCGACGTGTCATTCAATAGTGACACCAGTTCGAATGAGGCAAAGAACTGTATCCACTGCGATGCGGGTAGTCCTGTGACGGTTCGGCTCACCTGCGACAGATACTTCGGGGTGATGCAAAGCAGGTCGGCATAGTAAGCCACTTCGCGCTCCGTCCTGGCGTTCTGCTGAGCCAGAGCAAGAAATCGCAGGAATATTCGTGCTGTATTATCAGAAGTATCCATTTGCGACAGCCCGTGTTGACAGACTGTCCACAAATCATAAATAAATATCTGCATCACACGACCTAAAACCTCACGTTTGAAACCCGTATCTGACATCGCCAGGCGATTACGGAACAGCGCAAAGTCATCATCCATCAGCCGCAAAGACTCTTCATCGAGATGAAATGACGGGTTAATGCGGATGAACACAAAGCCTTTCGAAGCCCACACCATCTCTGGATTGAACTGCAGCAGAAACTGTCCAGAAAGGAGCAGTACGTCGGCCTCGAAATCATCCGAGCACTCGACGCGCTGAATCGTATTCGACATCTGCCAAATGGCAAGGTCATGCTTTCTTGATATGAAAGAGTTCTTACCGTCGGGATACTTTTACAGCACCAAAGGCCTTGTACTGACGGATCATATCCTGCATAATCTGGTGCTATCCCTTGTCTGGCTGCTGGCCATCGTGAGCCTTCCATGCGCACTCTGTTATTTTCATATCCGAGAAGACCGCCGTGAAGGATGATTCTTCTGGCGAACAGGCATAGATGCCAAAACGGATTTCATCTGCAGCGGCATACATGTGACAGACACGCATCTGGCTGAATGACACTCCATCGGTAGAACACTCGATACAATAGTCATCCTCGCGGCGAGAGAACCGGTACCACATGGTTTTCACTCCAGCGGGGATGGCCGTCGTGGCCCAGTCAGAGTAGCCATTGTTCGTCACTACACTGCCCAGATGCTGGAACTCTTCGTTCTCGTATTCCACCGAGCCCTTCAGCCAATTCTCGCTGTCGAGATACATCACGATGCCACACTGGTCAAAGCGATGATGACTACCTGTGAAGTCGGTCTTTACCACAAAGCTGAAGAACTTCTCACGGGTCTTCATCTGCAGCACGGGCGCATTATCGTTCTGGAAGTGATAGTACGTGCGCTGCCAGAGGTCGGTCTTCGGAACTGTGGTGATGCGGATGGTATCATCCTTGATTTCACACCCCGCAGGCTCCCGTGTCCACTGAAGACTGCCTGAATCGACGTGGCCACTGTCAGCAAGTGCCATCTTTACGTTGTCTACAAAATCCATAGTCGTTTCCTGTTTGTTTTGCTGTCCACATGCCGTCAGCATGAGTCCGATGCTTAATAATGAGAATAATTGCTTTTCCATATTTCTTTTTTTCCAACAGATAAATTGGCATTTTTAGCATTATCCGAAATAATAGTTGCTTTCATTCAAGTCTTTGAACACCCTCACTCCGCAGATAATCAGCTACCATTGGAGAATGTGAACTCATTGAGGGGTCTATAACCTCGTTCTGACATCAATTCGTCCCAATCATGAGGCAGTTCAATTTTGACGGTAGAGTATCCGCCTCCCGGCATGGTCTGCACCTTGTTGCGCGCCGCATCACCCGTGATGAGGAATTGTGTCATACCCTGCTTCATGGTAGGTATGGTCTCGATGGTTGCATCAGGACTGTCATACCATTCGGGGGTGGTGGTCTGTTCAGCTCCTTCAGTACGTCTCAGATACCCGGTATATTGTCTGATGTTATGTTCTCCTCCGTCTTTTGCCCCACCTGGGTTGGCATAGTAGTTGGCAAAGACTCGCTCGATGAGTGGTCGGCGCGAAGCACTGATAAGATAGTCCTCCAACGCCTCAACCGAGGCATAGTGCTGTGCGAGGATACGGGCCACAGGCTCGGTGAGCAAGATGGTGCGGAACGTAAACTGTCGTCCGCTGCCCAATGCAAACTGACATCGTTCGCTGATGTCCCATGCCATGAGCTGGGCAATGCGTTCCGCATCGGTGGTGGAGGGTGCCATGTTGTTTCCCCAAAGCAATGTTGAAGCAGCCGTGACGGTATTGTCATTCACTTGATATCCGGCACGCACGTGATATGGTTGCCATCCTATTCGCCTGCAGGCGGCTTCATCCTCTGCCAGGCACCACGACATGGGGTACCCGAAGGTGCCCATGCGGTCTTGCTTGACGTAATAGCCGCAGAGGTTCATCAGCGCGAGATTCATAAAGCGGCCTATAGACATGTTGACGGCCTCGTTAATCTCCCCCTGCCCATTGTCGATACTCAACTGCCGCGCCACAGGACCGTTCAGCCAGCAGAATGGAATCCACGCATGGGTGCTGGCCAGCGTGCGCCGGAAATCCGGACCGTCAAGTGCCTTGGTAAGTGCAATGAGCACAGGCATCAGCTCTGGCTTGCATCCTGCCATGACACCGTTCACGGCCACATGCCATGCCGTGGTATTCCTATGGGCAATGGGCAGCACCGCAACGGTCTCATCCCACTGATAGTCGGTGAAGCGCATCATCTCACTCACTCGCTCAAAAGTGGGCGGTACGATGGACAACCCGTCTGTCCATTTCATTTCGGCGAAATAGGCGTTCACCTCCTCCAAGGTGCCAAAGAAGACGTCGTCACGCAGGTCTCCATGGCTTGCATTCATCGCTGCTGCCGTCTCTTCGGCCGTGATAGGTCGCGTAAGTGCCTCCACGATTTGTGGCCACAGTATTTCCCGGGTGTTCTTGAGCAGGACATCCTCGGCATCCAGCGCAAAGGCTCCTGGATATTCGGCCACACGCATCACGGGCACACCATTGTTCAGCGATGTATAGTGAGCCTGATTGGTGAAGCCGGGGGCGCAGATAATTACAGACGGGATGCCGATATACTCAGCTGCCAGACACGACCCCACTTCTTTCGGCGTGCATAGCCCGCAGCCGCCATTGCCCGATATGACGGCATCGACCTTTAGTTCACGAAGCCGTCGTTGAAAGTCGTCTTTTGCCCTGCGTGTGATTCCTGGCGCAGGGTATGGCCTCGCTGTTCCCACCTCGTCCAACAGCAACACTCTCGCCTTTGGATAATGCTTCTCGATGAGCCGCTTGATTTCCGGGTGCGTCACATGGCTCATAAAGCTCACACCCACCACGGCAATGGTCTTTCCGCTGAGTGTGTTCAGACGAGGTGCCTGTTCAATGGGCTCTACCGTAGCGCGTCCGATGGGTGACACCACGGCAAAGCCCGCAGTTTCTGTAGTTGCTGAAGATTTTTTGTCTGTGTCTATCTCGCATGTTTCATCACATACGATTCGTTCCTGTGCCAGAACATTTTGTGATAGAAAGGCGTTTGCAAGCAGCAGGGTGAAAAGGAATTTCTGTCGATGTCTCATAACGATATTGGAAGTTTGTTGTTTACAAATTAGACGTGTCAACGGATAAAGAGTTTATTCAAGAAGGACTTGTTTCAACTTTATTTATTTAAATAAATTCCTGACATGAATTGCTTCAAACCTCCAATATGATCACAGTGTCCGTGAGAAATAAAAACATAGTCAGCTGTGCAGAGGTCGAATTCCCATTTTCTCGGCATTCCGAACCAGCATGCCGCTGGCTCTTATACCGAGCAAGACACGATGACACTCCGTTTCCAAAAGCATCGACAGCCTATGCTCGGCTTCCAAAGCTGGGGCGTTGGTGCGATTATCTACGAGTACTTTCCATTTCATTTTTCCAAGTCCATTCGTTGCCACTTGACTTTGCCTTCATCTATATCAAGTCATCCCAAGGGGGTGTTCGTCCTCGGGAAAAGCAGTTTCATAAAGCTGCTTTATCTTTTCATCAGCAACTGCTGCCATGATGCGTTTCGTTGTCATCGCCAAACTTCATTCTTTCTCTTTTAGGATTTCCTCCATCCTTGGACGGAAATCGTTGCCCCAGTTGCGTAATTGCTCGATGATGGGGATGAGGGTACGGCCTAAGTCGGTAAGGCTGTATTCAGAATGTTTGCAGACGGGGTCGATGACCTGCTTCTCCACAACGCCGTATTCCACCAGTTCCTTCAGTTGCTGGGCAAGCACACGTTCGCTGGCTTCAGGCATGCGACGCTGAAGCTCGCTGGGGCAGTTCATCGTGAAGATGGCGGCGGAGTGCTTAGGCTTCAGCACGATGGGGTGCATGAAGTCAGAATAGTTGACCGCGGGGAAAATAAGCCGCTCCATGAAGGCGCGGAAGTTGGCCGAAGGATAGTGGCAATAGACGGGTGAACCGCATATCAGCACATCAGCATCGATGGCTTTCTCAAGAAAGGGCTTCAAGTCGTCCTTGAACGAGCAGATGCCCTTCTTGCCTCCCTTGATTTTACAAGCGAAACACGACATGCAGCCTTTGTAGTTCAGACTGCGGTCATAGAGGCTTACCAGTTCCACTTCGGCACCAGCCTCGCGGGCACCGTCCATGGCTCGCTTCAGCAGCTGAGCCGTATTGCCGTTCTTACGCGGACTTCCGTTGATAAATAATGCTTTTATCATATACTATAATGTTCTTTTGTTTTGTCTGATGTTAGTCAACTCGTCCATATCGAAATGGTCTATGCCGTAACGGAGGGCTTCCAGTATCTGAGGCTTGCGCTTCAGAAAGTCGGGCCCCGTGAGGTTCATCGACGAGGTGTGGTGCGTGTTCAACGCACAATCGCAGGTCAGCAGTTCGAGGAACGTCAATAGCTCTTGCATCAGTTCGCGCTCGGTCAAGGGGGTGAACTCACCACGCTCGGCCTCTTCTAAGAGTGGGGTACCAAGGAAGAGCGTCAGACCGCCCGTGCCCACAAGCATCGGTTTGCATTGGTTGAAGATCTTGGCAGAATTGACGGCATGCTCATGGCTGTGTTCACGACCTGCCACACCATTGAGGAAGGTCATCCAATACTCGATACCAGCCTCCTCCAGCTTATGGCATTGCTCCAGAATATCCTCCGAGGTGTAGCCCTTGTTGATGCGTTTTAATGTCCAGTCGTCGCCGCTCTCCACGCCCAGCGAAATCTCGTTCACGCCGATATCCTTCAGCCGTCGAAGCTGCTCCACGGACTTATTCTTCAAGTCGGACACGCGCGTCTGGGTGTACATATGCTCCAGTTCGGGCAGATACTTACGGATGAGTTCCAAGCGAGGCATCAAGCGGTCGAAGCTCAGAGCCAGTGGATTGGCGCTCAATAGCTGGATGGTCTTGGCGTGCGGCACCATCGCCTGTAGTTCCTTCAAGTCTTCTTCCAACCATTCCATGGGCTGCATGCGGAAAGGCACGTCCTTGTACATTGTGCAGAACTTGCAACTGTTGTGGGTGCAGCCCTGTGTTATCTGAATGAGCGGCCATGTGGCCCAATAGGGATTGCGGTAGAGTGGTTCCGTGAAATGCATAATCTTTTTCCTTTCTTTTGTTTGACGATGCAAAATTAGTACATTCCCACGAAACCGCCATCATTACTTACCGTTTGGTAAGTGAACTTTTTATCCAAACATCAGCCTTCGGTGCTCCACGCCCCATTCCGTCATCTGATAGACGATGCCGTAGAGCCGCTTGCCATGTTCCGTCAGTCGATACTCCACCCGTGGAGGATAGCCGTAGCATTCCTGTTTCTCTATCAGGCGGTCGTCGGTCAACTGCCTGAGACGGTCTGAGAGGACTTTCTCGCTGATACCTTTTACTACTGCCAATATATCCTTGAACCTTGTCTGTCCACAAATTATAGCGGTCAGAATCTCCACGTTCCACTTGGCTCGCAGAACGTCCATCGTGTCAGTTATCGACATCACTTCTCGGCAGAGCACACGTGTGTCCTTTGCCGAGACCTCTTTTATAATTTCATCAATGCTGATAGGATGTTCCAAGTGATCCATGTCTCAGTTATCTTTTTTATATTTCATGTATGTGTGCCATGCCTCCTTAACATCTTCCAGAGCATGGTTTCCCAGAAAGAACTCTATCAGGCAGTTATCTTTGGACAGGTGTACTGAACTGGGGAGCGATGAGTTGCTGGCTGAGAAGTCGGATGGCTATGGGATTCATACTGTCATTTTGCTTCATGCTATACCTAACAATTCTATCTCAAAAATCAGCGTTGAGCCACCTGGGATGCCTGGCTGGGATAATTTACCGTAGCCCATCTCTGTCGGCATGTAGATTTCCCATTTATCACCGATGTGCATCTGCTGAATGGCAATAATCCAGCCTTCTATCAAGTCGCAAAGCCGACAAGCCAATGGTACACCGCCACGACTGCTATCGAACTGTTTGCCGTCGATTGTTTTACCTGTGTAGTGAGCGGTGATGATGCTACGTACGGTTGGCTTGGGACTTGATTGATTACCCTCGCTTAGCACTTTGTAGAAGATGCCCTTGGGGAGTGACTTCACCCCTTCCTCTTGCGACTTAGCCACAAGCCAGTCCTTATTCTCTTGTATGTATGCTCTTTTATTCATTGTATATTCTCATCTATACATCATACCTCAACACATCTGACGGCCAGCCGGTGACGTTACTTCCAGTATCAAGCAGGCGGATCTGACTCAGGTCGCCGTCAGTAAGGGTGAAGTCGAAGAGGTCGATATTCTCCTGCATACGCTCCTTGTGGGTGGTCTTTGGAATGACGATGATGCCGTTCTGGATGAGGAACTTGAGGGCTATCTGGGCGGCGGTCTTGCCGTATCGCTCGCCGATAGCCGTGAGTGTGGCATTTTTGAAGATGCCGTGACGGCCTTCTGCCAGCGGGCTCCATGCCTCCAGCGCCACATCGTAAGGCTTCAGGTACTCCAGCATCTTGCGTTGCTGGTAGAGCACATGCGCCTCACATTGGTTCACCACGGGCACGACCCTGGCACCGTTCACGATCTGGGGGAAGGTGTTGGGATAGAAGTTCGACACGCCGATGGCGCGGAACACGCCTTCGCAATAGAGTTCTTCGAGCGTCTGCCACATCACTTTCGGGTTGCCTACGGGCCAATGCAGAAGCATCAGGTCGACATAGTCGAGCCTGAGTTCACGCATCGAGTGCTCCACCGTGCGGAGCGTCTGCTCACGGGTGTAGCAGGGCTCGCAGATCTTGGTGGTGACGAACAGCTCCTCCCTGGCCACGCCGCATGCCCGCACGCCGTCGCCCACGCCTCGCTCGTTGTAGTACATAGCCGCCGTGTCGATGCTCTGGTAGCCCACGCTGATGGCTTCCTCGACCACCCGTTGCGTCTCGCGCTCTGATATGTTATACACGCCGAGGCCAATCATTGGCATCTCTACGCCGTTATTCAGTTTCTTATATTCCATTCTCATATTTATTTAGTGGTGGGTGACCATACAAACAAACCTACGGCTGAAGCTAACTGGCGAAGCAGATGTAAGAGCTCGTCTGTCAGGTTGTAGAGCGTCATGTAGGTGGTGTCACGTTGAAGCGTAATCAACATCGAGTCTTTAGCCAACATGACATATAGACACATCTCCGTGGGTTCTTCCGATAAGCAGGCGTCGACCATCTGAACTATTTTCTCTGGTTCTGGGTTCCGCTGCCAATGTTCAGCATCGTAGCTGAACACCAGGTCGTAGTAGCAGTTCAGTTTCAACAACACATCAGCATATTGACAGCTTAACCGCTCAACATGGTTCAGGTAGTATTGCTCCACCTTGAAATATTGTCCGCCGCCATTGGCTGGCACCTGCATGGGCAGGATATCCATGACGTAGTAAGGCTGTTTCAGAAGTCCTTCGATGTTCATAAGGTTTCTGTTCCAGATTCATTCGGTTCGCAAAATTGGAATTTTACTTGTCTTGTTTCTTAATAATCGGAATGATAAATCCCGATTTATTTCATTCTTCGTCTATCCTCTCCACTTTGAAGATGACTGGTCGTGTTCCATCTGAGCAGCAACAAATCATTTCGTTCTCACGTTTCATCCAGCCTTTCATAATAGAGCCGCCTTGCAG
>Ga0256405_10007726_pt1 | contig 15894 bp, 15 predicted proteins | sample RumenRJG_02DNA_FD_189096 | JGI IMG/M metagenome (GOLD analysis project Ga0256405, IMG submission 189096) | Bovine rumen microbial communities from Lethbridge, Alberta, Canada - RJG_02 | ecosystem: Host-associated > Mammals > Digestive system > Stomach > Rumen | place: Canada: Alberta... | reverse complement strand
TTATTACAAGAAATCCAGATTATTTTTAGGAAAATGAAATAAAACACAAATATTTCTTCAAAACCAATCGCATGAAATGCCTATTTTTTCTTATCTTCGCAAAGCGAAAAATAAAATGCCCAACCGCAAGAAAACAAAAAAATTGATTACTAAAGAAAAAAAATAGCAAACAGCTTAGTTTTTGCATTAGTATAACTGTATTAAATACGTTATGAATCAGAAAACAGACATAGAAAAGCTCTTTCGAAATCATTATGAAAGGATGTACAATCTGGCCAGATGCATCCTTTATGATGAGGACGAAGCAAAGGATATTATCAGCGATGTATTCACAAGAATAATCAAAGACAACATCCATCTGTTGCCTGCCACAGAAGAGAGCTATCTCATGAGGGCTGTGCATAACAAATGCCTCAATCTTATCGCTCACAAAAGAGCAAAGGAACGCATTTGCAAAATGCTCATGACCAATACAGAAATTCTCTCAACTGAAAAAGAAGATGAAAGATGGGACTCTATTCTGAGAATAATAGCTCTTCTCGCACCTCCCATTCGCAAGCGCATTCTTGAAGAAAGGTTTCTTAATGAAATGTCGTATCAGGAAATTGCCCAACAGGAAGGAGTGAGCAAAGTTACTGTGTATAACCATCTTTCACAGGCATTGGAATTTATTCGTAAACAGTCTAACCAGAAAAAGAAATGAAACAACTAAGCAAAGAAGACAAGCATATAATGCTACTCAAAATGCAGGAACATCCTGAGGAGTATAGCGAAAAGCAGTTTGAAGAATTGCTCGAAGACGAGGATATACAGCTATTCGTTGAGGAAATGGCTCTTGTGAAACAAGCCATGAAAAAAAATCAAAAAACTTGCGTAAATATAGATAACGAATGGCAAGAGTTCTCAAAAAAGCATCTCGAAGGCATCTCGAAGGCATCTCGAATGGAAAGCGAAACAGAAAAAACTGTTGCAAGACAAAGAAAACGCTGGACAAAAATGGCAGCTTCGTTCATCGGTATTATTCTTATCTCGGGAGTAGCTCTTGCTGCAGCCGTAAGTCTTAACATAATAACCAATCCTTTTGCTACAAAGCAGAACGTAGTATCTGAACAGAAGAAGCATAAAGCCACAACAAACAACATTTCAGAAGAAACAACAGAAAAAACTGATTCTATAAATCAAAAACCAGTAACCTTTAAAGAGGCAGAACTACAGATCATCCTCAAGGAAATGGGCGATTATTACAACAAGGAAGTGGTTTTTAAGAATAACGATGTAAGAAACGTACGTCTGTATTTCGTGTGGAACAAGCAACTATCGCTAAAGCAGAACACGGAATTGCTTAACGCTTTTGAACGTATCAATATTACCATTTCAGAAAAACAAATCATAGTAGAATAAACACATGAAAAAAATAATATTATTGTTGATGTGCATGCTGAGTCTTCAACTGTCAGCACAAAAAATCAACAAACACTATAATAATGTGTCTATATCACAGGCACTCAAAGAGCTAAATAGCCTACAAAACAAATATATCATAAACTTCATCTATAATGATCTGGAAGATTTTCGTGTATCTGCAAACATCAGAAACAAAACTGTTCCTGAAGCAATTATGCAGATGATAGCTTTCTATCCTATAAAAATGACAGAAAAAGAAAACAACATCTTGTTTGTGGAATGTACTCACAAGACAAGTCGCCATCTAACAGGAAAACTTATAGACGAACATAAACAACCTTTAGAGTTTGCAAATATAGCCCTCTATTCGCCTGCCGACACCACCCTATTATCAGGCGGAGTGAGCAACGAAAGTGGAGTTTTCGTTATTCCATACGAAACATCAAAGGTTCTTGCAAAAATTAGCTACGTTGGCTATAAAACTATTTGGCGCACCTTTACTTCAGAGGACGCTGGAACTATACAGCTTTCTCCTGAACAGCACACGCTTTCTGCCGTAACCGTAAAAGGGCATCAAACACAATATCGCATGAGCAAAGACGGCATAACCACAAATGTAGAAAACACACCTCTAAGCCAACTTGGGTCAGCCGACGATGTGCTTCAGCATGTTCCAATGGTAAACAAAAATGCCGAAGGAGAATTCTCGGTATTTGGCAAGGGCACTCCACTCATTTACCTTAATGGACGAAAAGTATATGATAACAACGAGCTGAAAAGACTCAAATCAACAGATATGAAGAATGTAGAGGTAATCACCACCCCTGGTGCACAATATGATGCAAGTGTGCAGTCGGTTATCAAAATACAAACCAAGAAAAAACAAGGCGAAGGTTGGGGCTTTGACGCTAAGGCTGAATATTCACAAGGTAAAAAGTGGAGAAGCGATAATGAATTTAACTGGACTTTCAGCAACGACAAGCTTCAATACTTTGGAATGGTGGGCTATGAGCATAGAAGTAATAGCGTACAAAATAATGTTCTCTCAACAGTAAATGTAGACACTCTTTGGCAAGAGAAAACACATATTCAACTTGAAGAACAAATAAACTATTTATCTAACAAAATGGGTGTTAACTACGCTATAAACGAGAATAATACAATTGGAGCAACATATGATTTTGAGTTTATTCTTGCAAGCAACCATAACCCTTACTCCACAACAAACGATATTACAGCCAACGGAAGCGCATACGACCATCTTGAAAACCAATTCAACTATGTGCGACACAGCAGCCCATACATAAAGTTCAACACTTTCTATATAGGTAAAATCGGAAGCACAACCGTTGACTTCAACATTGACTACCTATACAAGAAAGAAGCACGAAGCGCTTTCTATTACGAAAAGAGTGAAAACAAGGAAGATAGAGAGTTCAATACATACAGCCCTATACACAACCGCATGTGGGCTACAAAGTTGATTGTTTCTCATCCTGTATATGGAGGTAACCTGTCATTAGGAGCAGAATATTCAAATACCTATCGTAAAGACGACTATATCTGTAGCAACAATATTATTGCCAACAGCTATAATACGATAAAGCAGAATAAAATAGCGCCATTCATAGAGTATAACAAAACAACAGCTATCGGCATTATTACCGCAGGACTTAGATACGAAAACATAGCTTTGAACTATTATGAGAATAACAAACTGATTGACGAACAAAGCAGGAAATACAATAATATATTCCCAAGCATAAGTCTTGCAACCCAACTTGCAGGAATAAACTTACAACTGGGTTACTCTGTTAAAACAAAACATCCTACCTATGGGCAGTTGAGAAGTAATGTAGCCTATGCCAGCAGATTTCTTTATCAATCGGGAAATCCAATGCTTAAAGACGAGATTATTCACGACATCACTCTTCAGGGCGTATGGAAATTCGTACAATTCAGCTTTAGTTTCAAACATCATAAAGACGCCATCCGATATGATGCTTATCAGCATGAAAGCAATAATGCCATTACTGTCTTCACACAATATAATGAACCCTCTGTTAATAAATTCTCAGCCTTCATGAGTGCTGCTCCAAAGATTGGAATATGGAATCCTATGTGGAGTGTTGGTATGATAAAGCAATGGCTAAATATCTATTATAACAACGTTGCATATAAATTAAACAACCCTGTAGGAATAATCAATTTAGACAATAGCTTTAGATTTAGCCCAACCCTTTGTGCCAATATTGACTTCAGTCTACAAACGAAGGGACACACCATGAATGTTAAGCTGACAAGAAACATATTCCAATGTCATTTTAGCATAACAAAGACCTTACTTAACAATCATCTTAGCATGATTCTTAAGGCAAACGACATTTTTCATGGTATGAAAGACGGTAACTTGCTTTACAATCAAAAGATGACACATGATCAAACCAATATTTACGACACACGTAGAATATCTTTAACCATGCGTTATAACTTCAACCTTGCAAAGAATAAGTACAAAGGAAAGGGTGCTGGTAATGATGAAGTGAAACGTTTATAAAGAAACAAATAAAGATAAAAAAGCCTGACTGCATAAGCAATCAGGCTTTTTCGTTGTCCCAGGCGGATTCGAACCACCACTGACAGAACCAAAAACTGTAGTGCTACCATTACACCATAGGACAATCGTTTTTGCTGAATTTTATTTCAACTGTGCAAAGGTAGTGGATTTTTATGCCACTACCAAATGTTTTATCATTTTTTATTGCTTTTAATAGCTCAAAAAGCAACCAACAATCTTTTTTTACTTAACAGTAATGAGATAATAGTTCTTCTTACCTCTCTGAACAAGCAAATATTTGCCATCAATAAGATCATCGGCTGTTACAGGCTGATCGAAAGCTGTAAGCTTCTCTTTATTCAAAGAAACACCATTACCCTTTACCAGCTTGCGCATTTCGCTCTTTGAAGGGAAGATATCCCAACCCTCCTGACAGAACACATCAACAGCAGGTTGCCCAAGCTGATCCTTTGAAAGATCATAGTGAGGAACATCCTTGAACACATCATTAAGAGTAGCCTCATCAAGAGCTGCAAGAGAATCCTTTGTTGCTTTGCCAAAGAGAATATTTGATGCTGCAATAGCCATATCAAGATCTTCCTGAGAATGAACCATTACTGTTACCTCCTCAGCCAAACGCTTCTGAAGAATACGACGACCAGGATCCTGCTTATGCTCAGCAATAAGAGCCTCGATAGTTGGCTGATCAAGGTCGGTAAATATCTTGATGTAGCGCTCAGCATCATCATCGCTGACATTAAGCCAAAACTGATAGAAAGCATAAGGAGTAGTGCGGTTGCGGTCGAGCCAAACATTACCACTCTCGGTCTTACCAAACTTCTTACCATCAGCCTTTGTGATAAGAGGACAAGTGAGACAGAAAGCCTCTGCATCATTACCCAAGGTGCGACGGATAAGCTCTGTACCAGTAGTCATATTACCCCACTGGTCGTTACCACCAAGCTGCAAACGCACACCATATTTCTGATATTGGTAAAGGAAGTCGTAGCCCTGAAGGAGCTGATAGGTAAACTCTGTGAATGACAAGCCATCACGAGCCTCACCGTTCAAACGCTTCTGAACAGAATCCTTAGCCATCATATAGTTTACTGTGATGTGCTTACCTACCTCACGAGCAAAATCGAGGAAGGTGAAGTTCTTCATCCAGTCGTAGTTGTTTACAAGTTCAGCCTTGTTAGGCTCTGTGCTATCAAAATCAAGGAACTTGCTCACCTGCTTCTTGATAGCCTCTTGATTATGAAGCAGAGTAGCCTCATCAAGAAGATTACGCTCCTGACTCTTACCTGAAGGGTCACCAATCATACCAGTAGCACCACCAACAAGCAGATAAGGCTTATGTCCACAACGCTGCAGGTGACGAAGCATCATGATACCACAAAGGTGACCTATGTGAAGAGAATCGGCTGTAGGGTCAGTACCTAAATATGCAGAAACGAGATGCTCCTGCAGATACTCTTCTGTACCAGGCATGATCTGAGCCAGCATACCACGCCATTTCAATTCTTCAACAAAATTCTTCATTTTTTCTTTATTTCCAAAAGCCTTAGTATAAAAAGACTTTATGAGTTTTTATATAAAGTTATTGGGGCGCCTTAAGAAGGACAACTTACGGAACTGGATCGTAACCACTTCCACCCCATGGATTACATCTTAATATTCGCCAGATAGCTAGAATAAAACCTTTTACAGGACCATGTTTTAATAATGCCTGTCGAGCATATTCCGAGCATGTAGGAGTAAACCTGCACGAAGGAGGAGTATAAGGAGTAATGAACTTCTGATAGAACAGAATAGGCAACACAAGAGCCCATGTGAAAGGCAAGCCCATGTAATGCAATATTTTCTTCAAACGATTCATAGCTTTTCTGCAATACGAGTTAGCAAACGAGCCACACACGAATCAATATCTACACTATCATGAAGATTATCATCAAGCCATATAAACGAGAGCAAAAGAGCCTTATCTCCTTCTGAAGCCTTATCCCAAAGAACATGTTTGTGCTTGCGATAGGCTTCGCGTATCTGCCTTTTCACCCTATTGCGCTTAACAGCCCGCTTAAAATGCTTCTTAGGAACACTTACAAGCATCTGAATTTGAGCTGCATTAGGCTGAGGTTCCACAAGACGATACACAACTCTAATAGGAAAAGCCGACATAGAACTGCTGCCTCCCCCGGTAAAAAGCTTATCAATAGCTTTCTTGCTATTAAGTCGCTCAGCCTTTCTTAGAGTTATTGTTGTCAACGAATATGTATTTTTACTTATTGTTCTTCTTAAGATAATCCTTAAGCGCCATTGTCATAGAAGGGAACTTCTGTGATGGAGCTTCAAGATCAAGACGCAAGCCCTGAGCAACAACCTCCTTAGCTGTAGCCGGACCAAATGCAGCAATCTTGATATCACCTTGTTTGAAATCAGGGAAATTCTGGAACAAAGCCTTTACACCTGTAGGACTAAAGAACACAAGCATATCATAATCGAAAGCTGCCTTCTCCTCTTCTGTAAAGTCATTGCTTACGGTGCGATACATGACACACTCGGTGTGATTAATCTTCTTTGCATCAAGCATCTCCTTGATATCATCATTATGCACACTACTTAGAGGAACAAGATATTTCTCTGTTTTATGCTTAGCCATCAAAGGTACAAGATCCTGAATTTTTCCTGTTTCTCCAAAGAATACTTTACGCTTGCGATACTGCACATACTTCTGAATGTAAAGCGCAATAGTCTCTATAGGACAGAAATACTTCATGTCTTCAGGAATGGTAAGACGCATCTCTTTTGCAAGTTTGAAATAGTTATCAATAGCATGACGAGATGTGAAAACTACTGCAGTATGTTCCAGGATACTAACTTTCTGCTGACGAAACTCTCTTGACGATAAACCCTCCACCTTAAAGAATGGACGGAATACCAAGTCAACACCAAATTCCTTCTCTATATCGAAATATGGAGAACGTTCGCTGGTTGGCTTTGGCTGTGACACCAGAATCTTCTTTATCATTGTATGTGTCCTAATAATTTACTTTCAAATAACTATTTGCGGTAATCATTACCCCCCACATGCTAAGTAAGGGCATGATTTCAAGGGCACAAAAATACAAAATATTTTGCAGAAATCGCCCATTTTGACGGAAAAAGATGATATATGTCTTGAAGAATGTCAGAACTTTGGACAAAACGATAACAACAAGGGCATAAACAGCCACTGTTTTTATTGCCATATCAAAATAAGCAAGTAACATTACGGCTGGAAACAAAAGCAATCCCGTGGACGAAATTATAAATAAAAATGATTTAAGCCATTGCTCATTCCTACCCTTATCAAAGAACACCATATTAGTCAAGAAATACATCATGAACTTAAAAGCGTAATAACATGCAAACATGGCACCATAGATGCCTATCACCTGATATTGTTCAAGCACATACGTATCTGAGCTTACAGAACTATTGTAAAAGAAAAACACGAGAGCCTGCAACAAACTGGTCTGCAAGACTAAGAACAACTGAAAACGCAATTCTGAGGCTGTTTCTGTAACAGCGGTAGTCTTTCCATGTTGCACATAAAAGAACTTCTTCACCTGTCGCTCTATAAAACCTCGAGAAACAGAATAAGCTGTCAAGGTAAGCACAAAACAGCCAAGAAGAATGCTGGTAATAAGATTATCACCAGCAATAGTATATGGAATAGGGTCACCCGATACCCCTTGTCTCCCCCCCGATATTTCAGGATGAAAAAGCGGAGATTTTGAGAAATACGAGTGTTTATAGTATTGTGGAAGAGAGACATCACGGAAACTCTTTCCAACTGACTGTCCAGGTAAATGAAGAGTATCAGGCCGTGAACTCCAATGAATCTCAGAAGGAGTGATATTTGCCTGAATAGCTGAATCCTGCTGTTGGGGCGTAGCATTACGCGGCAACCAACTCAGCACTTGAGCAGGAGTTGGCTGTCGATGAACTTTTGGAGTCTGCACATTTGCAGAATCCGAAAGTCCCCATAAAGAATGTGATATAGAATCTGTTTGAAACATTAGAGAGCGAATGCCTCCTTGATTTCATTAACTTTATCAAGCTTCTCCCATGTGAAAAGCTCTACATTCATAACCTTTGTCTCGTGATATCGACTTGTAAATGTCTTGGCAACAACTTCGTTCTTACGTCCCATGTGACCATAAGCTGCAGTCTCAAGATAGATAGGCTGACGAAGCTTTAAAGTGCGTTCAATTGCCTTTGGACGAAGATCAAAATGACTCTTTATCCATTCTGCAATCTCACCGTTGCTCATTTTAACGTTGCTACGACCATAGGTATCAACAAATACGCTTACAGGCTCAGCAACACCAATAGCATAAGCCAACTGAACAAGCATCTCGTCAGCTACACCTGCAGCAACCATGTTCTTAGCGATATAACGTGCTGCATAAGCTGCAGAACGGTCAACTTTTGAAGGATCCTTTCCTGAGAATGCGCCACCGCCATGAGCGCCTTTACCTCCATAGGTATCAACAATAATCTTACGTCCGGTAAGGCCTGTATCACCATGAGGGCCTCCGATAACGAATTTTCCTGTAGGATTAACGAAATACTTAATATCATCGTTAAACAAAGAAAGAACCTTATCTGAGAGTTGAGCCTTAACACGAGGCATAAGAATATTTAGAACATCTTCCTTTATCTTTGCGAGCATAGCTTCATCATCGTCCATAAATTGGTCGTGCTGTGTAGATACGACGATAGTATCTATGCGTTGTGGAATATTGTCATCACTATACTCTATTGTTACCTGGCTCTTTGAGTCTGGACGCAGATAAGTCATTTCCTTACCTTCCTTGCGTATATCAGCAAGCACACGCATAATGAGGTGAGCAAGGTCAAGAGTTACAGGCATATAGTTCTCTGTTTCATTACAAGCATAACCAAACATCATTCCTTGGTCGCCTGCGCCCTGATTTTCTTCCTCTTCACGAGAAACTCCACGATTGATATCATCGCTCTGCTCATGAATTGCTGTAAGAATACCACAGCTGTTGCCATCAAACTGATATTCTGCCTTAGTGTAACCAATCCTGTTAATAGTTTTACGGGCGATGGTCTGCAAATCAATATATTCCTTTGAGCGCACCTCACCCATAATAACCACCTGACCTGTGGTATCAAAAGTCTCTATAGCGCAATGAGACTCTGGATCGTAAGCCAAGAACTGGTCGAGCAACGCATCTGAAATCTGGTCGGCAACCTTATCAGGATGTCCTTCTGAAACTGATTCTGAAGAGAACAAATATGACATATATCTAATCTTTAATTTTATTAATACCTTATTGAATGTGCAAAGTTACTACTTATTTTTGATTGCGCAAAGGGAAAACACGAAAAAAGGCGGATATCGTGCTGATATCCACCTTTTTATATGTTTTAAAGTTACCCTTATTTTGCCTCTTCAGGAAGCATTGCAATGGTAATCTTATTGGCGTTTTTCAAGAACTCTTTCATGAAAGCACTAATCTTTTCTGGTGTCTGGCTTTCAATGAGAGTTTTGTTGTTTGAATTCAAGTCAAAGCCATAGCGGTCGTAGGCTGTGATGATGCTAAGCCAATAACCGTTGGTCTTGAGAGCATCGTCCAACTGCTTAACCATAGCCTTCTTAACCTTGTCAAGCATCTCGGCATCACATTTCTCTGCCAAGTTTGGAACTTCATCGTCCATAATCTTCATGGCAAGTTCCTTCTTCTCTGGTTTCATAGGACAAGATGCGAGAACATAAGCACGACTTCCGTCTTCGTCATAGCCAAATGCGCCTTGTGCACCACATGAATAAGCTGCACTTGCCTCCTCACGAATCTGCTTCAGATAAACCATAGAGAGTATTTCTCCTGCAATACTTGCCTGAATTTCACGCTCCTGATTCCACTCCATCTTGTTGTTTGTCCATATCTTCAGGCAGTTAGCCTTTGGAGTTTCCATCTTGCGGTTGAAGATATTATCAACATTTTTGTTGGTCATATCAGCCAAGCGATGTCCCTTAGCAATCTTTTTCTTTGTAGGCAGGGCACCCAGATACTGACAGATGAGTGGACGTATTGTCTTCTCGTCGTAATTACCAATAATAGTGAATGTCCAGTCCTTAGCGCTTGCTGTATTTTCCTTGGCAATCTGCAGAATACGGTCGTAAGAAACCTCACCAAGACGCTCAAGAGTTATAGGAGCAACATATGGATTATGATCATAGAGCGTTGCAGTAACTGTATCCTGGAATGCTACTTCGGGTGAGAGATTGCGGTTCTTCAAGCTTATTTCTGTTGACTTGATAAGATTGTTGTATGATTCTTCGTCCTTCTTGATATTTGTGAAGTGCAGATACAACAACTGCAACATTGTTTCTACATCCTTTGGAGTAGAGTTTCCTGATGCATTCATATACTTAGCTCCCATAGAGATTCCAGCAGAAGCAATCTTGCCGGCAAGAGCTTTTCTAAGTTCGGTATTTGAGAAATTACCCAAACCACTTGCACCAATAACGCTATTGAACATATTGACGTTCACATAGTCATTAAGTCCATAGAGCGACATACCGCCATTACCACGACCTGTGAGTATCACTTGATCTTTCTTGTAGTCGGTCTTCTTGAGAATAACTCTAACACCATTAGAGAGTGTAAGCTCGGTATATCCAAACTTGTCATTCTTCTTCTCGCTCTTGATTTTTCCAGCCTTAGGAAGTTTTGAAAGAATAGGTTCATTCTTTACATTATCAACATAAGCAGAAATATTTTCTGCACGAGCCTCGTTCAAGGCCTTTATAAGCAGTTCCTTTGTTGGATAAACATTTCCTTCTTTCTCGTTGTTGAAATTAAGGATAACGATATTGCTGTCGTTCTTCAAGAACAATTCCTTCATCACTTCATTTACAGCCTCTACAGGAATAGCAGGAACAATCTGCTTGTAAGCCTGATATTCATAATCTATACCAGGCATAGGCTCGCTTTCAAGGAAATGAGCAAGACACTCATTGTAGAACTGGCTGTTGTAACGCTTGTCCTTGTTGCTATACATCTTGTCAAGAGAGCTCATGAATGATTCCTTGTAGCGATCGTACTCGGTAGCTGTGAAACCAAATTCAGCAGCACGACGAGCCTCAACGGCAACAGCTTTGAGAGCAGGAGCAACAAGACTCATATCCTTAGGAGTAGCGCTCAATTCAAAAGCATCCTTTGTCTTAGCAAATATATAATCGCCATAACCTGCACCTGCTTCTACATAAGGACAGTTTTCTTTTTGAGCAGCTTCTGCTAAACGCTGGCTAAGCATAGAGTTTGCTGCACCAAGAGCAAACTGATAAACAAAATAATCAAGTCGGCCTTTCAACGAATCAGGATATACATCATGCTTCATAATCAGTTCTACAGACGAAGCCTGATACTCCTTATCCTTGTCAATAATAACTATTGGTTCTGCTGTATCTGGAACTTTCTCATCAACAATAGGAGCCTCGTTCTCAGGATTCTTGATTCCTGCAAAGAGTTTCTTTATTTCTGCTTCTACATGGTCAACATCAACATCTCCTACAACGATAATTCCTTGGTGAGATGGATGATACCACTTGTGATAGTAATCAACAAGTTCCTTTCGCTTGAAATTGTCAACAACACTCATCAAACCAATTGGATAGCGAAGTCCATATTTGCTACCAGGATAGAGAGCAGGAAGATTGCGTTCAAACATACGGCTTGATGCACTTGTACGCAAACGCCACTCCTCGTGAATAACACCACGTTCCTTGTCTATCTCCTCCTGTTCAAGACTCAGTCCTGCCGACCAGTCACGAAGGATGAGCAGACAACTGTCGAGAGCCGACTGACGTGTTGTTGGAACATTATCAATATTGTAAACAGTCTTATCAATACTTGTGAAAGCATTCAAGTCGCCACCAAATTCAACACCTATTGAACGGCACCACTCTATTAGCGAATTGCCCTTGAAGTTATCACTTCCATTAAATGCCATGTGCTCAAGGAAGTGAGCCAATCCACGCTGACTTTCCTCCTCCTGAATAGAGCCTACTTTCTGCGCAATATAAAAATTGGCACGATGCTCTGGCCAATTATTATAACGGATGTAATAGGTTAGGCCATTAGGAAGTTTTCCGGTTCTAACATCCTTATCAAATGGTATCACCATCTGAGCCTGGATAGCACTCGTAACAAGCAACAGAGCAGCTATCAAGATGTTTTTAAGTTTCATAAAAAAGTTGATTTTAATATTATAGATTTACAATTTTGATGCAAAGTTACTAAAAAACTAATTGTTTTTTGCTATCTTTGCCATAAAGATTATTAAAATGGAAAAGAAAAATACTCCTACGGAAAAACTGGTAAAACAATACATAAGATACCTGAAATTGGAGCGCAACTATACAGTAAACACAATAGAAGCCTACCAACACGATTTGGAATGGCTCTTGAAATATTGCAAGGAAAACAGTTTAAACATACTTGAAATTAAACTGGAAGACTTAGAAAACTTTGCAACAACATTCCATGAGCATGGTATGACCCCAAAGTCGCAAGCAAGAATACTTAGCGGGGTACGTTCATTCTATCGCTATCTGTTGCTCGACGGATTTATAGAACAAGACCCTACCGAGCTTCTTGAATCGCCACAATTGGGAAAACACTTGCCCGAAGTGCTTTCAACCGAAGAGGTTGACATTCTGGAGGCAAGCATAGACCTGAGTAAGCCCGAGGGGCAACGCAACAAAGCCATAATAGAGGTACTGTTCAGCTGCGGATTACGAGTATCAGAACTAATAAACATGAAACTCTCGCAACTATATCTTGAAGAAGAATTCGTTAGAGTGATGGGCAAAGGAAACAAGGAACGACTCGTGCCCATATCAAAGCGTGCCATAAAAGAACTGCAACTATGGTTTCTTGATAGAGTGCACCTAAACATAAAACCAGGCGAGGAAGATTATGTTTTTCTTAACCGACGTGGACACCACCTCACCCGAGTGATGATTCTCATCATGATAAAACGGCAAGCAGAAGAAGCTGGAATAAAAAAGACCATCTCTCCACACACCTTGCGACACAGCTTTGCTACTGCCTTGTTAAAAGGAGGAGCAAGCCTGCGAGCCATACAAGACATGCTGGGACACGAAGACATTTCAACCACCGAGATATACACTCACATAGACACCACAACCCTAAGGCAGGAAATATTGGAACACCATCCCAGAAATATCAAGAAATTTTGATTTTTCTAAGCCTCTATAATTCCTTTATAATGCCTCCTAAATGCGTCTATATTGATTTTTATATTAATTCACGCCTTTCTGTAAAGTTCTTTCTTATTATACTCATCAAAGAAAACAAAGAACTTTGCAGAAAGACATCTTTCTTAGCCAAGCAATCGTCGGCTAAGATACCTTACAGGATACCACACAGCAAGCCAACCAACAGCAACAACCGTGAGGAACACCACAAGAACATCAGAATAATGCACGCTAACAGGATAAGCATTTACAACAAAGGTGCCAGATGAACTACCCATAGACACAAGTCCGTAGCGCTGTTGCAGCCAACAAAGCAACAATCCAAGCAATATACCTATAACCGCACCTATAAGAGATATCAGGCGTCCCTCGAAAAGAAACACACGAGATATCTGCTTGTCGGTAGCACCAAGATTGCGCAAGGTAACAACATCGTCTTTCTTGTCAATAATGAGCATAGACAAAGAACCAATGATGTTGAAGCATGCCACCACAAGGATAAAGGTGAGAAACAGATAGGCTATAATCTTCTCTATCTGCATTATCTTGAAAGTATCTGCCTGCTGTTCAAAACGGTCGAGCACCTGATACTTCTCGCCTGCTATCTGCTGCATCTCGCTCTTCACAGCATCAAAATCTGAACCATCTTTCAAACGTATTTCAAGCGAAGAAAGCATGCCTTGCTGCCCAAACAGATTACGTGCAAAGGCTATCGGCGCTATAATGTAGTTCTTGTCATATTTGCTTTGATTAACAGCAAACACAACTCCAGGTGAGAGAAGAGAGTCAACAACAAACCCCTCCTGAGCATTACTAACATCAAACTGTCCCTCGCGCTGGGGAGCATATATGCGAAGATAGTCGCCAAAATTAGCTCCTGTGCCCAATATCTGCGACAATCGAATGCCCAACACACCATATTGCAATGGACCTGCATGAAGGCTGAACTCGCCATCACCATAAAGAATGTCCTTTATATGCGTGAGCTGATCAAAGTTATCATCAACACCCTTTACAACCACCATAGCCTGATGGTCTCTATACATAGCCAAAGCCATATCCTGCACACATTCCGTAGCCACATCAACCTGAGGTAGCTGGCGAATCTTGGTGAGCACAGGATCGTCACAAGGAGCCGTCTTACCCTTTGCTGGCACAATCTCTATCTGCGGGTCGAAATTGGTAAAGAAAGATGCCACCATGTCGTGAAAGCCATTAAACACGCTAAGCACAATCACCAAGGCTGTTGTAGCCACAGCTACGCCAACAACAGAAATTAGTGAGATAACGTTTATTGCATTAGTACTCTTCTTTGAAAAGAGATATCGCTTTGCTATGTATAAAGGAAAATTCATTACTTCTTCAACAATTCGTCAATACGGTCAATATAGTCGAGACTGTCGTCAATAAAGAAACGAAGTTCTGGAATAATGCGCAACTGATTACGCACACGACGACCAAGGTCAAAACGAATAGCCTTATCATTAGCCTGAATATTCTTCAGCAACTCATCACCCTTGTCTGAAGGGAAGATGCTAAGATAGGCTGTACAAATACTAAGATCAGGACTAACACGAACACGTGTCACACTAACCAACACACCATGCATCTGGCGAGTCTGTTCCTCAAAAATTGTAGCCAGCTCCTTCTGTAGCAGGCGTGATATACGAGCTTGTCTTGTTTCTTGCATATTATTATTCTTATTTGTTTATTATTTCTTTCTTATTATTGTCAATCCGTCACGAAGAGGAAGAATAACCTTCTCCACCCTACTGTCGGTAGCCACATGATCGTTAAACTTTCTAATACCTATTGTCTGATGATCGTGATCGTAGGCTTCCTCCACCACATGCCCATCCCAAAGAGTGTTGTCGGCAAGAATAAATCCACCTGGTCGCAGAATATCCATAACCATCTCATAGGTTTCAACATAGGTGCGCTTGTCGCCATCTATAAAAGCCATGTCAAACACAACTCCAAGCTTTGGTGCAAGCTCATTAGCGTCCCCTATTCTAAAATCAATCTTATCTGCCACCTCAGAGCCTTCTATCCACGGACGGGTGAAATCCTCCATCTCATCGTTTATCTCAAAGGTATATAGCTTACCTCCATCAGTCAGTCCCTCTGCCATACATATTGCACTATAGCCACTAAAAGTGCCCACCTCAAGAATATTCTTTGGCTGAAACATCTTCACAAGGAGCTTCAACAACCTACCCTGTAAATGTCCACTAGCCATACGTCCATGAATAGTGTGTATGTTAGTAGCCCTGTAAAGACGATATAGATAATCCCCTTCAGCATCAATATGCTCAGCAACGTAACGGTCGAGTTTATCAGTCTCTGTCATTTACTTATTTGCGATGATTCCACGAATGGCAAGTTCATATCCAGCAAGACCAAAACCAGCAATAACACCAAGGCAGGCACAGCTAATCATGCTCTTATGACGAAACTCCTCACGCTTGTGAACATTTGATATATGAACCTCTACAACAGGACATTTCAACGAGCGAATACAGTCCTGAAGAGCCACACTTGTATGAGTATAGGCACCTGCATTTAAGACAACGCCGTCATAACAGAAACCTACCTCCTGAAGTTTATTTATCAGTTCACCCTCGATATTACT
>Ga0256405_10007724_pt1 | contig 15895 bp, 19 predicted proteins | sample RumenRJG_02DNA_FD_189096 | JGI IMG/M metagenome (GOLD analysis project Ga0256405, IMG submission 189096) | Bovine rumen microbial communities from Lethbridge, Alberta, Canada - RJG_02 | ecosystem: Host-associated > Mammals > Digestive system > Stomach > Rumen | place: Canada: Alberta... | reverse complement strand
TTCATCGGAAGTCTTCGCTGATCTACGTTATCAGCTATGAAAGATCGGTTATTATGGCGAATACTTCCTTTTCCCTTTACAAATGATAATGTCTTCTTTGTCAAATAATCTATTTCCTCCTATGGTCTTTGTTATGTAAATCTCTTTGCTTGTAGATAAATCTGCTGTCATTACATTTTCTCCTGTATGAAAAATTTGTTATTATGTTCTGTTACTCTTGCCAAGAGTAACGCCTTATTACTTTTGACACTTCATATCAAAAGCAGGCGCTCTTCGAGGACTCTCCCGAGGGGCACCTGCCGTGGGCTTTTAGTCACCAGCCAGACTTTTTTTTAACGCATCGATAATATGTCTGACTGTTGATTTTTCCCATCCTGCCAGCCAGATCATAATCTGTTCCTCTGCAGGTGTAAGAATCGTATTGCCGATCACTTCATTCAGCAGCATAAGATTCTCTTCTTCCATTTCGTATGCCGATACAGTTATGTTTCTGTCGTTCAGCTTCGGTTGTCTTATCATCATCAACATCTCCTATACAATTATTTACAGGAGTGTGACACACTCCTGTATGAAAGCCAGGCAAGGTCAATATCGGAATGACTCCGGTACACCCTTTCTGTCCAAATACTCTTCCCTGGCTGCTTTACGTTCCTCCTCAGATTCAGAGGTTTTATATGTCGTATATAGATCGTGATCCTGAATACGATCCATTTTCTCGTTCAAACCACGAACGATGCATGCTCTTGTTTCTTCATCTTCCATTTCTAAAAGATGAAACTTTACAAGATTCCCAAAGAGCTCTATGGGTAACTGTATGTATTTTCTGTTCATTTTGTCCTCCCGTTACGATTGCGACGATTACGACGATATTTTCGATATACCTCCCAGTATCATAAATACCGTCGCAACCGTTACAATCGTCGCATTAGTTATCAATTATCTTCTCCAGATAAATCATTCGTTCCTTATGCTTATGTTCCGTCCGATAATGAATGTTAAAATCTGTCAGAAGATTATCTATCTGTGTATTAAGTTTTCGTGTAAGTACATTGGCAGCTAAATCCGATTCTTCAAGGAATGCAAGTAACTCTGTGGCTGTTCCCGACCAAGCCGGATTCTCTTCCGTAAGTTTGTCTGCTATTTTCACAATTAACGGATCTGGAGGCTCTTTCCACAAATCGCTATCCATTTTTTCAAGCTTCCAATAACATCTCTCCACATCTCGAATAATTTCGAGTTTTGCATCCGGCTGATCACGTCCGGAAATCTCTATAATAGCTTTATTTGATGTGCGTTTTTCTTTTTTGATGAGAATCGCGCCATCAGCCGCTCCCATAAGCCCCTGACTCCCTGAGATTTCTTCAAAGACATCACTAGCTTTCTGTTTTCTCGTATGATGTACAAAAATCACACAGATGTGGTATAGATCGGCTAACTGCTTCACATGGCTAATTACGTCATAATCACTGCCATACAGGTTTTTATCACTTCCCAGTTCTCGTACTTTTTGAAGTGTATCGATAATAATCAGCCTTGTATCCGGATGCTTACTAAGGAAATTCACCAACTGATTCTCCAGTCCCTGCTGAACAGCCTTTGCCTTGATTGCAAAGTGAAGATGTTCTGATTCCTCCATGTCAAACATTCGAGATAATCGTTTCTGAATTCTTGCGTAGGTATCTTCCAGAGCAAGATATAAAACAGTTCCCTGATTCACATTCAGATCCCACATCGTTCTTCCTTTACTGACATGAAATGCAATCTGAGCCATAAGAAATGATTTTCCAATCTTTGGACTTCCCGCAAGAATATAAGTTCCTACGTACAGGAAATTCTCAATCAAAGGAACCTGTGGCAAAAATGTCGCATCCAGTATTTCCGTTAGTGAATGGGTCCTTAACTGTCCGTCCAAAGGGTGCTCCGTTTCAGGGCACCCATCTGTTGTAGGCTCATTAATGGAAATATTCTGTTTGCCAGCATCTTTTGTGTCTGCTATACTATTGTTGTTTAATAACACTTGCGGCTGTTCCTCATTTGCGCCAACAAATGATTCTGGAACAGTCGTTTTTTCTTTATTCGTCATTCAAATCCTCCTTTCTGGTCTGATCCAGCATATCTGCCACCTCTTTCTGTCTGGAAGGATACAAGTGACCATATGTATTCAAAGTAACCTTAATGTCCTTATGTCCAAGTCTGTCACGAATTACCATCGGCTCCACTCCCTGATGGATCAGATATGCAGCATGTGTTTCACGTTCTAAAGGATAATTCTAGGACACACAACAATTTACCAATACAACCGGCTTATCTGTAATATATTTGAAAGGACAAAAAAGCTATGAAATTTATTTATGCTACATATAACCAATACTGCAATAGCATTGATATAACAACTTTTGATAATATGCTTTTGCGAATTGACTGTAATGAGGCAGAGGATGGATTGAAAACCACCCCCAATTCACAGTGTGCATTAAATGCTCTTGCCATTGACAACCCTATGGAGTATGCTCGGTTGGCTTTGACGGGTGAGATGCAAGATTGGGTGGATGCGGAAGATAGTTTGGAAGTGTGGTAATCTTATGGGTGGATTGCTATGTATGGCAGTCCACCTTTTATAAAGTTTTCAGAAAAATATAAGTGGAATGTAAGAACAGTGCGTGGTACAATGGGAAGTGGAAAATTTGAATTTTCTTATGAGGAGGTAATGTATGATTTCACAGGGTTCTATATATCTTATTGTTAGAGATTTTGATGAATCAGTACATTTTTATAAATTGTTGTTTGAACGAGATGTGACAGCACAAAATATGAATAGATTTGCTATATTTAATATTAACGGGCTGTGCTTATCTATTATGAACGGATATTTTGATTCTGAACATCCCGATAAAGTAACAACCAAAGGAAAAGTGTACAAGGAATATGATGATTGTGTTAGCATTGCCGAAATGCAAAATACAGGTAAGGTTGTTATTAACCTTTCTACAAATGACTTAAAAAAAGAATATGATAGGATATGTGCGTTGGGTATAGGTAGTAAGCAGACTGAAATCAGATACATTAATGCTCGAAATCCATATTACTATTTTTCAATGAAGGACCCAGATGACAACACAATAGAAATCACTGGTCCATATGATGAAATAGGCGGTGAATTGAAATGAGTTTAATTGTTGAACAGGCAATTTATGAAATTAGATTATTAGCAGACAATGTTCCTGACGGAAAACATATAGTTACTGGTGATATACGGAAATTATCAGCAAGATTATACAGAGAGATAAAGGATAAAACTATAGATAATGTTTTCTCCTTATGTGAGGAATTATTGGAAGAACATAGTTGGGGATTAGGTGTAATTGCATTTGATTGGGCATATAGAGCAAAAGGGCAGTATAGTGAAGATACGTATGAAATCTTTTATGGCTGGTTAAAAAAATATGTGCATGGTTGGGGCGATTGTGATGATTTTTGCACACACGCATTTGGCGAATTGCTAAGAAGATATAAATCGCTTTTTTCAAAAGTTATGGAATGGACAAAAGATGAAGACTATTGGGTTCGTCGCGCATCTGCTGTAATTCTAATTCCGGCTATTCTCCATAAGGATTATGAAGGAATTAACCCTTTAATGATTTCTGATTTACTTATGTCTGATGAACATGATTTGGTTCAGAAAGGGTATGGTTGGATGCTGAAAAGTCTTTCACAGGTTGATATGGAAACAGTGACAAATTATTTGATTGACAATCATACGCAAATGCCACGAACGGCATATCGCTACGCATTGGAGAAATATGATCAAGAGACAAGAACAAAATTGATGTCCTTATAAGGGAGTCAAACTTTCAGTCTTGCGGAGAGATTGGAAGCAACAGAAGATTTGAATTTTCTTCTCTCTTTGATTGAGTAAAAGCAGAAGAAATTAACTTGCTAGAGAATTATCGTTCAGAAGATATTTGGCAATTTAATAGCTTTGCTACTATGCGCGTGACAAGGCTATTCTTGGAGAGAAGATTTATTTAGGGATTATAATTAGAAAACCTTGATTTTAAGCGGATGCTACGGAAAGTAGCGTCCGCTTTTTGCATTTGTAAACAGGCGTTGGTGGTGCTACGTCTTCGTTTTGTGTAATGTGTGAGTGTAAATCAAAACGCTTACGGAGGTATTAGTATGAGCAACCAAAAAGAAATCATTATCAAAGCAATGAAACTTAAAAAGAGTTTTATCACAGGTGACACAGAACAGACAATTTTTGAAAATCTGGACCTTAATATATATAGGGGTGACTTCACTGTGATTATGGGTAGTTCAGGTGCAGGCAAGTCCACACTGATGTACTCCCTTTCGGGAATGGACAGGCCCAGCTCGGGCGAGGTTGTTTGGAACGACAAAACAATTACATCTTTAAGTGATGATAGGCTGGCAATTTTTAGACGAAAGAACTGTGGTTTTGTTTTTCAGCAAATCTATCTTCTTGATAAGATGAGCCTTATGGATAATGTACTTACGGCGAGTGCATTGTCAGGAGCAAGCAAAAAGGACTCAGTGAAATACGCCAAAGAGCTTTTCGAGCTTGTTAATATTTCTGAGATAACACGCAAAAAGTTCCCATCTCAGGTGTCGGGAGGTGAGGCTCAGCGAGCAGGCATTGTAAGGGCAGTTATAAATAAACCGGAGATTCTCTTTGCCGATGAGCCCACAGGTGCACTGAACTCAAATAACTCAACTGCGGTTCTTGATGTTTTTACAAAGCTTCATAATGATGGTCAGAGCATTATATTGGTAACTCATGACAAGAAAACAGCATTAAGGGGAAACCGTGTGTTGTATGTTAAGGACGGCAAGATCTACGGTGAGTGTGACCTTGGGGGTTACACAAATGACAGTAAAGACCGTGAAGCAAAGCTAAACAACTTTTTAACAGAAATGGGATGGTAATATGAAAAAAATAGCAAATCAGATTTTATACAACTTTAAAAAAGAGAAATCCTCCTTTATATCATTCGGCGTTATCATTCTGATAACTGCTCTGATATTAAATTGTGCGGCGGTTTTGCTGTGTCAGGTAGATAGTGCTTATGATACAAAGTTTGATAAGTTAAGCACCGCAACACTCAACGCAATTGTTCCCGAGGTTCAGAATAGCAGTGAACTTGAAAAAGCAATTGATGAAACCGAAAATATAGAGAAAACGGAAAGTCATATTGCTATTATGACAGAAGCTACAGTCAAAGATTTCAACGGTGCGGATTTTACAATGAACACAGTGTTTTATAACATTGATGACAAGCGTACTCTTAACAATTTTGAGGTTGTGAGTGAAAGTGAAAATGATGTTGACAATCCAATCTATATTCCGCTTTATGTTTCTAATTTTGGCGGATTTGCTTTGGGTGACGAAATCGTTTATGTAATTGAAGGTAAATCCCATAGTTTCACAGTAGCAGGTGTAATTGAAGAAATGCAGTACGGCAACTACGGTTCGGGTTTGCTGTGTGCATATTTGCCAAAAGAAGAGTTTGCAGAGCTTGCGGATTCTTATAGTGACAAGGCTGTGGTTGAATATTCAATGAGCGTAAAGAGCGATGCAAGCCTTGATAAAGTGAAAGATGATGTCAGCAAAGCAATTGAGAACAAAGGTGTTATGGCTTTATCAATTCTTGACAGCGAAAGCGTAAAAGGTACACGAACAATGGTTACGGATCTGCTTGTACTTATTTTAGCCGCTTTTGCACTAATCATCCTTGCAGTCAGCGTATTCCTCAGTAACTTCAAAGTTAAAAATGCCATTGAGTCCGAAATTACAAATATGTGCGTGCTCAAAGCTCTGGGTTACATAAGTGCTCAGATTGTAGCGAGTATCACGCTGCCTTACGCGCTTGTTTCGCTATTGTTTGCAATCCTCGGCGTTGGTTTGTCCTACGCTTTGCTTCCTGTGCTTTGCTCGGTGCTTACTGTTCAGTCGGGTTTTTCCTTTGCTGTCAGATTTGATTTATTGAGCTTTGTATGTGTGGGTTGCATTCTTTGCGGTGTCGTTGCGTTCTTTACATATATATCCGCACGAAAGATCAAGAAAACTCAGCCTATTGACGGGTTAAGAGGTAACACAAGTTCAAAGCATACAAAGAAAAATTATTTTCCGCTTGAAGAAACAAGGGGCAACACAAAATTCCTGCTTGTCTTAAAGCAGATGATAGCTTCTACAAAACAGAATGTAATGCTCTTTTTGGTGTCTTTCGTGCTGACGGTTCTCATAGCATTTTCAGGCACACTGTTCTACAATGTAGTGGTTGAGCCGGATAACTTTATGTCTGCTTTGTCAGACGAAGTAGCAGATGTGATCATTTATCCTAAAAGCGACAGCATGAGTGAGCTTGAGTCAAAACTTGATAACGATAATCGTGTGCAAAATTCATTGAAATATATGTCTGCAACTGTTAAAATTGAAGAGAAAACGGTGACTGCTTTTGCCTGCGAGGACTTCTCAAAGGTGAGAAATGATGTATGTTATGTGGGTGAAAATCCGAAAGAAGCAGATGAAATCGCTCTGGGCAGTGCTTTTGAAGAAAATATTAAAATCGGCGACACAGTCAGAGTGACGGTGGATGGTATTACAAAAAGCTTTCAGGTCACAGGCTTTGTGCAAAGCGTAAACTTACAGGGTGAGCTTTGTGAACTGAGCATAGAAGGATACAATAGTCTTTTTAACCAAAATCAGACTCCATATTTTTATGTGTACCTTGAAAATGCTGAAAATGCCGAAAAGATTACAAATGAATATAAATCCGATTACTCTGCATTGGTAGCAGACACAGTGAATTCTTACAAACTTCAAACTGAAGCACAGGATATGTATATGGGTATCACCGTGGTGCTTGTAGTGGCTATTTTTGCGGTAACAATTCTCATTGTATTATTTATTCTATACATTGTTATCAAGTCTCTGCTTGTAAAAAGAAGACAGGAGTTAGGTATTTACAAAGCAATGGGCTACACAAGTTCACAGCTTATTTTGCAGACAACAGGTTCCTTTATACCTGTGTCGATGGTAGCAATTGTGCTTTCAAGCTTTTTGGCAATTTTTTATATGCCGGCTATCTATCAAGTTGTTTTTGAAGCTTTAGGTGTTATGAAAAATAGCTTTGAGATTTCATATGGTTTTTTAATGCTATTTGCAGTAGCTCAGATTTTGGTAAACATTATGATAAGTATTATTTTGTGTATGCCGATAAGAAAGATCTCAGCATATGAATTCATTAAAGAATAAGGAGAGATAAAAATGGATTTTGGTGATAAATTAAAGCAGTACAGATTAAAAGAGGGACTTTCTCAGGAACAACTTGCTGAGAAAATAGGAGTAAGCCGTCAAGCGATAACCAAATGGGAGACCAAGCGAGGCCTCCCTGATGTTGAAAATATGATTATCCTCGCAGAGCTTTTCAAGCTCACTCTCGATGAGCTTGTGCTTGAAGAGGTCAAAAAGCAGGAAGAAAAGCGGTTGGTTTTCGAAAGCGAAACGGTTTATGACATCGACACTGGCAAGCATTTTGACATAAACTTGGGCGGTGCAAGAAAAATTACCATCAAGACAGGCGTGGATGAAAAAATCCACATTGTGCTTTCTTCCGAAATACTTGCTGAAATTGGCTCTTTTTTCAAGGTAAAACTTGACGAAAAGCGTAATAAGTTGGATGTTGAACTTGTAAATAAAAAGGGCGTCAGCCGTTTTGAAGCACAGGAAAGCGTGGATATTACTCTTTTACTCCCTGAAAAGTTTACCGAGCATACAGAGGTTTCAGCAAGCGTTAAGGAACTTCTTATTGAGGATTTACGCCTCAGCCGACTTGAGTACGACGGCGACGCAGAAAAGGTTTTTATCCGGGACACAGAGGGAAGTCTGGAGTTTACTGCAAAGACTGACTACGAAATTTTTATTTCAGGTAACTGCACAAAACTTGATATAAACCAGTTCAAAGCGAAAGCGATTGTTCACATTGAAAATGCAGATAATTACAAATTTTCAAATAACGGCAAAAAATGCAAACTCATCATTCGTAAAAATGGTGAAATAGTTGAAAGTGAAGAAAACGAAAAAGCTGGAAGCATAATCAGCACATCAGGAATATTCTCTGAATTGATTGTTGAGGTTGAGAGATAACTTTCGGTCTTACTGAGAGATTGAAAGCACATGAAGATTTGAATTGATAGTGTCAAGTGATGTATGAAAAAAAGAAACATAAAAACTGATACTTTAAAACGTCGAAAATCTGTAAATAGTTTATGTTGTGGCAGACTAACGCCACCCTTGACAGCACAACAAAAACTGCTGTAGGCATTGTGTCGACGGTGAAGATGAAGAGAACAGTTAGTTTTTTTCCGTCGAGTACAGCAGTGTAGCAGTTTTATTATGAGCCATCAAGGGAATGCCGCTTACGCGGTGGCTGTTTATTATGCCTCTGGTTCAGAATCTAAGAACAGTTAAATCTTTCGGCTTGTATTTTTTTTATTGATTGCTGACCGAGATAAATCAGAAGTTGCCATTTTCCTGGCATATTAGATATGTTTTTTAAAGCATCAACCTCATTTAGAACATGATATTTATTGTGTTTATGTGGTCTTAAAAAGTTGTAGTAAGCAACCCAGAGGGCAAGATCATAGTTGGCTCCGTCGATGTTATGGAATCCATTTGTTGGCCTGTAAGAAGCTTTGTATGTACGATTTAATCGTTCAATCATCTGCTTATAGGGGCGATATTCTTTGGAAACTTCGTCGTCGTTGGTAAGTCCAATAACCTGAGTTATATCGAACTTCATTTTGCCTTTGGATTTAATAAAGAATTGTTGGGCGGCAAGCGGATATGCGCTGTAGCCATCTGCAATAAATTTAAATTTTTCAGGGAGTTCTTTTAGATGTTTAAAGGCCATACGCATTGACATGATGCAGGGACCAACACCGCGATTATCAGAGATTTGATAGCCGATAATGGAGCGTTTGGCGGCATCCATGATGAACCAGATATACCCTTTGATTCCGCGAATCTTTATGTAGGTTTCATCAGCAGTGAATACGTTGCCGATTTCGTAATTATAGTTGTCAACAAAAGGTTTTACACAGACGGCCGCTGTCTTTAGATAATTAGCTACCTGTTGATGAGATATCTTTATTCCGTGGATATCGTTAAGAGCCTGAGAAGTTTTTCTGAGTGATAATCCAAGGTTTACCTTGTAAGAAAGACAAAGTCCCATTACATTCTGGTCGAACTTGGAGAAACTGAGAGAAGAAGCGTTTTTAGGCAGACTGTTAATATCCATCTTAAAGAAATCTATCTGGAATTCACGATAGATGTAATGGAGTTTATATTTATACTTATCAGATGTAAGATCAGTTTTATCAACCTTCCTTAAGTTGTGTAAGTAATAAGGACATTTTTTATTAACGCACTTATGAATAATAAAGTGTTTACGGTCTTTTTTATGAACAAGGGTGTGATTGCAATGAGGACACTTAAGGACATGAGTTTTGTTGAATCTGCTTTCAGAAGATGGTTGAAATCTTGATTGGCAAACTTTGCACAAGAGCTGAGACTGCTTCTTGCCGTCATTCCACATAAGATATTGGAATGGAGCATTGCAAGAAAAACAACGATAGTCCTCAGAAACATTACATTCGCCATGACGAAAAACAGGTCTGATAGTTTTGTGATAACGTTTCTGATAGTAAGAGATAAGATCCTTCCAATCCCATTCTTGTTTATAGGAGATGATTTTTGGGAGCTGATCAATCTTAAACTTTTGATACTTTGGTGAGTGAGAATCATCAAAAGACCACTGTTTGAGTGGGATATATTTACAGATAAAATTTAAAAGTTGACCAATTATTTTATATTGGTATTGAATTAATTGAATCAAATACATTATAATGTCCATAGTGATTACCTTTCTATCCGGATATTGTTTTTTCGCAGATTCAATTATACTGGTTATTTAGGGGGTAGTCACTTTTTTTGTGCAAATCCCTTTGAAATAAAGAAAATATATAGAAAAATGGTGGTATCATTTGACACTACCTTTGAATTTGTGGGGGAAAACATATGATACTTTCATTACAAGGTTCCATGGCTGTAGGAAAAACAACAGCGGTACGATATTTACAAGAAAATGTTCCGTATGTGAATATTAGTTATGAAATCAATACGGATATTATTGATGAAGTGAAGCGACGTCAGTTAGATAAAAACAAATACGAAGATTATTTGGAAATACAGAAATTATGGCTTAATAAAGAAGTTGTTCGATATAATAAAGCTAAAGATTTTAATTGCAGTATTATGGATTTCGGAGCAGAAGAAATTGAATTTTATACATTAAATTATCCAAAAACTATTGGACAAGAATGGGAAATTGAAAATGCATTACATGAGGAACTCGACCAAGTTCGAAAGTGTATGCCAACAAGAATATTATTTTTAGATGCTTCAAATGAAGTATTATTAAGACACAAGGAAAATGATAATACTCGTTCCAGAAACTTCTTCGAACATCATTTAAAATATTTATTGCCATTAAAAAGAAAATGGTTTATAGGAAAAGAAAATGTGGATGTTTTAAATGTCGATAATCTGAATGCAGATGAGGTCGGAAAGAAAGTTAAAGAATGGGTTGACTTTTGCATTGAACATTATTAAACAAATTCTTTAGGTTACAATCGCTGATGGTGTAAACGAAAAAGCAGTTTTGACATTGCAGTGAACTGCCCCTTCGTTTACACCATTTGCGATTTGACCTAATTGAACAAAGTGAGCGTCCTGTTAGCTGTATACTATGGACTTTCAATTCTTTGTTCCCATTCATGAGTATATAGGATTTTCAGTATGAAAGCTACAATAATTCATGGACTCCCGGAAAATAGGCATGACAATAAAACCTCAGAAACTGAGGCATTTGAAAGTATGGAAACTGCTCTTTAGCAGCGTAGCGGTATTTTCATCTGCGGTTTTCCAAGATGTCCGCCACATGCTTTACACACACAGACTTTGATGCCGTAAAGATGTTCCAGTACTTCCGGCATTTCCATGTTACGAAGCTTTGAAAGATATTTCTTGCATCCAAGGAGATTTCTGCAAAGAGTGAGCTTCTGATTCTTAGTACGGGAACACAGCAGCCCATAGTGCCTGATACGGACAAAACGCCTTGGTGGTACATGCATGAGGAACCGCCGGACAAACTCCACACCGGAAATGGTCAGTTCCTTCCACTGCCCCTCATTACGGTAATCCTTTACTGAGAATGTAACGGTATCATCATCCATGCGGATAATACGGTGATTGCTGACAGCAATGCGGTGAGTATACTTGCCAAGGTAATCAATTACTGACCCGGCACCATTGAAAGTCTTTTTACAATGAGGGACCCAGTCCGTACCATAACAGGAATCCAGGAGTTCCTTGAATTCATAATGGTTACGGAACTTTTCGGCAGTACCATGAAAAACCAGCTGATCCTCTTCCCACAGTTTTTTCAGCTCCTCCAGATATTTTCCGCGGAACACTTTGGAAATGACTTGAATGGGAAGAAAGAAATTTTCTCCTTTGTCCTTCCATTGATTGTCAGAGGTCAGACCGCCACCGAGCAGAATGGTATGAATGTGGGGATGAAAATTCATTTCAGAGCCCCAGGTATGTAAGATGCAGATGTATCCAACCTTTGCACCGAGATGTTCCCGGTCGGCAGCCAGTTCGCTGATGGTTGCAGAAGCTGCATGGTATAAGGTATCATAAAGAAGCTTCTGGTTGCTGTAAATGACCGGATTTAAAAGATCGGGAACAGTAAAAACCAGATGAAAATAGGGAGCATCAAGGACATCCTCCCTGCGTGCGTCCATCCACATCTCTTTGGGAACGGCCTGACACATGGGACAGCAGCGGTTGCGGCAGGAATTATAATGAATCTGTACGGAACCACAATCCTCACATATACATACATTTGCACCATAGGCACCGGTTTTACAGTTCATGATGTTATGTGCAACCTTTGCCTGTACAGGGGAAGGTGAATACTGATCGAGGTATGCCGGATAAAAACGGTGAAAAATATCCTGTACTGTGGGTTTATCCATTGACTGTACCATCCTTTTTGTCAAAAGGGCTACGGATGCCCATAAGGGATTTGTTGCTGACATGAAGATAAACTTCTGTGGATTTCGGATCACGGTGTCCAAGCAATGCCTGAATATTCCGCTGTTCCACTCCCTGCTCCATAAGGTGAGTGGCAAAGCTGTGACGGAGGCAGTGGGGTGTGACACCGGATAACCCGGCAGCCGCTGCAGAACGGCGGATCACCTGTTCCAGTGTACTTACGGTAAGATACTGTCCTGTAAACTGATTTGGAAACAGAATGCCTTTTGGCCTTCCTTTCCGAAACCAGTATTCCGTAAGAAGCGCAAGGTTTCTTTCAGACAGAATGGTATAACGGTCCATCCGGTTCTTTGTATCCCTGATATGAATCTGCATGTTAGTGCGGGAAATATCATCATAGTGAAGATGGATCACTTCGGAGACCCGCATTCCAGAAGAATACATGGTGGCAAACATGGCTTTATATTTCAGGTCATCCGTAGCATCAAGAAGCCGCTCTACTTCATCAACAGAAAGTACGGTAGGGAGCTTGTGCTCTATCATCATGCGAGGAACGGTGATATCATCCCACAGAACATGAAGTACATTCCGATAGAAAAAACGGATGGCAGAATTATAAAGATTAAGCGTGGTTGCTTTCAGGCCATCGTCCTTCCGGGCAAGAAGAAAGCCTCTGACATCCTGACAGGTAAGTTCTTCCGGGTTCTTTCCCATGTAGTTAAGGAAATAGGAAACATAGTTTTTGTAGCAATCGATAGAACGCTCTTTAAGGTTACGGATCTTTCCGGCCTCTTCAAGCTGTAATAAATATTTTTCGTACATAATAAATCCTCCATGTAAAGTCAGTAATCTCAGGTATCACTGCTTACATGGAGGTGCATTGGAATAATAAAACCGCTTGCTAATTAAGCGATAAGGTGTTAATCTTGTCATAGGCAGTGGTAATGTCGATCCTGTTTGATTGTTGGTTGTGGTGACTTAACAATACTACTATTAGGACTTGGTTTCCACTGCTTTTTGATTTAGAGAAAGAAAAACTGCGCCACAGCCTTGGCAGGCCATCGCGCAGCGATTTTGTTCAATTTGAATTTAACGAGGTGAGAAAATGGCAACTGGCATTATGATAATGGGTTCTTCGGGAGCTGGAAAAACTACTCTTGGAAATTTGGTAGCCAATGAATTAGGATATACTTTTGTGGACATTGATGAATATATATGGCGTAAGGATACAGAAATTCCTTTTTCTGCAATGTATCCAAAAGTTGAAAAAATCAGTCGGTTAAAAGAAGCAATATCAAATTGTGAGCATTTTGTAATGGCAGGGTCTATGAATTCATTTCACGAGTATTTTGACCCTTATTTTGAATTGGTTGTTCATCTTCATACAGATGCAAAAATTCGTGTAAAGCGTGTGCATGAGCGAGAACTAGGGTGGTTTGGAGAACGTGTCTTAGAAGGCGGAGATATGTATGAAGAGCATCAAAAAATGTTAAATGGTATTGCTGGATATGACTATGGAATTGGTGGTTGTACGTTACAGCAACATGAGAATTGGATGAAATCCCTTAAATGTAAAGTAATACAATTAGATGGTTCAGATACATTAGAGAAGAATTTAAGTATTATTATTGATACATATAAAGAGCGATAAATCCCAATTTGTTGAGCACATGAAAATTTCAGTTTGAGCCTTTGTATATTACCCTCCCACGAGCATATTTTATCTGCCCGTGGGAGTAGTTTTGGGGTAGCTTAATGATTCATTTTATAACACAATCATGATACAAAAGATTCAGTCCGATCGAAAAGCCAAGCCACCAGCTCACTACATTGATATCTAGCGGAATATACTTCCCGGCAATCAATGCAAAAGTTACACTGACAATACATAAAGCAACTGACACCACCTTTCTCAAACGTATCTCGCCGTAAACCTCATAATACTGCCAGCGGTCATGCCACTTCTCGCCAAGCCAGTCAAACACATTTCTAAGCAATACAAATCCGACTGCTACAATTCCAATAGTCACAAGAGCCACAACACCAATCGCAACATAAGAATGCATATAATTTGTAAGATACCCATAGCACCATTGATACAATCGGGCAATCATTACAGCTATATCACAACCATTCTCCCAACGGTTTATAAACCACCGGGGAATCGTTCTTGTAATATCCTGATTCATAAAAATGATATACCCTGTTTGTATCATACAGATAAAACAGAATGCCCATGCCCAGATACTTAATGCTATGGTCTGCTTCTGAAGTGCGGTCTGCAACCTGCCCTTCATATCAGCTTCCATATTCCGCTTTACACGACTTACCTTTTCGTTAACACGCTTATCAAAAGTACCATTTAATGCTTTGGCGTCTGCAAGGATTTTCTTAGCGTCCTCTGTCTTTGTCTTGGCTTCTTTGAAGGTATTCTGAGCCTTCTGGTTCTCTACCAGTAGCTTCTGATTCGCTTCTGCCAGCTTCTTGTTCTCCAACAATACCAAGTCGCTCTCGGCTAATCTGGCGATATGAGCGTTCAACTTCTGAATCTCTTGCCCTTGCTCTGCTATCGTCGATTGCATGGAGAGTATCTGCGATTTCAGCTTTTGCACATCGGATAAATGCGTCTGTATCTGATTCTCCTTTTGTGCCAACTGTAAGCGGTACTGCTCGTTCTCCACCTGTAAGTCCTCCGACAGCTTCAAAAGACTGTCTGCGTTCCATAAGTTTTCTGATTCGTTCATCACGATCCCTCGCTTTCTCTTTTAGCCTTTGCATAATTCCTGCAATTGTCTGTTCTGTGTTACTAATTTCTGATTCTGTATGATCAGATTCCGATTTTCGGCTGAGAGCCTCCTGTTCTCGGCATTTAATTTCTCCAGCAATTCCTGCTGTTTCAAATTCACCGATTTCAACTGCTCCAGCTGATGCTGCTGGTCTTCCAGAATGTCCAGCATATTGTCCTGACATTTGAAAATCTCCATGATTTCCTCTAAAGTATCCTGTAATTCGTTCATATAAAATCCGTCCTCTCTCCATAATGGTTTTCTGTAATTCCTTCACTGTAAGAAGCCACTTACCTTTCATGTCATTTAACTTTCTTACAATGCGGTTGTATTCACAGCGGTTGGAAACAAAGCCCGCCTTCTCCATCTTCCGGGTACGATACCCTTCATGGATGGTCGGCTCCAAATCCAGCTCCTGCCGTTTGTAACTTCTGTGGTCAATCTGCTGTTCCAAAGACAGATATTCGTTACAGATATCTGCCCATGACTTTCTCCAGATTTCCGCTTTGCTGTGGTCGTTCCAGTCATTTGGTTCTGCTGTGATGCGTTTCCACAGCTTTTCATTCCGTTTCCCGAGTTTCTGCTCTCCGGTAGCCGGGTCAATGAGCGGAATGCGGTTTCCTGCTTCATCAAGGGAATAAATCTTCTTTTCCTTCTGTGCCCATGTGCCATCGGGCTTGATGCCACGCATGGTCAGCATAATGTGAGCATGGGGATTACCATCACTCTTATCATGCAATGCCCAGTCGGCACACATGCCAACAGAAACAAAATTCTCCTGCACATACCTTCTTACAATCTCAATCTGACATTCCCTTGAAAGCTCCTTTGGAAGTGCCACTTCGATTTCTCTTGCAAGCTGTGCATTGGATTTCTTTTCTACCTTTTCCACCGCATTCCATAATATATTCCGGTCAGCATATTCCGGCGGAGCATGTGCCGGAAGTGCAACCTCTGTAAATACCACACC
>Ga0256405_10007723_pt1 | contig 15897 bp, 7 predicted proteins | sample RumenRJG_02DNA_FD_189096 | JGI IMG/M metagenome (GOLD analysis project Ga0256405, IMG submission 189096) | Bovine rumen microbial communities from Lethbridge, Alberta, Canada - RJG_02 | ecosystem: Host-associated > Mammals > Digestive system > Stomach > Rumen | place: Canada: Alberta | collected... | reverse complement strand
CGGAAAACGCGTGGGAGAGGCGGCGGGGCGACCTTGTCCAGCTCGTGCGCCGGCTGGACCTTGACGTGTTTGGCACGCAGGAGGTGCGCCCCGAACAGGCGGACTATCTCAGGAAGAACCTTCCTGACTACGCGTTCGTCGGTGCGCATCGCGCCGCCGACCGCATCAGCGACGAGGCGTCGCCCGTCTTCTACCGCAAGAGCCGTTTCGACGTCGAGAAGAGCGGCACGTTCTGGCTCTGCGAGACGCCGGACGTCGCCGGTGTCGTCGGCTGGGGCGCGATGTGCCCGCGCGTGTGCTCGTACCTTGTCCTGCGCGAGAAGGCGAGCGGCAAGAAGTTCTGCTTCGCCAACACCCACACCGACCATGCCAGCGCCGAAGCGCGCGAGAAGGGGATGCTGCTCATCATCGAGCGCATGAAGGAGTTTGGCGGCGGCGCGCCGATCATCTTCACGGGCGACCACAACTGCCCGGAGACGGAGGCGCCCGCCGTCGCCGTCTCGAAGATTCTCCGCAACGCCCTCTACGAATCCGAAACGCCGCCAGCCGGTCCGTGGCGGACGTTCAACGGCTGGAAGCATCTGGCCGCGGAGACCTCCACGCTCGACGCTTTCCGGCTGAAGCCCGGCCCGCGCAACGACCAGAGGTTCGGACAGAGAATCGACTACATCTACGTGTCGCCGGGCGTGCGCGTGCTCTCTTACGCCACCATCCCCGCGACGCGTTCCGGCACGCATCTGTATCCAAGCGACCACTTCCCGATTGTCGCCACGATAGAATTGTAAAAGGTTGAAAAGTTGAAAGGTTTTGGGGGTGAAAACATGAAAAGATTGATTTGGGTTGTCTTGATGTGCGGCGCGTACGGCGCGATGGCCGGCTCGTCGCGGCTGACGTGCGACGTGCGCCTCAAGGGGTATCTCGGCGAGCGGCTGGATGCACTGGTGGCGAACCACGTCGCCGCATGCGATGTCGACTACATCACCGCGCCGTTCATGGAGAAGACCGAGACGAAGCAGTGGTGGCAGACGGAGTTCTGGGGCAAATGGATGCATGCCGCCGTTCCTTTTCTGGACTGCACGCACGACGCCGCCCTGCGCGCAAAGGTTGAGCGCAGCGTCGGGCGCATCCTCGCTTCGCAGGAGGACTGCGGCTACATCGGCAACTACCCGGACGCTCTTCGCTGCGGGGAAGGCTGGGACGTCTGGGGCATGAAGTACACGATGATGGGGCTGTTGCACTACTACGACTACGCCTCACGTCTCCCGTCAAACGTCTCCCGTCCAAAAACGTCCGCCGGCGCCCTCGCCGCCTGCAAGCGGCTGTGCGACTACGTGATGGGCGAAATCGGGCCGGGCGGCCGGCGCGATCGCGAACTGTGGCAGACCGGCAACTGGTCGGGCTACGCGAGCTCGTCGATTCTCGAGCCGGTCGTGTGGCTCTACGAACGCACGGGGGAAAGGAAATACCTCGACTTCGCCGGATCGATTGTCACGGGCATGACGGCGCCGGAGAAAGGCCCGCGCCTCATCGACATGGCCTTGGACGGCGTTTCCGTCGCCGACCGTAACGAGGCCGGCTACGATCCCGGCGGCAGCTGGGCGTACGTGTGCAAGCACGGCCGGTCCAAGGCGTATGAAATGATGAGCTGCTACCAGGGATTGCTCGACTACGTCGAAGCAGTGTCTTCTTTGCCTCGTCTCCCGTCAAACGTCTCATGTCCAATCCCTCCTGCCGATATCCTTCGCGCCGCGATCATGACGGCCGAGGACATCGTGAAGGAGGAGATCAACCTCGCCGGCGGGTGCGCCTGTTCCGAAGCCTGGTTCCATGGCGCGCGCAAGCAGCACCTCGCCTACAGGCGATTGCAGGAGACGTGCGTCACCACGACGTGGATGCGCTTCTGCGAAAAGCTTCTCGACATCACCGGCGAGCCCAAATGGGCCGACGAAATCGAAAAGACGTTCTACAACGCCTACCTCGCGGCGATGAAGCCGGACGGCTCGGAATTCGCGGGCTACACGCCGCTTTCCGGCAACCGCTACCACGGCCAGCACCATTGCTACATGCACACCGACTGCTGCACGGCGAACGGTCCGCGCGGCTTCCTCTGTTTCCTCAGGGAACTCTTCACGACGCGCGGCGACGCGGCGACGTTCAACTTCTATTCTTCCGCGCTCGTCGCGGGCGAGCTTTCCGGCGGGCGGAAGGTGGCGTTCGACATGTATTCGCTCTATCCGCGGACTGATTACGCGCGAATCGTCAGCCACACCGAGGGGGCGGGGGTCGTGCCCCTGCGCCTGCGCATTCCGGCCTGGTCGGAGAAAACGCGCGTCTGGCTCAACGGCCAGGAATTGGACGGCGTCGCACCCGGGAGCTATTTCACGGTTGCGCGCGAATGGACGCTGGGCGATATCGTCGAGATTTCCTTCGACATGCCGGTCGTCGCGCATACGCTCGCCCATCATGTCGCCTTCACGCGCGGGCCCGTCCTGCTCGCCCGCGACAGCCGCTTCAACGACGGCGACATGACGGAGCCCTTCCGCCCGGGGATCGCGGACGGCGAGAAGATGCCGGCTTTCGCCGCCGTCCGCACCCCCGCCGACGGCATGTGGATGGCGTTCAGTGCAACGCTGCCGATCGGTTCCCACCACGAAAATCCCGAGGCGGCCTTGCCGACGACCGTTTTCTTCTGCGACTATGCCTCTGCCGGAAACGAATGGCGCAGGGACAATTTCTACCGCACCTGGTTCCCCGTCGAGTCGGGACCTTCCGAATGATTGCACGAACAAATGATTGAACGAACATGAAAAGACCGACCCTCCTTGCCGCACTGTCCCTGGCGGCTCTCGGCGCATCTGGCGCGTTTGACGAATCCTCCCTCTTGCGCCGGGCCCGAGCGACGCTGGCGACGAATACTCTCGCCGGCAAAAGCGTCCAATGGACGCCGTATCGCGGCGTCGTGCCGTCCGTCAGCCGTTTCAAGGGCGTGTGGAACTGGGACGGCGCATTCCACGCGATGGCGCTCGTCCGATGGGATGCGGAACTCGCGCGCGACCAATTCCGCATCATGATGGCGTTCCAGGGCGATGACGGCATGCTGCCGGACGTCGTTTACGCGGATGCGGCGAAGGGGGTGTTCCGGGGCTGCACCAAGCCGCCGGTCTGGGGATGGGCGGTCTGGGCGATCGACCGCGCCGCGCCGGACGATGCATTTTTGCGCGAGGCGTACGAATCGCTCAAGCGCGACGAGGCGTTTTGGCGGGCGAAGCGGTTCGTCGAATCCGAAGGGATGTTCCGCTACGACGGCAATTCGACCGATCCCGAAAAGCGGAAACTCTACTGCGGATGGGAATCCGGCTGGGACGATTCGCCGCGCTGGGACGGAGAGCCGGGCCGCATGCTGCCGATCGACCTGAACTGCTGGATGGTCCTCTACTACCGCTCGCTCAGGGATGTCGCCGCACGGCTCGGTTGCGCGTCCGACAGCACGGCATGGGCCGCGCGCGCCGCCGCCCTCGCCCGGCGCATCGAAGAGCGTCTCTGGGACGAGAAGGACGACTGCTACTACGACAGGGAGGACGGCGCCGGCGGCGATTTTTCGCGCGTCCTCACGCCCGCCTCGTTCATGCCGCTTTTCATCGGCACCGCTTCCGCGCCGCGCGCCGCGGCCATGGCCCGCCACGCGAAACGCCTGGAGCCCGGCTGGCCCACGGTCGCATACGACGACCCGCAGTACAGGCCGGACGTCTATTGGCGCGGCCGCACGTGGCTCAATGTGGCCTACTTCGCGCTGAAGGGGCTGAAATACCATGGCTACGATGCAATCGCCGACGCCGGACGGGCGACGCTCCTCGGTTGGGTCGATGCCGCCAAAGATTCCATTCGCGAAAACTACAATTCCCGCACGGGCGCACCGCTCGGCGCCGCCGACTTCGGCTGGAGCGCCGTCTTCACGATCAAGTTCATCGACGATTGGGATCTCCCGCGCGAAATGGAACTGCCGGCGGCGGACTGTTTGGCCGATGCGGCGGAAGAACGGGCGCGCGAAACGCTTCGGCGCCTGACGCTCGACGAGAAGACCCTGCTGCTGGCGGGTTCCGGCACGATGACGCTCCCCGCGATCCCGCGTGTCGGCATCGACCGCGAATGGACGATGAGCGACTCGAGCTCGACCGTCCGCCCGGCGATGTCGCGCTGGAGCTGGAATTACGAGGAACCGAAGAGCCAGAACACGAAACTGCCGTCGCTTTCCGCGCTGGCGCAGACGTGGGACGTCGAATGGGCGCGGCGGCATGGCGAGGTGCTGGGCGCGGAGTGCCGCGACCGGGGCGTCGACCAGCTGCTCGGGCCGGGCGTGAACATCATGCGCAATCCGCTGTGCGGGCGCAACTGGGAGTATCTGGGCGAGGATCCGGTCCTTGCGGCGAAACTGTGCGTGCCGTTCATACGCGGCGTGCAGAGCTATGGCGTCGCGGCGACCGTCAAGCACTACTGCCTCAACAACCAGGAACTTGCGCGCGGCACGGTCGATACGCACGTGGACGAGCGCACGTTGAATGAAATCTACCTGCCGGCGTTTCGCGCGGCGGTGAAAGAGGCGGGCGTCCTTTCCGTGATGACGAGCTACAACAAGATCGACGGCATCTGGGCCAGCGAAAACAAGTATACGCAAAACGGCATTCTGCGCGAGCGCTGGGGCTTCAGGGGGATGCTCGTCACCGACTGGGGCGGCCAGCACTCGACCGCTTTCGCCGCACTGAACGGCGGCGGCGTGGAGATGGCGCGCGGCGACAAGATCAAGTACATCTGCGAGCCGGTCTCCAACCGCTTTCCGCTGGCGGAGGCGGTGCGCCGCGGCGACGTCCCGGCCGCCACGGTCGACGAGATGGCGCTGCACACGCTGTACGTGATGGCGAAAACGGGCTTTCTCTCCGGCGCGCCGCGCAGGACGGGCGCGCGGAATACGCCCGCACATCAGCGCGCCGCACGCGACGAGGGCGCGGAGTCAATCGTGCTGCTCAAGAACGGCAAGGGCCTTCTTCCGCTCGATGCCGCCTCGTTGAAGAAGGTGCTGGTCATCGGCGCCGGCGCGGACGTGAAGCAGTGCGACAAAGGCTGCTCCGGCGAGGGCAACGTCCCTTACGAGGTCACGCTCTTCGCCGCGCTCGCCAATCGACTTCCCGGCGCGGAGGTGAAGCTGATGCCGTTTTGCGCGAAAGTGGAGCATGCCGCGACCGACACCTCCAATGCCGTCGCCACGGGCGGGCACGTCGAACTCAAGAAGGGCGAGGGCTGGTGCGACGAGGCGGAATTGAAGGCGGCCGCCGACTGGGCCGACACCGTCATCGTGTTCACCGGAACGGAACTCGGCTATCAGGAGAACATGGAAAGCGAAAGCCGCGACCGCGTGGCGTTCGACCTGCCCGCGCCGCTCCAGAAGGCGATGCACGCGATTCTCGATTGGGGGCATCCGCGCGTCGTCGTCGTTTCCCGGTCGGGCTCGCCCGTCGGCTACACGTGGACCGACAAGGCCGATGCGCTGATCCAGACGTCGTATCTCGGCATGGAGGAAGGCAATTCGATCGTCGATGTCCTTTTGGGGGCGGTCAACCCCTGCGGCAAGCTCGCGCAGACGTGGCCGCGCGCCTTTGCCGATACGGCAGTCGCCCAATGCGGCACCTACAACGCGACGAACGTCACCTACAACGAGCGCTTCTACGTGGGCTACCGCTGGCACGACTTCAAGGGCATCGCCCCGCAGTTCCCGTTCGGGCACGGCTTGAGCTACACGCGCTTCGACTACGGGAAGGCGATTGTCGGGGAACGGGAACCGGGGAACGGCGGCTGGACGGTACGCGTCGACGTCACGAACGCCGGAACGGTCGCGGGCAAGGAAGTCGTGCAACTCTATGTCGCCTTCCCCGGCGCGAAAGTCGAGCGCTGCGCGAAGGAGCTCAAGGCCTTCGCCAAGGTCGCGCTCGCGCCCGGAGAGACGAAGGCCGTCGAACTGCGCCTGGCGCCGCGCGACCTCGCCTACTGGGACGCGTTCGCCCACCGCTTCCGGACGGACGCCGGCACATACGAGATTCGCGTCGGCTCGTCCAGCGCGGACATCCGCACGACGTCGCAACTCGTTGTCGGCGAGTCGCAGTTTTTTCCGGACTGACGCGACTTCATCGAGACGCGCCAATTTTGATATACTACGTCCCCATGCTGGGGAAGCCCTATTTCGACATCCTGCGTCTCGTCTGGCCGCTCGCGCTCGGCATGATCAACAATGCGGTCATGCAGTTCGTCGACGGCGTCTTTCTGGCGCATGAGTCGCTCGCGAGCCTCGAGGCGTCGCTGCCGGCGTCGATGCTCGCCGGCCTCGTCCTCTGCTTCTTCCAGTCCGTCGTCGCGTATTCGGGGACGTTCGTCGCGCAGTACCACGGCGCGGACGACGCGCGCGGCGTGCGCGCGAGCTATCGCGCGGGGCTCGTCATCGCGGCCGTCGCGGGCGTCCTCGCGATCCTGCTCATCCCCGCCGGTCTCGCCGCCGCCCGCCCCCTGTCGTCGAATCCCGACGTCGTCGCGCGCGCGTCGGTCTACTACACGATCGTCTCGTTCGGCACGCTCGCGCTCTGCGGCCAGATGGCGGCGGCGTCGTACTTCACGGGGTGCGGCCGGACGCGGCTCGTCTTCTGGGTGAACGTGCTCGGCAACGCCGTGAACGTCGCGCTCGATCCGATCCTCATCTTTGGGCTCTGCGGCTGCCCGCGCCTCGGCATGGCGGGCGCGGCCGTCGCGACGGTCGCCGCGATGTTCGTGCAATGGGGTGCGCTCGCGTGGTGCGCCGAACGCGACCTGCGCGCGCGCGGCGGCGGCGGCGCGGCAGGCGCGGCAGAAGTGCCGCGGCTGGGGCCGCTCGTCGGAAAGATCCTGCGCTACGGCGTGCCGAGCGGCGCATATTCGGTGCTCAACATCCTCTCGTTCACGATCTTCGTGTTCCTGACCGGGCTTGTCGGCGAGGTGGAGTTCGCCGTCTCGAACGCCTGCTTCAAGGTGAACTACCTCCTCTTCGCCCCGATGGAGGGTTTCGCGATCGGCGCGGCGACGCTCGTCGGGCAGGCGCAGGGGCGCGGCGATTCCGCCGCGGCGCACGCGGACGCGATGCGCACGCTCGCGCTCGGTCTGGGGCTCGTCGCGGTGCTGTCGGCGCTGGCCGTCGTCTTCTGCCGGCCGATCCTCTCGCTCTTCGTCCCGCCGGGCGTCGACACGGCGGCCTTCTACGGCCTGGGGTTCGTGCTGTTCGTCTTGATGGCGGCGTGGCAGGTCTTCGACGCGGCGGACGTGATCGTCTCGGGCGCGCTCAAGGGCGCGGGCGACACGAAGTTCGTGATGTGGTGGATGGTCGTCGCGGCGTTCGGGCTGTGGCTGCCGCTCGTGGGGGCGGTGGCGGCGTGGCACAACACGATGCCGGCGCTGTGGGGGACGATGATCGTCTATGTCGTCGTCATCTGCTGCGGGACGCTCCTGCGCTGGAAGGGCGGCCGCTGGCGGCGCATCCGCCTCGTCTGACCGCGGCCAGGCGCTTCACAGACGGGCGGGAATTATGATATACTGTTCCCAATCCACTTGAAACTCAACACACACAAAGAAAGTTAGGAGACACAATGGGCGAAGTAATCGGCGCGGGCGAGCTGCACAAGGGCGTGAAGCTGTTGATCGACGGCGAGCCGTGGGAAATCACCGAATTCGACTTCTCGAAGCCGGGCAAGGGCCAGGCCATCTACAACTGCAAGCTGCGCAACATGATGACCGGCGGCGGCATGTCCAAGAGCTACCGCTCGGGCGACAAGTTCGAAAAGCCGGAGCTCGTGCAGTACTCCGTCACCTACTCCTACGACGACGGCCAGGCGTTCGTCTTCACCGACGACAACTTCGAGGAGATCCGCGTCAGCTACGACGTGATGGGCGACAAGAAGTACTTCCTCATGGACGAGATGGAGGTCAAGGCGCTCTTCTTCAACGACAAGGTCATCGGCGTGGAGTTGCCGCAGCTCGTCGAGCGCAAGGTCGTCAAGGTCGAGCCCGGCGTCAAGGGCAACACCGCCTCGGGCAAGGTCACGAAGCCGGCGACCGTCGAAGGCGGCTACGTCTGCGCCGTTCCGCTCTTCATCAACGAGGGCGACGTCATCCGCATCAATACCGAGACGGGCGAGTACAACGACCGTACCTCCACCAAGTAAGACGGCCCGCCCCGATGGCCTCGGGCAGGAGCATCCTCAAGAACACCTTCACCGTGGGAGCGTTCACCGCGCTCTCGCGCGTGCTGGGGCTTGTCCGCGAAATGTTCCAGTCGCGCCTCATCGGCGCGGGCATGGAGCAGTCGGCGTTCACGCTCGCCTTCGCGATCCCCAACATGGCGCGCAAGCTCTTCGGCGAGGGCGCGCTGACGGCGGCGTTCGTGCCGGTCTTCAAGGGCACGGCGGAATCTGAATCGCTGGCGCGCGCGGCGAAGCTGGCGCGCAGCGTGATGACGATGGTGCTCCTCGTGCTGGGCGCCGTCGTCGTCCTTTCGATGGGCGCGCTCGAGCTCGTCGTCAAGTTCCGCGACGCGCTGGGGCTGCACGACATGGCGCGCCTCAAGCTCACGATCCGCCTCGTCAAGACGCTCCTGCCCTACATGATCTTCATCTGCGGCGCGGCGTTCGGGATGGGGGTCCTCAACTCGCTCGGGCGCTTCAAGGCGTCGAGCTTCATGCCGTGCATCCTCAACGTCTGCTGGATCGGCATGCTCGCGTGGATTTCCTTCTTCCCCGCGCTGCGCATGGACCAGCGCATCCACCGCGTCGCGATGGCGATCCTCGTCGCGGGCGCGGCGCAGATGGCGTTCCTCTTCTGGCGGATGGCGAAGGCGGGCGTCGTGCCGCGCCTGTCGTTCACCGGCTGGCGCGACGCGAAGGTCGTCCTCGTCTGGCGCAACCTCGGCGTCGCGGCGCTCGGCGCGGGCGCGATCCAGCTCAACTATCTCCTCGACCAGCTGCTCGCCTACTGCGCGAGCCCGTGGGCCGCGGGCGTCATCGGCTACGCGGAGCGGCTCATGGACCTGCCGCTCGGCGTGATCGGCGTCGCGTTCGGCACGGTGCTCCTGCCGACGTTCGCGGGCCTCTTCGCGCAGAAGGACGTCGCCGGCGCGCGCGCGGCGTGGGGCGCGTCGGTCCAGTCGCTCCTCTTCATCATGCTGCCGGCGGCGGCGGGGCTCTTCGTGCTCGCGCCGGAGATCACGGCCGTCATCTACGAGGGCCGCGCGTTCGATGCGCTCGCGACGGTCCGCGTCTCGCGCGCGGTGGCGGTCTACGCGCTCGGCCTCGGCATCTTCGGCGTCCAGAAGACGCTCGTGCCGTGGTTCCAGGCGCAGAACGACATGAAGACGCCGCTCAGGGTCTCGCTCGTTACCGTCTGCCTGAACGCCGTGCTGAACATTCTCGCGGTCGCGCTGCTGCCGGTCGACTGGCGGCACGTCGGCCTCGCGACGTCGACCGTGATCTGCGCGGCCGTCGGCTGCGGCCTGCTGCTCGTCCGCGCCACGCGCAAGAACGGTTCGCTCGGGCTCGGCGCGCTCGCGCGGCCCGTCGCGCGCATGTTCGCGGCGTCCGTCGCGATGGGCGTCGTCCTGTGGGCCGCCCGGCCGTTTGCCGCGTCGGCGTGCGCGGGCCTCGGCGCGAAGCTCGGCCCGATCATTTCGCTCGGTCTGCTGATCGCGGCGGGCCTGGCGCTCTACGGCGCCGCCGCGCTCGTCCTGATGCGCGAGCGCGTCCGCGCGCTCCTCCATCGCCGCCGCCGTGCGTGACCGGCAGCGGCCCGTCCGGTCTCCGTGCTGCGCCCCTACCCGAAAGTGTAGGAACGCGCGCGCGTTTTTTTGCTATAATATGCGCCGCTCTCGAAATTTCCACGTGAACCCGTCGAGAGAAAGGAACCGCAACATGAAGAATCTGCTGATCGCCCTTGGCGGCGCGCTGGCCGCGCTCGCCGTTCCCGCCGCCGAACCGGCGGACGCCGCCGCCGCGTCCCTCTCGGAGACCATCCCCGCCGTCTGGCCGCTCCAGGCGCAGATCGACGCGCTCGCCGCGCAGGGCGGCGGCACGCTCACGCTGGGGCCCGGCATCTACCGGACGGGCGCGCTCTTCTTCAAGCCCGGCGTCAACCTGCATCTGGAGGAGGGCGCGACAATCGTCGGCGTCGACGCGGACGCGGGCTATCCGATGCGCGAGACGCGCATCGAGGGCGAGACGTGCCTCTACTATCCCGCGCTCATCAACGCGGACGGCTGCGACGGCTTCACGATCAGCGGCAAGGGGACGATCGACGGCCACGGGCTGCCGACGTGGAAGGCGTTCTGGACGTGCCGCAGGACGAAGCCGAAATGCCTCAACAAGGAACCGGGGCTCGTGCGCCCGCGCCTCCTCTACGTCTCGAACGCGAAGAACGTCGACGTCAGCGGCGTGACCTTCAAGAACTCGAAGTTCTGGACGACGCACTACTACCGCTGCGAAAACGTCCTCGTGCACGACTGCGCGATCGTCGCGGAAGTCATCGACGGCGTGCGCGGCCCGTCGACGGACGCGATCGACATCGACGCGTGCCGCAACTTCACCGTCCGCAACGTGACGATGGACGTCAACGACGACGCGGTGGTCGTCAAGGGCGGGAAGGGGCCGTGGGCCGACGATCCCGCGCAGTGCCCGGGCAACGGGCCGAGCGAGAACGTGCTCGTCGAGGACTGCCTCTTCAAGAGCGTCTGCCACACGTGCCTGACGCTCGGCAGCGAATGCCCGGCGGTGACGAACGTCGTCATGCGCAACTGCCGCCTGGACGGCCCGAGCAACCTCGTCAACGTCAAGATGCGCTACGACACGCCCCAGCACTACGCGAACGTCCTCGTCGAGGGCTGCACGGGCCGCTGCTCGTCGTTCCTGCGTTCGAAGCCGTGGATGCAGTTCACCGACATGAAGGGCCGCACCGACGTGCCCGAGAGCGTGATGGACGGCCTCGTGATGCGCGGCAACACGATCACGTGCAGCACGATGTTCAGCGTCGAGCAGCAGCCGTACATGATCTTCCGCAACTGCGCGTTCGACGGCAACACGGTGACGTTCGCGCGCGCCGGCACCCCGCCCGTGCAGGCGAAGTAGCGCCCGCGCCGCGCACCCACAAGCGAAACTCCGAGCCCCGTCGCTCGGAGTTCTTTTTTTGCGCCGCTTCACACGTGCGACGTGTTTTCCTTTAATCAGCCGCCGCGCGAAAGGTTGAAAATAAAATTTTCAAAAAAATTCGCCCATGTACCCATTCGGGTAGGGCGGAGGTCCACGGCGTTTGCTATAATACCGCCAAAGATTGTTGCTCCGGCAATAAATAACAGCGAGAGAGAATGATTAAAAGCAGATGCACAAATGCCATTCAGGCCAATAAAAACAGGGGTGAAACCCTGTTCTCGACTGCTTTTAACACCTTAGGCGAGGACGCCGCATCCCCTATCCCACCTATCCCACTTTATCCCGCTATTTCTCAACAAAAACAAACAACAAAAACAACAACCAACAACAAACAACAACAATACGGCTTGCGGCGTAAGAGTTCGCGTTTGCGCCTGACGCCCCGCGTCACCCGCAAACTGCAAACTCCAAACTGCAAACTGCTAAACAAGATGAGGTATGACAATGAAAACTGAAACAAAAACAAAGGGCGTCCTTTCGCGCCTATTCTCCCACGCCCCGCGCTGGCTCGCACTGGCTGCGGCGGTTTCTCTATGCGCGGATAGCTTGGCAACAGATTATTACACGTATTGGGAAAACACTTTTGAGGGTGCTAGCGCCGCGACTTCTGGCTGGCAGAAAGGAACTCTTGCCAATGATATTTTTGGTACAGAGGCATTGTCTGGAGACAGCATGGGGAGTTTAAATCTTTCGTCAGGAACGCGAACAGTTGATGGTGTCACATCTCGCTATTTTGACATGTATTTAAGGGCGGTGAACCAGCAGAACTGCAATGGTGCCATATATGTTTTCCCGGAAAAAAGTGGACTTTCTGACGCTTCGGATTATGTGGTATCATTTGATTGGTGGGGCGGATCGGCTCTAGATAGCGGGAATGGAGGTATCGCTATTCTTGCTAAAAATCCAGAAACGCAAGAAATAGGAAATATTTTTGTGGCATGCACCCCCCAAAGCGGAAATGTTGAAACGCAAACTGGGAAAATGTATTGGTGGAAAACGGCTGATTCTGAAAACGCTAAAGCCAGTGCTACGGGGAACAGTAATTTTACTCATGCAGGGCGATTGAAAAATCCTTCTGACAATATTTATTGGTTCCACTTTGAAATAAAAGGGTACAGCGGCGATGCTGATACAGACGGCTACTTGAAAATCACTGTAACAAGGCCTTTGGTTGATAATACTACAGTCTTTGAGCAGACGCTCAACTTTGCATATATCTACTCAATATTTGGAAGTGTTTCCCATGGTAGATCAGGGGGTAAATATGAGACCCATTGGGCGTTGGATGATTTGTCTGTAAAGTTGCCTAGGCCAGATGATATTCCTGCGGAGCCGTCAATATCTGTATCTGGAGATGCCGATGATGATTTGAAAATCGTAACGGTTGCGCTTGCAGAGGGGGCGGCATCGAGCGTGACATTGTGGTATAAAAAGAGTTCGGATGCTGAATATACGCCAAGCGCGTCTTCATCTATTCAGTTAGAAATGCTGAACTCAGATATTATTTATGCGTATGCAGAAAATAATGGCAATCTGTCCGATGTGGTGTATAAGTCGATAACGGCAGGATATGTGGTCACGCCATCGGGATCGATAACAAGTGCAAATGGCATTTCGCGGACGGTTTCAATTGTGTCTGACTATGATATCGAGTATAAGACATCCAGCGATGGCGAATATACGGTGGCTGATGGCAAAACATTTACAGTTTCAGAAGCAACGACATTCTACGTGCGGGCTAGGAGAGTTTCTGCTGTTGACAACACAAAAACTTTCTATTCTGACGTATTTACAATAACGGCAAACGCTGGTTCAACGGCAAAGTTGGTTGCCCCAACATTAACCGTCCTCGGTCTTAATTCACTTTATGTTTCCGCAAACCAAAGTTCTGTTGATGCAAATCCGACAGAATCGACCCAGATTGCATATTCAATCAATGGTGTGGAACAGTTGTCAACATTACCACTTTCTTCAGGCGAGGCATTGTTGCCATATTCAAATCCAACGGATGATGACGTGATTTCTGTATGGGCGAAGTGTGATGGATATGACGATTCTGACAAAGTGACATTTGTTTACTCATTGCCCAGCAAATCACTTTATGCTGTTGGATATGAAGCGGATTTTGTTGCGGCAACGTATGGTCAAAATTATGGCCATTTGGATAAAACAGGCGGGCAAACAAATCTCGAGATAGGAACTGGAACCTATGGCGTGATTGTTGCGAAGTTCGATGGTGCCTCAGATGCCGTGAATGAGAACGTGTTGATAAAATATGAGGTAGGTGGTGGAAGTGGAAATCCATTGCGGTGGGCTGCAGCTGGGATTTGGGGTCTTCAAAATCAGACTACTGCTAAGTATTTTGTGCTTCAGAATCTTCAAGCAGGGGACATTGTCTATTTGACAGGAACTGGAATGTCAATAACGGATGCTAATTCAAATTTGGCAGTCTGCGATGATCAAGATATAGTTAATGTTGCCAATAGCAGTTACGAACGCTACTATGTTGTTCAATCCGATGGCAGTGCCATTGTCAATATGACCGCAAACTCATATCTTTATGCACTCCGCATCTATCGTCCTGCGGCGGCGTCGTTGGATGGCGTGGGGTATGTGACGTTTGCTAAGGCTCTTGCGGCGGCAGAGACTGCAGGCGGCGGCACGATTACGCTGAATGCAGATGTCACTGGCGATGTCGAAATCCCTGCGGCAGGCATTAGCATTATCTGCGGCGACTACAGCATCAGCGGCAACGTGACAGGTGCGCGTTCTGTAGGTGCTTCGTATAATTCAACCACAAAAACCTACACGAGCAGCGCGAATACTGCCGCGACATGGGTGGGCGGTGCAACCGGACGTTGGCTTGATCCATTGAATTGGTCAACTAAGAGCATCCCGACTTGGGATACTGATGTTACAATCGACACGGACTGCACGATTTATATTACTGGGACCGCTTGGGGCGATGATTTCAGCACGCGCGATATGTGCAGGGGAATGACCATCGACGCAAATGTAGCGTTGCAAAGCGGTGCTACGCCTGGTTGGTGCTTCCTTGCTCTATATGGCAATGTAACGGGTTCTGGCAAGTTGACTCTTACTTGGGTTGGCATAGATGGTTTGTCTAGTCCGACTACGACACTTGGCTGCGATATAAAGATCAACTCTGCATACGACGATTATTATAGTTGCTATCGCGACTCTTGTTTCTTGAATTATGACCGCAACATATCATACGCCATCACAAGAAACATAGAAGTCGGGGAGAATGCAATTTTAAATGCATTCTACAATACGGACATCTCCGGCACTCTGACGCTCGATAATGGAGCATCGGTTTATGCGGGTGAAAATGTTACATTGACGCTCGGCAATATCATTGTCGCAGATGGAGCGACGGCGAAGGTGAGTAAACACGCGACAGGTGCTTCTTATACTGTCAGTGGCACTGTAAGCGCTGCGACGTCGGCTTATAACGCGAAGGGAACAACATCTGGCGATATGACGACTTATACGTCAACGCTAAGACCTGTTGTCGAGCCTGGTGAGGCGGCGACGGCGACGTATGACACCGAAGCGGCGGCGCAAGCGGCGGCGGCGGATGTCGCAGTTGCGGTGCCGACGGCGGTTGCGGAGCGGCTGACGGACGATCAAGAGGCAGCGTATGTGGCGATGTTTGAGGCGAAGGCAGTTGAGAGCACGACCGAGAGCGGCAAGTATGTCGTGACGGTCGATTTCACGGCGGCGGCCGAGGCGGAGATCAAGGCAGCGGAAAATGCGATCACGGTTGTGGATGGTGCTACGCCGCAGGTGACGGTTACGGCGAAGCCGGGGCTGTATTACTTCGTGAAAGCTGGTACGGCGGCGGATTCGCTGACGGTGACTGGCAATGGCACGATGGCGACGGGCGACTCCGTGACGCTTGATATGCCGTTGCCTGACAGCGGAGTGAAGTATTACAAAGTCGTGGCATCGCCGACTTCGTCGCTCTAATAGCCACAAAGTGCACAAAGAATACGAAGGATAGTCTCGCACAAAGTCCACAAAGTTCACGAAGTTTAATATCTTCCATAAAAATATCAACTTTGTGGACTTTGTGAACTTTGTGCGAGCCATTCATAATTCTTCATTCCTAAAAATCGCAGTTGAAGTCACGAAGTGCCCACCGTGACTTCAACTGCGATTTTTAGGTTTAGTCTCATGTCGGCAACAGTATATCAAACCTTGGTTACTATGTGTTGAAGTCTGTTGGTGGCCATGTCGGCGCCGTAGAGGCCAATCTTTACGGAGGGTAAACGAACGACAAAAGTGCGTTTACTTCTGGAAGCGGCGGGTACAAGATGTTGCCGGGGTTGGGCAGATTCCAACTGACGCCCACAATTGAGATTTGATATACTACGGGAGGTTAAACGATGACAAGATTGCCGATAGTTTTATTGCTTGCAACCGCCGCGCTGCGTTGCGCGGCGGGGATGCGCGTTCTGCCGCAATTGCCGCAGGGGGAGCTGCCGGACTGCGAGGCCGTGACGAATGTTGCGCTGACGGTGCGCCTCGCCGACCTTGAAGCGTTGCGGTTCACGCTGGACTTTACGCCGAACGCATCCAACGAGCTTGCGCTTGCGATTGGCGCGGATGCGGA
>Ga0256405_10007721_pt1 | contig 15899 bp, 11 predicted proteins | sample RumenRJG_02DNA_FD_189096 | JGI IMG/M metagenome (GOLD analysis project Ga0256405, IMG submission 189096) | Bovine rumen microbial communities from Lethbridge, Alberta, Canada - RJG_02 | ecosystem: Host-associated > Mammals > Digestive system > Stomach > Rumen | place: Canada: Alberta... | reverse complement strand
TAGTACCATCCAATTTAGTTGGATAGTAAATACTCATCTGCTCAAAGATACTACCAAGACGACGCATGGTTTTGAAATATCCTTCTCCGAATTCTGTTACAGTATTCCCCAGTTCATCCCTTACTTGTTTGCGTTTAGTCACATACTCTGGCAAAGATTCAAAGTCTAAATATTTTGCAATATTCTTTACTAAATCTGCATCCACTATGATATCATCAATGAACTTTCTCTTCTCTTCTACTGTTTTAAGTTCTCCAATTCTATCCTCTCTATCAGGATTCATTGGAATAGAACTATTCATAATGATATTAGAGGTGCAATCATCTATATACTCTTCTCTAACCATATTCACAAAGCCCTTAGATCCATATTTCTTATAGATGGCTTGAAGATGGTTAAGCTTCTCATAGAACAACCTTACAAACTCTTGTGCAGTTTCATAGTCAGGTCTGAGAGCTTTATAATTCCCATACCTTTCATTGACTATTTTAGCTGCTTCAATCTCACAATTTCTTATTATGGTCATCAGTATAGTAGGATCGACCATTGCAGATACGAAAATAGGAACTGGATTATACACCCAGATCTTCTTAGCATATCCTCTAAAGTTTCTGATGCAGTTTTCATGATACTCCTTATTTATATGAGGGCATATATTATGCAACCTTCTTGTCAGAATATCAGAAATACACCAATGAACTTTCTCAACGCTAACAGCAGCACTGAGTTTAAACTCTATACCATTTTGCAAGCAATACAACATTTCATTCTTTGGAGGAGTCTTGAAAGACTTTTCCTCATCAAGAATATATCCATACTCTATCCTTCCACCACGACCCCAGTAATAGATAACAGTAAGAAGGTCATAGAGACTCATTTTTTCATGATTGATACTTAGCATGGTTCTAGTAGGAGAGTAATCTATAGGAACTGTCTTCTCAACATTCTCAATAGGAATTCCCTCATCTAACCAACTCATATCAGCAGGTCTTTTATTATACCCAAAATTATTCATTAAGATAGACAGATAGTTATTGGGTTTGAAATACTCTCCACCTATCTTAAGGTCCGGAGGTTCTCTTCTTGCAATATCATTAAATGACGCTATTTTCCGCTTATAGCCGCCTATGTTTATTTGTTGTACATCTTCCAGATCGATATTTCCTAATGGCAGTACTCTTCCACTAGGAATGAGATACTCATATCCTTTAAACACTTCCTTAGGATCAACAATTGAACCCGGAGTGATGAATTCTAATTCTAAATTTTCCATGATCATTTCTCCTTTTTGAACTTTGCCATTTAAAAAACTGAAAGAAATTGTGAGTTTGTACGGGTTTTCAAGCCCGTACAAAATTATAGTTTATAATTGAAAATTATATTAGCCTATTTCAAATGCCATTCCATTATAAACAGCAGCTAGTTTCTTATTAATAGAAGTACCTTCTACTTCTTTACCCCATACTAAACTGATACCTTTCTTTCTTAATCCAATAACAATAGCAGGATTTATCTCTCCATCTCCTAGTTTGATCTTTTTAACAGATTCTAATGCAGAGTTTATATCATTCTTATCATGCGTTTCATATGCTTTCTTTATATCGTGTGAGATCATATCAACAACGCTATCTATATATGCCATAATCTAAACAACCTCTTTTCATGTGAATGACAGAAAATAGTATAGATAGAGGCTACCGACTACCTCTATCTATTTATTAAAATGGAAATGTGAAAGATAAAAACTTTTGCAGGTGTGCATTAGTTAGCCTTCCTCAAGGAAAACCATCCAACAAGAACTATTCTCATATTTGAGTATACTCTCTTTATCTCATTGTTGTAGTTTAGATTAAAAACAAAAGAAGTCCTATGGTCTTGTAGTAAGACCATAGGAGGAAGTTAGGATTAGGATTTTCTATAAGATTCAAATGGAGCAAAATCACTATGAAACTATATGAGAGAATGTGTATAACTACACAAGCTCTACATAAATGTTATAACTTTAATATGTTTGTATGAGTTATATCTTTAGACTCATTCTTACTCATTCCTATCTCATCACATGGGAAGTTTCTGAGATTATCATGAATAATGGTAGTGTAATCAATCATTGGGATTATCCATGATGGGATTTCCATATCTTCTGGAATAGCGATTGCTTCAATCTTACCATTATACTCTGGAGTTTTCATTAACTCTTTCATCCTAGAGCAGTACTCTGGGAATTCATCTATTAACTTATCAACATTCTTCTTATTAATATCCACTTTGATGATTAGTACTGAATTTCTTTCTTTCAGATCTATTGATGGTTCTTCTTTAGACTTAATCTGATTATACGCATAAGATGCTTTAATACCTTGAATTCTAAATGGCATCTTATATGATGTGGCTGCTTTAATTCTAGCAGGTTTGTGATACTCTTTCTTCTTATTCTTAATAGATTGATATATCTGTTTCTCAAGAGTTGTGAGTTTTCTGAAGATATCAACTTGATCAACAAATGATGATCTGAGTATATCATACTCTAAGATATTCTTCAATGCAGTAGAAGTACTATCAGGTATTCCTACCTTAGCAATAGGCATACCTTTGATATCAAACTGCTTATCTTCTGGGATTATATTACCCTCTTGAACTAATTGAAGAGATGAGTAGTTCTTAGCACCTGTTGTAAGAAGCAGAGACTTGAATAAGAATTCATTCTTCATTATGAGTAAACAATCTCTTCCTTTAGTATCAGTATTGTAGTTCTCACTAAAGAGAACCATGTAATCTAATATCAATTGAGATACTACATAGCTCATGATATCCACTATAGAATATCTTAAGTTATCTTCCTCTATGATGATAAGAGGATACTCCTTACGCTTAGAATTTACTAATTCTTCATTATAGAAGTCATACTCTACAACACCATCTGTTTTCCTCATCTCTAATTCTATCTTCTCAGCTGCTTGTTTAATTTCAGCTTGAGTGTATTTGATCTTCATAGGAATTCCTATGGTGAATTGTAAGATGAACTTATACCACCCATCTAAAGATACTATACATGAATCTGTATCTGTTATTAACACTACATCTCTCATCATGGTGTAAACTCTCTCAAGCTTATCTATCCATATATGACGATAATAACAGTACTCATAGATGAGATCTTTAAACATAATTAGTTCATCATGAACTTCATCAGGAACCTTATTAGGATTCAAGAATGGTTCTTCTAACTTCTGTAAGATAGTAAGAACTAAGTTCAGTACTCTCTTATTAGAGCAGAATGCAAATAGATTATTCTTGTAATACAAGACATTGATAGTTCTCTGATCTAGATTACAAATAGTATCCCATATTACTTCTACTGCTCTATCAGATGGAACCCATCCATCCCATCCACAATTGCCAATGATTCTGAGATAGCATTCCTCTACTGTGATATTTCTATCTAAAACATCCCAATCATTGAATCTAGACATATCCTCTCTACGTTGATCATTAGCAACATTTTGTATGAATTGTAGTACTTCAGTGAGATTAGCAAACTTCATATTGTCTGAAAGAAGTCCTTCAAACATAGTGATGGAAGCAGAGATACATCCTCTTCCTTGACCAGTTACTGCTGTGCAGAGATAGAGATTATAGAATACAGAAGCATAATTACCAGCACAACCATAGAGTGCATTACAAGACACCTTATAATTCAACTGCTTCAGATTCCACTTATTAAACATCTCAGATCCCTTAGGATACTTCTTCATCTCTTTCTTTGCTTCATCACGTTTATCTAACAGATACTGAATGAAGTTATAGAATGGATTCTTAGATCCAGAATCATGTCTCTTAAACAAAACACCTTGAGTTGTTATAATAGGTTTTCTCTCAAGTAGTTCATTAGATAGAGATAGGAAATCCATCTCTGCTACTTGGTTAGTATTGTTGTTATGGACTTTAACCTCATGACCAAAAGTTCTTTTACCATTTTCATATGAGATAGCAACAGCCCAATTCATTGCTTCCTCTATCTCATCTAAATCTAGTTTGGGACACAATCTTATGAGAATTTCTCTCATATCATCTTTGTAGAAATCTACTAGTTTGCCTTGAGGTATTTCATAATCAAGACCATAGAGTTGTTGATTAGTCATGAGATCAAATCTCCTTTATTATGATTTCATCAAGAGACACATTAGACTTTTTCAATTCTATATCCAATAAGCAATTCTTAAACATAGTGTAGGTTAGTTTTATCCAATCAAATCCATCATAAAATTTCATATTAACTGTATCTCCATCAATACTAGTTACATATGCTTGATACTCTCTATCCGTATTATCTGTCAAAATAAAATAATCACAATCAGCTTTACGAATAAAACTAATCTTTTTTAATACTAATGGTGCTCTATACTCCATATTCAAATCATCCTTTCTTTATACACAATACAACCAAGTATAACTATGGTCTCTTCATACCTTCATTTTTATAGTACATCATTACTCAAGATTTTGTCAAAAAGACATTCCTGTAAGTTCACCCTATTATGGGGCAAATTACTTCTTTTCATATATGAAAGTAATATACAAACCTAATATTAGGAGGTAGTAGACTATGTATTTCAGAAATAATAGTGGTATTGATCCGAATACTTATGTAGAGGATAAGTTCTCTATTAATGAGGACGTAGATACGGATGCCACTCAGCTTGAGCCTAATGAGAATATCGAAGGTTCTTTTGCTGAGTCTGGTGTTATTGATGAAGCTGCTGTTACTGAGAATGCTATCGTTCAGGAAGTTATGATGATGAACGATGAACAGCGTAAAGCTTACATGGAAAGTGATACCTTCAAGTCTCTGGTTGAGGCTGGTGTCATTGGTAAGAAAGCTGTGGTACGTCTCAATAAGGAAGCTGATATGGACCGTCGTATCCATCTTCTTTGCTTGCAAATGGGTAAAGAGAATGGCGATGCTGATTGGGAAGCTCTTCGTAAGAACCGTATCCAAGAGCGTAAGCTGCTTGGTAAGCTATATAAGAAGTATGGCAATCGTGTTCGTCGTCAGGCTGCCATGAGTCAGAAACGCATTGTGAAATTGAATGCTCGTGCATTCGATCTCCATGCTCCGATTCGTTAACATCAAGGTTTAGAAACGTTTATATTTAATAGATTACTAGATTAAATGCACAGAGGACTACTAAGTCCTCTGTGTTTAAACTTTGCTATGTTTATATACTATAATAGTGCTTATAGATGAAAGTCTATTGAGCATCTATATCTTATTATAGAGGGAGGTTATTTTTTACTAGTAGAAAGACTTTTGATTAAACTTTTGTTTCTCTTGTGATCTAAACAAGAAAGGTGTGTGCTGGAAATGTTGGAGAATATTGATAACTACTTTATGTATGCTCCACTCGCTAGAAATGAAAAGGTGAGTGTAAACACAAGTGATATCAATATAGGAAATTGGAATTCATATTATCATGGGATTCTCAATATCATGAAAGATGGTATTGAACTAAAATCTGTTCATGAGGCTATGATAGGATTAGTATTTCCTACTCAAGAAAGTGTTGATATTAGTATACCTGATTTGTTTATCAATTTGATTTTATGGTATCCTTTAACTGCTGTAGGAACTCCTATTGGTCCTCAACACTTAGTTGTTGAGGAGACATTTACAACCAAAGATATCAAAAAGTTTATGGATAGGTTTATCATAGAGCCTAATCGTTCTAAGATAGATAATATGAAGTTAAACAATATTATAGCAGATATGGTGTGTAACTTCGTTGATGTGGACTTTTTCTCTTTCTATCTTGCAGATACATTGAATCTTGAAGATGATATAGTATTGATGGAGAAGAGTCAGAAGTTTAGAGATCTCATTCATTGCGATCTTAGCGGAGTTCCTATTGAAAAAGTAAAAGATGCTGGAATGGATATTGTGCATCAGGCAGTAGATATCATTATGCATTCTAAAGATATCATGGGATATGATCATTATCTGAAGAATGCATTCTCTGCTAAAGAAGGTATCAATATAAAACAGTATAAAGAGAATCACTTCAATATAGGAACCAAACCTGATGGGCAGGGAAGTATCTACCATGAGATAGTTAACCAGTCATATATTACTGGTGGTTTGAATAACTTACTTTATCAGCTTATTGATTCTGGGTCATCTCGTGTTGCTCAGATAATATCTAAAAAGAATGTGGGAGAATCTGGTGGATTCTCTCGCATCTTAGGGTTGTCTAACATTAACTCTTTTTTGCATCCAGACCCTACATTTGATTGCCATACTAAGAACTTCATCCACATCCCTATTACTAATAAAGAGGTATTGAGTAAGCTTAAGAATAGGTATTATCGTATTCATCCTAAAGGACAAGAGTTCCTTCTTAAAGCTACTGATACACATATGATAGGAAAGTGGATCTATCTTAGGTCTCCTATTACTTGTGCTTCTAAAGCTCATGGTCATGGAATCTGCTATAAATGCTATGGTGATTTAGCATACACTAATGCAGATATCAATATTGGTCGTATTGCTACTGAGTTGATTACATCTATTCTGACTCAGATGAGATTATCAGCTAAGCATTTGTTGGAGACTCAGATCAATGTGATGACTTGGAATGAAGGATTCAAGAACTTCTTTGTTATTGATACAAATGCTATCAAACCTGTAGAAGCATTTACAGAAGCATGGCAAGGTTATAAGCTTATCATAGATCCTGATAAGATTGAAAAAGAAGATGATGATGAGTTCTTTGAGCATAAGTTCTATGATAATGAAATTCATGCAGCAGAAGATGAAGGCCCATTCTATAATGAGTATCTCACTGAGTTTACTTTAGAGACTAATGAGGGAGTAGAGATTCCTATAGGATCAGTTGTTACTGATGAATCTCCTGAAGTAAAGATGTATCTTACAAATGAGCTTACGTCAACCATTAGAGAGATTGCTAAGAAGAATTTTGAAAATGAAGATGTTGAAGAGGATAGGATTGTAATTCCTATGGAATATCTTGAAGATAAGACTCTCTTCTTTATTAAGCTTCAGAATAATGATCTTGGTAAGTCTCTTGATCTGTTTAGTGATCTTATTAATAAGAAACCCGTTACTAAGTCTTATACAAAAGATCAATTAGTTGAGAAACTTATTGAAGTTGCTATCAAAGGTCATATAGGAGTTGATAGTATACACTTTGAAGTTATCCTCTCTAACCAAATTAAGTCAGCTCATTCTAGGTTAGAAGATCCTAATTGGTATAATGAGGATGAACCATATGAGATTCTTACTTTGAGAGAAGCATTAACTGATAATCCTTCAGTAATCAACTCTCTTATCTATGAGAAGCTTGCTAAGTCTCTTTACTATCCTCTTACCTATAAGAAGAAGGCTCCTTCTATATTCGATCTTATGTTTATGAGGAAACCGAAGAAGTTCTTAGAAGCTCAGCATGAGATCTATGATGATAAGAAGAAGTCTACTATGCTTCCTGGTGAGAATCCGATGATATTCTTCAAAGATCATAGTGGTCCTAGGCCTAAGAATATGAGAGAGGTTATAAAGAAGCTTAAGAAAGAAGAAAAGACAGAGTTAGATGATTAAGAGTTGTAGAGTTTAGATAATTCATCGAAGATCTAGAGAAGAATCTCTAGATCTTCATTATATTTTGTTTAAGAGAAAGGATCCGAGGGAACCCACAATGACACTCTATGATAAACTATTATGCTCCATACTCATAACCTATATTTTTATTGAGTTTACTGATATGAGTAAGAAATTACACAATTCTAACTATAGCACTCTAGATCTACTACGAGAAGCATTGTATAAAGCTGTTCTGATTGGATTGTTTATTACTCTATACATCAGTATTGTAATTGATAGAAGTCATGGATTGATTATATAAGGATGTGTTTGTATGAGTATCTACTCTATTATACTAATAATAATCTCATTAGCATACTCAAGTTCTAAAATACTAAATGTCGCTTCATATTTCTTTCAGTACAAAGATAGAATAATATCACAGAAGCCAGATCCATACGTTATTGAAGAATTTGGTATGAATCTGTTTAAGAATGTTTTAAAATTAGGACTATTCTGTTTTGGGACATATGCTCTTAATCAGAGTATAGCAAATGAAAATTGGTCAGCGGTAGTTTTATTGATAACTGTATTTAGTATAGCAATACCTATAGAGTTAACTGATTAAGAAAGGAAGTAGATCTAGATTGTTTCATAATAATAGAAATCAAAGCTACTTCATGAAGAAGATGTTTGGTGAGAAAAGTAGTAGTGCTAAAAAATCTAGCAAGCTTACTTATAATAATACAAATTATCATCAATCTGACTTCAAGTCTCATACCATAGAGATTAGGCATAGCTGTATAGTTATAGATAATTTCATTAGAGGAGATAATGTTGGCTTTGAGCATTTATTTCAAATCTATGATAAAGGAAGATTTTGTTATAAAGACGTAGCTATGTATATAGACTCAGAGAATGATAAACTCTATATACCATCTGGTACTGAGTATTATCTATTGGAAAAATACTTCAAAGGATCTAGAATACATAGTAAGGATAAGCCAGATCCATACATGAAAGTTAAACAGATTAAGCTTTCGACAAAACCTAGGGATGATATACAGAAGCAAGCTATAAACTTCTGTATAGGAGATGGTAAGTACTGTAACAATAGAAGAGAAAATCAGATATTCTTAAATCTGAATACAGGTAAAGGGAAAACATATGTCACTATAGCAGTATCAGCATTCTATAGTGTTAAAACTGCGATTATCATGTATGCTCAATCCTGGATAGAGCAATGGAAGGAGAGGATAATGGAGTATACTGATACAAGATCTGAAAATATTTACACTATACTTGGTAATGTGTCTATTCAAAGGCTATTGAATGGATCTGTTGATCATAGATTCATAAAGTACTATCTCATTAGTTTAGACACTATAACAGAGTATGCTAAGAGTGCTGGATGGGAAGCAGTTCATAAATTATTCATTACTCTTCAAATAGGAATCAAGGTATATGATGAAGCACACTTGAGACCTGAGAATATAATGATGGTAGACTTCTTTACAGATACATGGAAAACGTATTATGTGACAGCAACTCCAATGCTATCAGATCCTATAAAGAATAAAGTATATCAAAGAGTATATAAGACTATTCCTAAGATAACTCTTTTTGATGAGGAAAATGATCCTCATACAGATTACTTACCAATTTTTTACAACTCTCATCCTAGTACTGTTGATCTTCAGAATTGTAGATCAAATTATGGGTTCAATATAATATGGTATGCTAACTATTTACCAATGAGACCAAACTACTACAACGTTTTGAGGATAGTATTAGAAGAGTATGTTCTTCCTAAGATAAGTAGAGAGGGTAAAGTTCTTATCTATATAGGAACTAATAACTCTATACTTCTTACGTATAACTGGTTGAAGTACACCTATCCATTTATGGATATAGGTATATTTACTACTCTGATTGATAAGTCTGAAAAGAGGAAGCAACTTGATAAGAAGATCATTCTATCTACTGCCAAATCTGCTGGTGTTGCAGTTGATATCAAAGGATTGGAATTTACCATAGATATATGTGAGCCAGGAAAATCAGAAGTAGTATTGAGACAGAAGTTAGGGAGAACTAGAGCTGATAATACATTATTCATAGATGTAGTAGATTGTGGATTCCCTGAATTGAGAAACTACTATCAACAAAAGCAAAGGATATATAGAAAGTATGCTAGAAATATCTTAGAACCTATATATTTGAATGACGTTGTCATACGAGATAAGCTTATCAATCTTAGACAAAGAGAGATCATTGCTTTGAATCAGTATCAGCAAAGAGAAAATCTAAAACCAGTAATGAGTATTAGAAAACCTGTAATGCTATTTACAGATCCATCTAAAAATACCATTCAATACTAAAATAACTACTAGAGAGCTATCATAGCTCTCTAGTATTTTTTTTTTACATCATTCCGTTATTACCAATTCCTCCACCAGATGGAGCTCCTCCTATATCTTGAGAGTTATCTTTCTTTACCGATGCCTCTATACGAGCTTCCTCATACAGTTCTTCTATCTTCTTCATATCGAAGCTAGAACCGAAGAAGTACTCCATGAGTTTACCAGTGAATACTGCTTTATCATACTCATCATCATTAGGAGCCATCATCATTACCACATTCTGAATGATGTCATTTCCTACTGAGAGTAACTGAGACAAGTTATTCAATCTCAACTGAGAGGGAATAGGAAGTTCTACTTCTATGATATCATTAGTCTCATACTCTGCTTGATAAATTTTGGTAAAACACTCTGCTAAGATAGGAGCATATTTCTTCTGACGATAGTTTACAAGTTTCAATACTCTCTCAGAGTTCTGAACAACATTAGTTGCAGTTTGCTCTTGAGAGAAATGAGAGGTAACCATCTCCATAGAAACTCCTACCAGTTCTACTGCCATCTCTTCAAGATCTCTCATGAACTCAGACTTCACATCTATATTCTGTCCAGGTAAAACTTCCATAGTTACTGGCTGTTCTCCATTAGCATTCTGAGGAACAACAAGATCATTGAATCTACCAGTGATATTGAGAATGTTATTCATATTCTCTATCTGACGAAGATTGAAGTTAGACATCTTGATCTGATTGATGACGTTGAGAAGAACTGCTTTGATGTTTGTATCAACAGATTGACGAACATGATATACACGTTTATCAAATCCTCTAGTAAGCAATGCTATGCAATTGCTGATATACAGACAAGAGAACAGTTTAGCAGGGAATAAAGACATTTCAAAATCAGATTTGCCTCTATGAGTATTCTCATTCATATCGAAGTAAGAGTGAACTATATCCTCAGGGGGAATGAATGAGATACGAACTTTAGATACTTTGCCATCATTATGCTCAGAATTGTACTTGAGGATAGTGTAGATTTCTTCTGCAAGATCTTGGTTAGCATTAATGAACTTTCTATCAATCTTGTCAGAGATCTCTTTAGCAATCTTCCTCAGAACTGCATTATCCATATAAGACTTATCCATATTCTCTCTATCTCTAGTAGACCTACGAGGACGCAAACCTCCCAAGGTAGAGGAGAATGTAGTCTGAGCATCATAATCCATAGGACGATCAGATTCTATATAGTAATATCCTAAACAGCACTTATTGATGTATAGAGGTTTCACATACTCATGCTTAAGAAGCTCTACTATACAACCAGGAACATTGATATTTGTAGAGTTCTTATCAGTACTATTATTTGTAAATCCATCATTTGCTACATCATTAGGAGCTTTCAAAGAATCTTTAGCAAATTTCTTAAATTCTTTGTCAATATTCTTCAAATACGAAGAATTCTTTACCAGACCATAGTCCATTTTGAGGGAAACCTCTTGAATAGGTGTAAGTGTTTCTGCTAAAAACCTTCTCAAATTAGAGGCCTGTGTAACTATACTGGGGATACATCCAGAATTGTTAAATTCGATGTTTAAGTCTTCTACAATGGTATTTTTGGAGTTATTGAGGGAATTTAAGGTTTGAATATCTAGTGTATCTGAATCATATACCGATTCATGTATAACACCATTACTATCTTTAGATACAGCTATCTTAAGAGACATAGTAGAGGAGTACTCTTCATAGAGATCTGTAATTTCTTCTTCAGTAAGATAAGTAGATTCAGTTACAATACCAGAATGAGACTCTTTATTTCTCATCATACGCTCTAATGCTTTCTTATATGGGAGAATATAAACAAACTGCTCTCCATAGTAAGAAGTCTTATTGTAGAGCTTTTCTTTGAAATCGTCCCAATCATACTTCTTCTTACATGCCTTTACTTTATCTTCATCTGTTTCTGAGGATACTTTATCATTAGCATCTCCTGGATCTTGTATAGCATTAAGAATAGTAATCTTTACAGCATCCTCTTCCATATGATCTGCAAATAATACTGCATCTTGAATAAGACGTTGTGCTTGTCTTAATCTAGGAACGTATTTGAGAACTACATCTATCTCTCTATCCATATCCCTAATAACCATATTATTAGAGTAGAGATCCATTATATCAGAGAGCATAGATGAATCTGTAATGTCTTTCATTATAGAAAGAGAGTTATCTCCTTTTGCTAGAGTTCTAGAGTATAATGCAGAGATATTTGTTTCTCCATTGCGTAATCTAGTCTTATCAATCAAACCATTGATTGATTTATTCATCTGATCACGCATTGTATCTATATACTGTTTATCTTTGTTATCTGTGTAATAAGTAGACTTATACAGTCTATCTATGTTATCTTGTGTTCTCTGAGCAAGTTTCCTATTGAAATCTACACTCATCATAAGGTCATTGCCTATATCTCTTCCATTAGCCACGATTATTAAACCTCCTATTCTACAAAAGGTTTCTGAGTTACTCCAATGTAGCCCATATTAAAACCTCCCATACCCATAATGGGTATGGGAGATAATAATTTTATTACACAGTAACAGCTCTACCACCGTTATTGGATTCTCCAGTATTAAATGCACTATTAGGATCAAAGTCGTCAAGAGTCGGACTCTTTGTAATAGTCTGAGAATCCTTAAAGTTCTGTTTAGATTCCCAACCATCTCCGAGAACAGCTTTAGTCCTATCAGGAGAAAGAACCTGATAACCAAACTGCATCTCATCGAAGCAGGTATTGTCATTAATCCATTGCAAGAATTTAGCTGCACGAGAGTTAACAACTTTACCAGAAACAGGGAAACCATTAAAGGAAACAGAGAGTTCAGAGAATTGAATCTCACCCCTAGTTACATTGTAAATAGAGGTATTAGCAGCAGAAGGCTGACAGGAAGCAAGGATATAAGCTTTCTCAACATTGAAACCAGTGTTATCGGTTACAATGAGAAGGAAGTGGAATACTTCATTGTGGAATCCTTTATCAATTACAGGAGTCTTACTCAATTCAGAGCCAGTCGCAACAGTAGTAGGACCATCAATCAATCCAAGATAACGTTTGAACTGAGTACGAGGATCCTTGATACCACGAAGGAATGCTTCATGAGTCTTAGTGATAACAGATCCAGACCTCTCGAAATATTGCATGGTGAACTGAGAAGCAGCCTGTTCACGAACACGAGTGATCATCTGCAGATCATCAATACCATTAGTAAGAGCAGAGGTTTCAGAAGTGATATCTTCAATACCTTGAGCTCCACGGAAGTCATACTCAAGAATATGACGATAGTTAGAGATCAAAGCAGCATAACCCTCAGCAGCACCACCATTACCAGAACTGCTAAGTGCTTGTAATTTATCAAGAAAACCAGGAATCTGCAGATTGATCAAGAAAGAGTAACCAGTCTCATACAGATCAAACTGCTGAAGCGCAGTATAGTCAGTTACACCACGCATAAGGGTAAATTTAGTAATATCACGTACGGATACTGTATCGCTAAAAATATAATCAGGAGTTACAGTGCCGCTATTAGTTGCATTTGCCATGACTATTCACGCTCCTTTCTTAGATTAATGCGGTAATCTTGAAGTACTCAGTCTGAACAAAGTCACGGAAACGAACTTTGATAACTGCGTAAATGATCTTATTCAGAGTGTAGATTTCATCGGTAATATACTCAATGGTGCAATACTTGAACCTATTAGAGTATTTAGAGATAATCAGATCCTGAATATCCTGTTTATACTTAATCAGATCATCAGAACCTTCATCAATGAAGCTATAACGAATCTTCGGGCAGACAACACGAATAGCCTTAATAACTTCCTGAACAGACAGAACGTTGTTGATGTAGGAAAGCTGAGTGTACTGTTCCTGAGAAGTATACTCAGAAGCAACAGCAAGAATAGTACCTTCATACATTGCAACATAGTTGACACGAAGATCATCAAGTTCTTGTTTCTGATCAACTGCCGGAGTACGTTTAGGCATAAAGTTGAGAGAACCAGGAATCATATCTGCAGTAGGAATAACGCAATTATATTTCTGACCGCAGAACGGACGGTTACGACCATTGATGAAGTGGTTAACGAAGAGACGAACGAGGTTGTACATCACGGTTACGTTAATCTGCTTCTTGGTCCAAGGATCATAAATGTCGTAAGAGTTGATGTAGGTAGCGCAGAATCTACTCTTAGATACAGCATTCGTATCAAATTCAAGTTTAATATCTGCAATGCCCCTAATATCACGACCAAAATCACGGAAGTACATGCAGTCTTCTCGGAAATTGACCAATCCTTCAATCTCACGTTTAACAGCTTCTGGCAGGTCAGCATCAAAGATAGCATCAACACGGTTATTATCTACATCATAGATGCAATCATCAAAATAACCATTGTATGCTTCAATCATCTTGATAGCATAGTTACTTGCAAGTATCGGACGATCACCAAAGCTAGTACCATTAGAACCATTAAGCAGCTGAATACCATAAATAGTAGACAGATTAACTGGAGTCGGGGAAACAACAATCTTGCAATTAGAACCAGGAATAGGATCTTCATAAGTCTTGCCATACAGGTTAGTGCCAAACAAGCAGTCTGCATAAGCATACTCATTGTTGCTAAGACCAGCAAGAGCAGATACGTTCTCAGTGAATGCTTTAAACTCATCTTCAAAGATGACAGCACGAACTTGCTTAGAACGACGAAGAACGACATCGCTCAGAGAAGTATTACGATCTGCTTCAACAACATCAGGATTCATAGTGAACGGCAGAGTCTCAAGAATCTCACCATTCTCAGAAATCTCAAGGAAGTAACGAACGTACTTAACCGGAGCAGAACGAGAAGTATCACGATAAATACGGAACCTCTTATTGGAAACACCACGACCGTTGTCGAGGAAGAGGAACAATGCATACTTATCAGAAGAGCTACCAAGAGTACCGGTATGCTTATTTGCAGCATAAAATGCATTAGCAAAATTGCTTACATCGTTACCTTGCATAACAACGGATACAAGATTAAAATTGATATTAATCTGGTTTGCTAACACCATTGCATGAGGATCAGGATTACCATACTGATCAAATTGAGGAGTAGTGGTGACAGTCTTATTCTGTGTACTTTGGTCGTACCACAGTTTATTACCAACACCATCCGTAAGTTGATAAGGAACTACATCAATATTTGCAACGACACCGATATTTGCAAGCATAGCATCGTCATCGACAATACGCTTACAGGTCATACGAGCACCTGCATCGGCACCATCATATGCCTGAATCAATACCTGTCCATGTTTATAAAATGAAGGAATATTACCATAATATGCCTTCATGTCATCAATGCTAAGACGCTGTTTCCATTCCTCGGGGCCTTTATCTGCAGAAAATACTGTCATGATAATAGGATAATCTATTGTATTCTGAGCAGATTCTAACAGTGATGTGGGAATCTGACTTTGGTCATCCCATATAATTTTCACGTCAGCAGAAGCCATGAGTTTTTCCTCCTTTATAATTTATTTCAAAGAAATAAGTTAGTTTTTATAACTTTGAGACTCAAGTCTTCTCTCCATATATGTGGGTGATTAAACACGTTATATATCATACAAAGAGTCTTGATTTATAATAATGTAGTCTAACCACCCTATGGAGGGATATAGTTAATAAATCTAAATCTTATTTCAATTATATATTATAAAGGTGAAGTACCAGACCATTATGGTTCCCCATACCTTAATGGTTCTGGGATGAGGAACGGAAAGCTCTCTGTTAGTATAATGAGCTAATTCCATTTCTCTTATAAAGAGAAGATAGAGGGCCCCCATCCCTCTATCTTTTTTTTTAATCTTCTTTAACAGGAGTTTTACCACCAATAAGAACTCTTTCA
>Ga0256405_10007720_pt1 | contig 15900 bp, 8 predicted proteins | sample RumenRJG_02DNA_FD_189096 | JGI IMG/M metagenome (GOLD analysis project Ga0256405, IMG submission 189096) | Bovine rumen microbial communities from Lethbridge, Alberta, Canada - RJG_02 | ecosystem: Host-associated > Mammals > Digestive system > Stomach > Rumen | place: Canada: Alberta | collected... | reverse complement strand
CGAGTTTTACATATTATAAAAAACTCGGAGGTCTTAAAACGACGAACTTAGTGCCGCTTGCCACCATTTCGCAGTTTTCAACCTCCGAGTTTTTTATAATATTGTCAGCCGGTCTCTTCAGCCTTATTGTAATCGTACTCTATGACCACATCTGCATCGGTGATATCAAACCCCTCTGGATTCTCCGACGTATTAACCCATTTAACAGTATTGGTATCGGCGTCATACTCGATACATTCCTTAAAGTACCTAATACCGTCTATATACATACGGATTTTCCCGATAGGCTTATGCGTCAGGACAAACTCGGATTGAGTTTGTCCTTCAGCTATATGGAATACATCTTCGTAGTCATCCCGAGCTAAATCCTTAATGACCTGCACATCATCGTAAGCTTTAGCGGCGAGGGCCAAAACCGTTTCTGCACCGCGAGAGGTAAGTTCATTAACTAACTCAGGAGTTTTAACAAAGTTACCCAAAACCGAATACATGTTATTAAGACTGTCGTTGTCTTTATCGCTTAAGCTGTTTAAGTTTTTAAGAATTTCATTGACTGCCGTAACAATGGTTTTAGAGTTTGTGTCAAGAGCCTTTGTTTTGGAGGCGAACTTACTAGCCTTCATTAACGGATTGTTAGTAAGATTTTCTCCCAGAATATCCGATTGCAGCTCATTAATTTTTGTAGTTAACTCGTCAGGAGTTGAGTACATACTTTATTCTCCTCAAGCTATTTTTTCACCAATGGAGTATTCAGGGATAAATACGCCGTCCTTAGTTTCACGGATCATGAAGACCATACCACACCCGACTGCGTCCTTATGCAAATCAAGGATGCACTCGCCGTCGTATTCAATCCACCCCATGTTAGCGCCGGATAATTTGTCCAGTTCTTTCTTATATTCGATCAGGTCTGCGAATCCGTCAATAGGAACTCTTAAGCCGTCTTTCCACGTCTTTCTGAAATCGACTGCCCAACTAATATGGTCGACATTAGTGTACACCGTCGGTTTGGTGCAGGGGTCTTCACGCAGTGTACCAATCGCGCGAATTTCGACTTTGGTATTAACCATGTCTTCTCCCACGCCAACAAAATCATCGGGATGATTAAACTTATGATTGAAGAATGTGTCCATGTCTGTCGTAACATTTCTGCGGCCAACAGGCATAGCGAAGTATCTAGTCCATGCCCAATCGCTGTCACTCGGTTGCTCGACGGGTTCGCTAGGTGTCGGTTCAGGATCTGATGGAGTGCTGCCGCCGCTATTACCATTGTTGCCATTATCTTCCAAAGCCTTAGCGATAGCGTCAGCAATCATCTGCCGTACGACATCGGTAGAAGTAAAGTCCTTAGCCTGAATAATAGACTCAACACCTGCCTGCGTTACGCCGCCGAGTTCAGCCAACGTTTTCTGCTTGGGGATATCTTCAGTCTTGGCATAGCCCGTGAGGTCAGGAATATCGTCTTTAGTAGCTAAGTTAGACGTATCGGGGATGTCACTCTTTTTAGCCAATTCACTTACATCAGGAATGTCGTCTTTAGTTGCAAGAATGCTTACATCAGGAATATCTTCCTTCGTAGCGAGATTAGATACGTCAGGAATATCTTCGGCTTTTGCGAGTCCTTCTAAATCAGACTTCTGAGCAAATTTAGAAGTATCTACAGGCTCTGCTGCTGTACCCGCTTCACCTTTTAAGGATTCCAGCCACTCTTTTTCTGTACCAGAAAAACCGTTTTCCACAGCAATATCGTAAGCAGATTTTCCTGCGGCGCCATCTCGTCCGTCTTTACCGGCAGGTCCTTGCTCGCCAGGCGTAAGAGAAATTGCTTCGATGTCTTTCTTTGTAGCAAACTTTTCATCTGCGGCTGCAGTTGTATATACTTCACTCTTGTCTGCTTTATCAGCAAGCTCGGTAGACTTAGCATAGCCAGAAAGATCCACCTCGCCGCTCGCTGCAGCCTCGGCAATCTTTTGGTCAATCTCTGCCTTGTCATAATAATTTGATGCGTCTACACCTTCGCCTTTTTCGCCTTTAAGAGAATCCAACCATTCTGCTTCTGTGCCTGTAAAGCCATTTTTAACAGCAATTTCATAGGCAGATTTGCCGTCTTTACCATCCTGTGCATCCTTGCCGGATTCACCAGGAGCACCGACGAGAGATTCCAGCCACTGCTTTTCATTGCCGACAAAGCCGTTCTCTACAGCAATGTCGTACGCACTCTTGCCATCCTGGGCATCTTTTCCAGACTCGCCCTTCAGGGATTCGAGCCATGCGGTCTGGTTCCCAGCAAAACCATTCGCCACTGCAATGTCGTAAGCAGATTTACCAGCTTTACCATCCTGGCCCGGAACACCATCGGCGCCAGATTTTCCTTTTAAGGAACTAAGCCATTCTATTTCAGTACCCTTAAAACCATTTTCAACAGCAAGATCATAGGCAGACTTACCGCTTTCGCCACGGTCACCCTTTACCGTTTGGACGGTTTTAAGCATGCCATCCACTTCCGTTTTGGTGTAGACCGCATCTGCATCTGCCTTTTTATTTACAATATCTACCTGTACGAACTTTGCATCAGCTTCACGTTTAGTGTATGCATCCACATCACCTTCAAACATTTGCTGATACTTTCCATCTGCATAGAAATAGCATTTCCCGTCGCCCGTGAGATACAGCTTGTTTTTTTCACCTTCTAAGGGGAAATTTTCTACAGATGGGAACATCTCAACGGATTTCTCAAGGACCGCATTTCCAGAACCATCCGATGCCATCTTAACATATGCATTGTTTCCACTGTCCCATACAGCAAAAGCCTTGTCGCTAATGGCTACATAGAGAATTCCGCCAAGGCCTGCAACCGGCAAGTCGTCCAAAGTGCTGACGATTTTTATGCTTGAAACCGGCATGGGGTTCCCTGCACTGTCACCGATAAGAATCTGCTCTTTCTCCGGGTCATAGACGAGTGTTTTTTGATTAATCTTTTTGGGCAGGCCTTCCGCAGCTAATCGTACATCCAAATCGGAAAGCCTTTTATCTGCAACGTATCTGTCGATAACGCCGCCTTCGTTGCCATGCAAATTGTCGTTAAATCCTATAGTTGTTCTACCCAAGAAGCGCATCCCCTTTATAAATTCGAAATATTAAATGTCATACCTTTGATATCGTTCATCTTTAGTTTTTTCCCTGCTGGAACAGATAAAACCATCTTTAATGTTATGTAGTTTTCCGTGCTTCCGGATTCACCATTATTGATTGCACCACTGAGAACCGTGTCAGCAGGAAACTGTACTTTCGCTTCATTTCCTACAACATTCGGACTGAGCCAATAACCACCGTTAAGCATAAACTGGCAGTATTTTAAAAGACCACTATCTTCTTCATGATCAAACGACACTGTGATGCCAAAATCTCTTAAATCCGAAACACGTTCCGTGCCATACCGGTTGTTCCAAACCATGAACTCTATCTCTAGATTATCTTCCTGGTTGTACGAACCGGCATAAAAGTCATTTGTTTCCTCGTAACCATCTTCCGGATCTCGCCGCACAAACCATGTTATTAAAGGTTTTTTCATGCCTATATTACCTCTTCAAATCAGTCATCGCCCTATGCGTATAATGTTTACATACAAAGTATTGTCCGGAGACATCCACTCAGATTCTAATTCAATCGTAGCCTGGCCGTTATTATAAGCAAGACTGTATTCCGAGTCTTCGTTAAGTGGGGTTATACCCTCGCTATTAACGCATACTATACTTACATAGTCTTCTTTCTTACAGTCATTAACTATGTTATTAACATTAGAGGCATTGAACACGAGCTGAGTACGTGATTTCACGAGACTCTTGCGCAGGTCACTGTCTAAGTCTGCCAGCTTGATTTTTTCTGCAGTTTTTCGATAATCCTTCAATGTGTCGATTTTTTCTTCGGCTCGCTGCAGGCGATCCTTTAGTGAATCCAGCACCGTACCGATATTACTCGACATTGTATCGACTTTGTTATCCAGCGCCGCTGTGTCTCTAAGTGCTTTGTCCGCCTTCTGCTCAATTTCGTCCACCATCACGTTAAGCTGATCATAGCTCCAAACATAACGTGAAATCTTGTAAGAAACCCTCTGCCCGTCAGCAAGATTACACATGATTCGGAAGTATTTTGTGGTCTTGTCCTTATCTGCATCCGTGGCATTTTTCTCGTTATCAACCATTTCGGCAAAATCAACATCACGGGTGAGCCGCCGACCATCAACAAATACCTCGAGCTGGTTTGCCTTAATCACGTAAGGAAGATCGGTGATGAAAATTTTCTTGGAATTTGCCGCAGCATTGTAAGGGAAGAAATTCTCCGCCGTAAATATCGCTGCCCGCTGGAATACGTTTTTTAGAGGCGCGTTTTTTACTACATGATGAACAATACACTGCACGACCGTTGGCCTGTCTAAAGGTTCGACAAGCTTAAAGCCGACCCCGGAAGACAGATATGGTTTTGCTCCCGCCTGTACAACTTCTGTAAACTGGTCCTTCATTACTGTCTGTTGATCGATTATGATTTCCAGCGCGTTTGTGTTTGGGATGTACCGGAAATTCGTTTCGTCTTCCTTAAACAGAAACGTTTGCGCGTCGCTTGGGAAATCTTTTTCCGTCCACATTTTAATGCTGCGCAATGGCACGTTGGTAAAATCATTCATGATTCTCCAACCCCACACGCCTCCATTTTGCGACCAGATGTTCAGCGTATTACTCTTGTAGTCATACCAGATATCATTTTCCTCTGGAGATTCCGGCTCTACGAAGTAAATGAACTTCGGCTCCTGATAAAGCTTGCCGTTTAAAAAGAGCCTGTTCATTCTATCGACATAAACCTTGCGATATGTTCTTTCATCAACAATAAACTCTACATCAATCGTTTCGCCGACAATCCAATGGGCAAAAGCGATTAAAAAGCGTGGCCCCAAATCAATATTTGCCACACTCGGCGACTCCGCGTTAATACCAAACTCCGTGCTGTACTGCGCCTGGTCATTAATCATAATCGCATCGATGCGGTCATTGCAGTAAAAATACTGCACCTCAACAATGAGTCCTGCGGATCTTGTGGTTACGCCCACCTTCCGACCGTCTACGTTAATCGGCTTCAGGTTTCCTAATGTACCACTAGGGTCGCTAATAACCAGTTCTTCCGTTTTATAGTTCGTCGACCTGTATGCATTTACTGTAATTAACCCCTCCGCCGATGGAGAATACGGGCAATATTTTAGCAGAATTTCCCCGTTATCTGAAACCTGCACCCGTTCTGTAATCTTCTCATATGTCGGTGAAGCAAACTGAATCCTTGTAGCTGGTACAATAATTTCTTCACCTACACGGTCAATCAGGACTCCTTCGCTAATATCCACAAAATAATTCCCGGCATAGGAAATATCAAAACCTTCAACCAGGCCATAGCCGCCGGTTCTTAGTCTTTCCCTGTCTACCCAGCCTTTTACAACGTCAAAATTGTAGTTTAGAGGTTCTGACCGTAGAGCTGCAGAGAAGTCAATAACTTTTAACTTATTCTCTATCATTCAAAAATGCCTCAATCCTTATAAGTTACATACATCTGGTCTGCAGCCACTTTATAGCGGTCTACCGACTCTTTGATACGTTCATCATATATCCGATACTTCTTCGGAAGTTCTATTACGGCTGCCACACCAACACGATATGGCCTGCCTTTTATATGCCCAATATCCACCATGTCGTAGTCGGTATATTCCTGCGGTAAGCCTCCGCCTAACAGTCGAATATCGTATGCGGCCGGCTCTCCCTGGAAGTCAACACGGATACTCGCCAGTTTTGCGGCTGACCCCATCGTATTCCACTTACTGTGCTCAACAAGCACAACTTCCGATTCGCCATCCACGCCAATAGGCAAAGCATAGACATCATATGGGGTGTCGATATACTCCAGCTTCATCCTTTTTGGCTTGCTTACTACGAATCTATTGCTGGATGACACAAAAGGTTCTATGGTTACATAGCAGTTTTCGTCATCGTCAATTTCGGTGAAGAAGTGTACCTCGTCTTCTATCAGCAAATATTCATTCTGCTTATAGAACATAATTGTCCCCTGGGTTGTATATACCGATACGTCGCCATTCTGCCGCTTCGGATCTGTTGTCAGCAGCTTGCTAAAATATGCGTTGCCGTTTTTATCAACTGTTTCGAGCATTACGTTTGGTTTACTGATAGTATACTCTGCTATGCTAAATTTTTTTGTTCGTCCATTCACCATGTCTATTGTGTTAACGCTTGGATGTTTTTTCCTGAGTGGCGTTTTTACCGAGCCCATGTAGTCAACCACATCATCGGTTATCCACAATTCTTTACTGTTTGCAGGTACATACCCTTTTAAATAGCAAGACACCAGAATATTATAAATAAATGGTGCGTGATATTTAAGGCTTTTTTCTGAAAACAGTTTTTCATGGGAAATAATAACGTAACCCTTTGCAGATTTTTCAAGGATAATTACGGGAGAATTTATTTTTCCATCTAACACAACCTTAAAAACGCCAGCGTTTAATCCTTCGTAGTCGTTATCCTTTTTTATTTGGTATGGATAACTACTGGTAAATAAGTATTCTCTTTCTTCTCCTAATTCGTTTAAGCCAATATCTTTTGCTTTTAATTTGTATGGGCTATCACTTTTTTTCATAAAGGCATCCATACCTTCATCAGACAGTGTAACCCACACATTGCAGCCATCCTTCATAAGTTCAATATAGTCTACAGCCGCAACGCTTCCATCTTTTACGGTTACACCGTCTTTTGTCTGTATAATGAGCCAGTCCAAATTCTCTGCGTTTTTAACCAGTAGTTTTTCCGTATCCGTATTTCGACCGTTAATTTTTACATTGGCAGGAGACACGCCTCTATATGAGGCATCACCGAATATCGCCATTATTTGCGACGCAAAATCTTTTGCCCCAGCCTGGTTGTAGACACCCACCCTTAAATTGTAATCTTCTATACTGGAGTAAGTGTCGTCTCTCTTTGCCATAAAGGAGAAGTCGAAGGTTTCCGGCATAAATTCCCTGTAACCTTCAGGCTCATATATATACTTATGATTATTATATCGCAGTGGCAACTCCAAAGCTTTCTTGTTCTCATTAAAAGCTATAAAGTTACTTGTTGTAAACCACTGGTATGGGGCAACATATTTACTTTCGCTTACGGCAAAGTCCGGGGATACCTCCACTACAATTTTTTCCGGATGGAATTCTTTTTCAACGTGAGAAAGGGGGATATCCAGAAAGCCTGGTTTTTTTGTAGCCCGCACAACATGCGGTGACGGATATATCTTCAGCTTAACTCATCCTTTCTCAGCACCAAATAACTATTATCTCCAGGCTTCAGTTTGTCATCCACCTTATACGCTCTTACACGACCATCTTCCGTCATATCATACATCGTATTGATGACCGGTGATTTTGTAACAATGTCCACTACATACTCGGTTCCGTCTTCCGACATATTAATGCAGTAACTATCCTCTTTTAGGTATTCTACAATGAAGGAGCTGTAGCCGCGCTGCAGTAAACTGTCATCTGGCATAATGATCTGCATGTCTTGAACCTTAAACAAATCTCCGCTGATTATGTCGTACCTCGGTGCGGCATCCCTTATATCGGAAATCATCGCTTCGTCCCGGATATGATACAACTTGCTCTTATCTATATCACCGCGGATGCCATACAGAATAATGTCTGTATTCTCACTGGCCATCTTGTTTAAGAGAAGCATTTCTTCGACTTCAAATACTTCCCGTTCAAAATTTGTGAATACAATTCTGCCGTTAGGAAGAACTCTGTACGACGCGGACAAGTCTAGCGGAATGTTATCGCTATCCGTAACTATAATCGGCCCCTTAACCGCAGCTGGCACGATTTTGCGTACGGACCGCCGATTAATAATATCTATCTCTTCACCATCTTCCTTAACAAGCGTAAGACTGGTTACCTTTGCCGATACCGCGTCAAAAATTCTGGCTGTCTGGTTCTTTGATGTATACGTGTGTGTGTAGACCGTCCTTGGCTCTTTTCCGAAATCCTCGGCGATAGAAAGTTTCCATGTATCGACTGCAACATTTTCGAATACATATTTGTATGACTTGTTGAGTTTTACTCCAGACGTATCTACATCCAGTGTTGCACCGTCGTAGCTAAATAAACTGTAAGGTATCTTTTCTATCAAAGCAGAAGCAGGAATTTTTTCTATTTCGCCTGTCCAGCTGACTTTTTTTAATCCTTTCATTCTAAGCAGAATATAGCTGCCCTCTTTTTCTTCTATGGTTTCATCCGTTGCCACAAAGTCCTGGCGATGGTCATCCTTAATGGCAATGTTGGAGATCCTCCCTGATGCGATTTGCCATAGAATATTTACATAACCATCCATGTCCATATCGAAATAAGGAGTTTTCCCATACCTTAGCTCATCAAATTTAAGCTTTGTCTTTTCTGGGGCTTTTATTTTGGGCTCTGTCGAATTAAAAATAAACACGCGTTTATCCAAATCACCGTTAACAGGCTCTTCCTTGTAGTCAAGGAAGTATCTCCCTCGTTTTAAAAAGATGAGCTCCTGATCGATCTCTGCATCCTTTTCGGCGTTTTCCACCTTGAATGCGTTCTGTTCAAAGGATATCCTGCCACCGTTCGTATTACGAATGCTGGTAAACCAGTGCTGCGGACGGTTGTCATAAATATCTATCCGCTTCACTGTATTGCCTTTATTGGAATATACGCCAATATAAAACTTGTCAATATCGGTCTTCGTATTAAAATATCCGAGCTCGTGTTCTTTTCCTTTGACAATTTCGTAGCAATATACATATGTTCCTGTTTTTCGGAACTTTAGCTTATGCGTTTTCTTGTCAGGAGAAAACGGACAACTGGAGTCATACAGCCGGCTTTGAGTTCCCAGGCTCTTTTTATATACGGAAAAGTCCAGGCTGCCAACTTTAACCAAAATGGCATTGCGTGCTTCATCAGCACTGGACAAGCCAATGCTGTACGAAGCAAACACAAAACCAAATCCCGGCATAGAGTAGTCAATCTCCGCTTCGATTGTCACATCACCGGTATATATGTAGTTCAACATAACAATGTCCTGCTCGTAAAAATGCATTCCATTCATACTTTCTACGCGGCCATTTGTTTGAAAAATTTCCTGCATCAAGATGCGACCACCATTCTGAATTTGTTAACCTTTAGGGTTGCTGCGGGACTATTGACATTTATTTTAAACTGGAATAGGGAATAGCCATCATAACGAATCTGTTTTAACTTATCCGCACCAGCCACATATTTTCTCCAAGGAGTAAATACAAGATTATTTTTCCCCTCACGCACGCCGCGAATATAGAACTCGACGTCACCGTCATGATTATTGGTTGTAAAGTCAATGTCCTGGAGAATATAATCTGCTACTTCACCAGCATCATATATCTTGCTGATAAACGTGCCTTTTTCGATTCTTGTTGACGCCAGATTGCCGCCGTCTTCGGTTTCGGCATATCTTGCATAAACGTCTATACTATGAATTACTTTGTTTTTATCTGCAATAACTTCCACATAGTAGTAGTTCCGCACAAGATTATGAGCAATTGAGAGGATATTGTTATTTTCCTCCGATGCAAGCAAAGTGTATCCGCCACTTCTCGTGTTGGAGCCATAAAGCTTTATCGTAAAGCCCTTGTAGCGCCCTTCTATAATATCATTAATTTTTACATATAAAGCGTATACGGACGTTTTTGTATGTGTAAAGAATACCGGTGTCTTTGCATATCCTTCGTTAAGCGTAGCTATAAGCGTTCCTTTAGTCATCTGCATTTTGGAAATCAAACATTTCTCAAGGTCAACAGAATCCACAAGCGTAAGTCCATATTCGACATCTGCAGAAGTTTCAATTTCTTTTGTCTGGCTGTGAATATTAAGGTCTTTATATGCTGCACCCGCGGTATCAAATTCAAGGTCACACTCGTATCTTGCCGGCATTTTCTCAGCGATACTGAAGTTTAACTTGCTTATATTCTTTTTATGTGAGTTTTTCATTGTTTTCAGGTCCGTGTACGGCAGTGATACGAGGTCGTCGACAATACCATTTGTACCAGCAAGTACAATGAAGTACCGGCAATTCTTTTCCGGCTTTCCGCAAACCAGGTAAGCGATGTCCTCGTCCTTTGCAAGCGTTTTTCCGTTTTCTCTTTCGAGAAATATCGATTTGGTCATAGTAAGACCGTCCAACTGCGTTTCTTTTATAATTTCAGCCTGTAAATCGCCGGTAGCCTGAAGAGAAACGATATTGTTCTCAATATAAAACGATGTAATATCCAGCGCTGCATACCCACCACTTTTATCGAGAGATTTGAACGCCAATGCATACCCGTTTAAACCATTTTCCGCCAAGGATACCTTCATATTGACCGTATGCCAGAGGTTATATCCTTCGCATGCAGTAAGGTGATTAGCCCTACTTATTCCTGGCGGCATCTTTTTGGTAAAGTCTACGGAGCAAAGATCCGCCATGACCGACGTTCTCATGTTTGAATATGGAAGGTAGTTTGTAGAGCGCATATGGAACAAAAGTTCACCATTAAGCCGCGTTACATCATGCATTTCGATATTACTGAAAATATCTACCTTGTCGTTAAAAAGATCGCTAAAGAAATAATACTCCCGCCCTTGGTCATAGATATAGCCATTATGTACAGCTATTTTATCGTCATCTGTCACGCGGGCCGCCGTCAATATTCCGTTCAATACAGATGTATTAAATGATGCATTTGTGCAAGAAGTGATTACTTTATCCGGCTCTTCCTCAAAATGCAGAATATATTGTGCTCCATCAGGGCAATTCTTGTAAACCTTTGTACCAATAAGTTTGTAAGCCTCTGCGGAAAAACTGACCAATTTATACAGCTTGTCCTCATATTCCCTAGTATAGGAAACCGTGGTCGGCCTCTTTATTGAGTAGACAACGCGCAATGGAATTCCTATATAGCGTCCATCCGCCCAAATGATAAGGCCTTCATCCTTCAAAACTTCAAATCCGCTATTGATATTTGCCGTTCCCTGGTAGATTTTAACATCATTTATATTGGAATATTTAAGTTTGTTCACCAGCTTGTCTTTTACAACGATATTTTCTTCAATGCCAGGTTCTATCTCGTAATTGATCTTTAGGCCAGGCTCCGCCGATACCATATATTCGCGCAGGTCATGATAAAGCCCTTCCTGCTCGATAAAATAGCGTTCTTCCAGCGGGACTTCGTTTGCAAGAATATACTTGTTGTTGACGTTATTAATGCTGATAATCCATGAGTCTGCGTTTTTCGTTTCCAGTGTTGTGCTGATATTTATACCTTTGGCATCAACCCCCAGACTCCATTTATCATTCGATGTACCAAAAACAACCGTACTATCGCTGGCGTTTTTTGTTGAGGCAATAACGTAATACCGCATTTCCGTTAAAGACATAACCGGCGTAAACGTATTGACCATTTCTATGCCCGTCTGTTTTTCCTTAATCATTGAAACGGTATTATAAGCAACATATTCCGATGCTTGTTTATAGGCGATACCAAGATGGTCAAATACACTGCCATTACCAGAATTGGATACTTCTTTGATTTCCCCATTAGAAGTTACAAATTCTGCAGACAGTTCTTTTGGCAATCCTGTTAGCTGGTATGTGTCTGCGCGGCCATCCAAATCTGCATAAGATATTGTCATTTTGCTTGTCTGTCCGCTTACACTATCTTTTACCAAAATATATCCATTGGTTCCCCGCGTAGCATACAGCTCTTTGTTCTGGGCGTTATCACCGAATAAATACTTCGTTAATTGCTTGTTTGTGATTTGCCGGATTACTTCGCCGGCAATATCCATTTCAAAGATTTCTTCTCCTGGCGCCAGCTCTATGTATTTTTTGTTTGTACCCCGATACTGGTCATTAATCTTTCTGCTCGCACTGGATATCGAAGCAAAATCCCCAAGGTCTAAAACAATCTGTCCAAATGCTGAGCTTGACGTATTTCGGTAAACTGCTTTCGTTGTATACCTGTTTTCGGCTCCAACAAGGATTTTACTGCCGCCTACCTTTTTGTACAGTGTAACATTGCAGTCCGTATCGATATCTAATTCCGGATTATTTCGCCCATTCGTATCAAAAGGAACTTCATAGCGGGCACCTTTTAAGCTGCCGCCGATATGCAGATATTCGAGCACAGGAAATGCTGCTGTGTATGGAATAAGCTCAACCGTAAGTATTTTTCTATCTACGTTCTCGGGCAGACGAGTATTCTTACCAGCTACAACCAAAGGCGTACCATCGGACATTCCTACATTAACATCATAGCTTGCCATGGCGATATTTTTGATTTTTACGGGGTTCTGTCCATACTTCTGTATGATAACCTGAACCTCAGAACGCTTCTTAAACTCACGAACTACCTCCTGCGGCTGTCGGTAAGTCATCTGCGTAACCTGTCCGTCAACAATTTCGGTAACCGTTATTGCGCCCTGAAGCGCGGGAATTGCTGAAGCCTCAAGCGTAAAGGAATATGAGTTGCAGCTCAGCTCTCTGCCCTGGCCGCCAATCACAATCTGACCAAGAGAATCCGGCCGGCTATTGGAAAACGACTTGCCATCCGAGCCTAGTTCAAACCCGTTGCGTCCCTCCACATAGCTTGACGATGTGATGTCAATACGCCGGCAGCTTACACTGTAATTAATCATCTCATTGGCCATGCCAGTCACGTCAACACCGAATGAGCCTTTTGTGTCACTATGTCCAACAGTAATCCCGGCGCTACAATCTTCAGTATTATGGTTTGTTGTTACCTGGGATGTTGATGTGATATGGGCAGCAACGTTCTGGTTTACAATACTGCCATTTTTCTTCTTGTAATAGGAATATTCCTTGCGCAGGTCGTTATCGCCGCCATCATACACCAGCCTGCACTTTTCGACACTCATACCGGAAAACGTGTCTTTGGGCGTAAAATAAAGTACGTATGATGCGTTTTTCTCAAGCTTATTGCTCGCAACACGGGTTACGCCGTATGTTTCCGTTGCAAGGTCATCGATGTAGTAGCGCTTTTCTCCATTCTGCTTTCTCGTTCCCAATACATGGATGTCTTCCGGTTTTAAAATTTTTAGAACGTCGTATGCCCTGATACTGAATTCTACTTTTTTCGGGTTAACCATGTCCGTGTACTTTGTCAGAGTTAATTGAATAGATGCCTCTATATTCGTGCGGCCGATGTACTGACGAATTTTTTCGAAGTCTTTTTTATAGGCGTTAACCTCAATATCCGTAGTCTCACTTTGCCCTAACCGCTTAATATAGTCCGCCCGCAGAGAATCATTATGCCCCACACCATTCTGAACTGCTTCCATCGGAGCATCCCATGCATGAGGGATGTAATCCGTCTTTTGAAAGCCATGTTCCCATGTATCACGGTTCCATATTTTTGCACGAAAAAGATCCCTGTTTAACTGAACCAGGTCTTCGTATATTGCCTTATGGTCATCGCGGCCAAGATCAAACTTATCATCGCTGATTTTGTAAATGTCAATATCTTCATCAAGAATGGAGTCGTGAGGAGTTATTGCATCCTGTATGGCGTTGACGATACCTGAGCGAGTCGGATTTGGGAACTCTTTGAAGACCTGAACGGTTCTTTCGGCCAGCTCTTTGTTAGTTTCATTGCCATATCTTGTAATTCCGGCAAACAAAGCAAACTCATCAAAGGCGTTCCATACATGTTCTTTATGAAGCTCCACTTCGTAAATGTTGCCGTTTTCTACCTGATACTGAATGGTCTTCTGTCCGACACCTTCCGGCAGGATTTTTTCGTGGAACATAAGATAGCCGTTTTGATACAAGGCCATCTTGTCCATGTTGTTGTAAAATTCGTTATCGTCTTCCGTTACTTCACATGAAAAACCAACAACGTTAATTTTATCTTGTTTACCCACAGTTGCGATATAAAGATAGTCGGCAAACTCATCTTCGTGGTCTTTATAGTTAAGCAGGAAGAAAATCTTGCGGTAGTCATCTATCGCATCCTGGATATAGTCTGCTTCTCTTGCATATGATTTTATCAGCGCGCCGCCAACTGATTTGTCTGTGCGTTTGCGGATGTCTGACCAGCTGGGGAAGCTTCGCTTCATGCTTGGCAAGACAGATTCCATAGACAAGCCCATTTCTTATTCCTCCCAGCTAATTTCCTGAAATAACATCTTTGTCTCTAGTTCTTGCAGTATTTTTGTATTGGCATTGTATACGTCATTAAGGTAAACACCGTCAATCGAGAAGAAATCCACATTGTCCACCTCTAAACCAATGCGGTTCATTTCGCCAACAGACAGGTAAGTATTAGGTGCAATCCCATTGATGTACTCCTTTAAGTCCTCGGTGATTCTATCTCGTATGTACGAAACATCGCCGCCATCCACTTCTAAATGACATACCAGGTTCACGGGCACTGCCGTGGGGATGATATATTCCGTATAAGATTCCGGCGAAATAACATTTTTAACCCGTTCTTTTACCTCAGCCAGTGCACTTTCCATAATATCGTCGCTATATTCTTTGGGGATAATATAAATGACTCCTGTACCAGCGCCATGAATTTGGGGATAATATTGGGCATCAGAGGCGTACTTAAGGTTAAGGAGCGAGTCGTTTACTGCAATATTATTTGCGCCTGCCTTTAAGTATGTCCAGTTCATAATCCGGTACAGATATGTCATATCTTCTTCCCCGGCCTCACGAGGAACATTTACAAATGTCCCCATTTTATCCAAGTCATCCCCATAAAGGTTCGTGTAAATATGAGGATTCTTGTTGCGATCTATTTCGAGATGTGCCTTTTCCATTTCCCGCGACACAGCGTCCGTTATGAATCCTAACGCACTCCCCTGACGATACTCACGTCCTGTTATTTTTTTAAAGTTATCTTTTATGCTTAAGTTTATATCTTCAGCTGTACGCATTGTTTTTCCTTCCTGCATAGTGTTTTGCCAAATTAATCTAGTGCTGACATTACCACCTGGAATGCCTTAGTCCACGGAAAAATAAAAAGCCCCTATCTTTTCGACAAGGGCTTCTAAGGTCAGCGCTTAACCATTGGCATTGGTTTTAATTTGTGTGCGTTCGTATCATGCATCTCATCTATGTTCTTGCGGATGGTTTCGTCTTCACATTCGCCAGTCTTAATATACTTATCAAGAACAGCGTAGGTAAATCCGAGATTGTCTTCATCGGTTTTACCACAGAGACCATCGGAAGGGGTCTTGTGTACCAACTTCTTCGGCAAGTCAAGCGTATCGCCAATAGCAAGGACTTCATCCACTGTATATGCTCCAAGAGGAGACATGTCGCCGGCGCTATCACCAAACTTTGTACTGTACCCGACATAATCTTCAGATCGATTACAAGTGTTAATTACACGGCCGCCGCCATAAACCCCTTGAGCTACAGCGTACAGGGCTGACATCCGAAGTCTCGGCGCCAGGTTCTGCGTAAGCTGCTCAGTAAGGGAGAAGTAAAAGTTATTATCACTTTTTTCTTCTGTGTACTGCACAGCTTTTAACATAGCTTTGTAAGCACTCTCGATATTTACAATGCGATACTGGATGCCCAGGTGTTTTACTACAGCTAGTGCATCATCTATATCTGACTGGATACCATTCGGCATAAGCACGCCAATAACATTATCTTTGCCCAGTGCTTCTACACAAAGCGCCGCCGTAATAGAGGAATCCTTGCCGCCAGAGATACCAATAACGGCCTTTGTTTGTGGGCTTGCATTAATAGCAAACCACATCCTGATAAAGTCGATAATCTTCTGTTTGTCTTT
>Ga0256405_10007718_pt1 | contig 15901 bp, 19 predicted proteins | sample RumenRJG_02DNA_FD_189096 | JGI IMG/M metagenome (GOLD analysis project Ga0256405, IMG submission 189096) | Bovine rumen microbial communities from Lethbridge, Alberta, Canada - RJG_02 | ecosystem: Host-associated > Mammals > Digestive system > Stomach > Rumen | place: Canada: Alberta... | reverse complement strand
AAGTATAGATCTCTGATTCATCCGGCCAGATGTTGAGCGGTTTCCTGCTCATCCTCTCGCCGTTTTTGACAGCGGATTCCGCAGTCGCCCAGCTGAAGTAGTCGTCCAGAACGGTCGGGCTTTCGCAGTGTTGCACCTCTGCCCATCGGTACGCCGCCGCCTGTCTGGACAGATCGAACCAGCGGCGCACATCGTCTGCGTTTTTGGCGCGGATTTTTCGGATGGCCGCAATCGGAGCGAGAAGGGAAGCGGCGAAATAGTCCGCTTCCTCTTCCATATACGGAAGTTCTGACGGCGAGGCTTCCCGCCTCCCCTCATTGGCGAGCTCAATGAAGTGGCCGGCGTAAATGTGACCGAGCTCATGCGCCGTTGTCCAGCGCACACGGGTTCTTGTCCTGCCGTGTTCGTTGATTGCGATGAGATAGCGGTTCCGCTTCGGGTCGTAATTCGTACACCCGTCAGGGCTTCCCATCGCGCAGATCACCTCCGGCACGGTTCTGTGACTGGCCGCTGCGAGGTTTTCGTAGCTGATGTACCTGCAGTCTCTACGCCGTACAATCAGCGTCATCGGCTGGGCGGGGAAACTGCGGATGATCCTGCGCTCATACAGGATGCAGATCTGCTGGTCGAGCAGAAATCGTATTTCCTCCCTCATCAGTCCTTGAAAGCGGACGCAAACCCGGCGCGGATGATGTCCATCGCCTGTTTCCATTCCTCGCTGGACATGTTCTGCCTGGCGCGCTGCAGACTGATGAAGTCATGATCCATCAACTGGTCTGCGGGCTTTTCGATCGGCGTCGTCCCGTACAGATAGTCGGTCGACACGCCGAAATAATTGGCAAGCGCGACGGCCTTTTCCGCGCTTGGCTTGTTGGTGTGCAGTTTCCGGAGGGAAGATGGGCTGAATCCAAGATCGCGTTCAACCTGTGCGATCGATACTCCTTTCTTCTCCGCAAGTCTGCAGATCTTTTCATATAGATCCATCGTTGATCTCCTTAGTAAAGTTTTACTATTATAGTCCTTGACAAACGGAATTCTTTCTGGTATACTTCTCTCGAACTCAGGAAAGTTTTACTATGTTTCACATTATAATAGAAATCTTTCCAATTGTCAAGCAGAAACAGGTGTAAAAGGGAGACTCCCCGAGCGTTACAGAGAGTCTCCAGAAAGAGAACGTAAAACCGACAGCGACGGTTTTACAGATCACGAAACGAAAACCACTAAGTTTCGTGTCCATTGTGATTATAGCACAGCGGACGGCGGATTGCAACGGGGGAATCACCATGAGGGTTTTGAGTATCTCGGAGTTTGCGGGATGGACGCGTGAGGCAGGTGAGAAAGAGTACATCCTCTCCACGGAAAACAACAGCGGCATCTTTCCGTTTCCGGCAAAGATGACGCTTCGCATGCACGATGTTATCCTCAGCCCGTTTACGGAGCGGGTTTTCTTCCGAAACCAGAACGACACAATCTGTTTTGAACGAGTAAAGGAGGTTCATATGTACGATGATATCGACAGCATCGGAACCGTCTTCGATCTTGTGTGTGAGGTTCCGGTCAAGGACAGCATGAAAACGTCTCGGCAAAAAAGGATCCGATTCCTCGCTGACTGATCCCATGTAAATACTTTTCTTAATTGACTTCTGCTTAGCAGGGTGTTATACTGAAGCCGGCTCCGACGAAAGGATGTAACACCATGTCAAGCAACGATAAGCTCCCATGTATTGGAGATATCTACTTCATGCGTTTCGGCGGAAGCGGCAGTGAGCAGAGCGGCTGGCGTCCCGGTCTGGTGTTCCAGAACAATGTCGGGAATGCGTACAGCCCGAACGTCATTGCGCTCCCTCTGACGTCCTCCCTGAAGAAAGTCGGACAGCCGACGCATGTGGTACTGCCTGCTGCAGAAACCGGCCTCCCGAAAGACAGTATGGTTCTCTGCGAAAATCCGGAACGCATGTCCAAGGACCGGCTCGGGCGTTATGTCACAACGCTCTCCGCCCCGTTTATGGGGCAGGTCGCGGCGGCGAGCATTCTTGCCTCGTCTGCGATTGCTTTCCTGGATTTTGACGATCTCCGTGAGATCTGGATGCAGGCACGCTCCTTGAACGCGGCTTCGGTCGCGTGATACATAAACTACAGGAGGGTTGCTTATGTATAACGCCGAGCAGAAGACAAGGTTCATCAAGGATCTCACCGTCAGCATCTCCTACCGGGAGGTTGCTCAGACCTTCTTCAATACCTGTGAGAAGTACGAACGCGACGCCGGCGCGGATCTCTGCACCTTTACGGCGGAGCAGCTTCGTCCGGTGTTCGAGGGCTACGCCGGGATTCGCAGCGTCAGTGCGCATGTCCCGAAAACAATCCTGAAAAGCTACGCCCGGTGGTGCCTGTCGAACGGAATTCCAGGAGCGACGGATGCCGCCATGCATCTGGAAGATTCGGTCAGTCTTGAGAAGGTTCGGACACAGACCGTGAGGAACCCGAAACAGCTTCAGAGCTGGATGGATATTCTCTTTGCACCGGAAAAGGATCTGACGACGGACAACCTCTTCCGCACCTGGTTGTGGCTCGGCTATGCCGGGCTGGACGGCGAGGATGCGATCACGGTTCTCGACACTGAGGTGGATCTCCCGAATATGAGGATTCTCCACAATGGCAGGGAATACCCGATCTACCGGGAGGGAATGCAGGCAATCCAGAACTGTGTAGAGCTGGACAGTTTCGCCTTCTTTCATCCGCTTTATACAAAAGAACTCGGCAGAATTCCCGGGAACGCTCTGCTTCGTGGAAGCGGCGGGATGCCGACAACCAATTCTCTGCGCGCCAGGGTTTCCGCCAAGAACAAAAAGGCGCTGGAAAACGGCGACACCGATCTCAACCTGACCTATACCCACATCTGGATGTCCGGTATTTTCTACAGGGTTCATGAGGATGAGCTCGCCGGGCTGGATGTGGACTTCATGAACGTTCCTGAGCTTGGCGTTGCGGAGCGCGAATACGAGGTTTCTTCCGGCAGGAACACACAGGATGCCAAACGCCGTGACTTCGCCAGGAAATACCGGCGGGATTACGATCGCTGGAAAATGACGCTGGTCTGAGGTGCTGTGATGTATAACTCGGAACAGAAGACACGCTTTATCAAGTCATTAACGACGTCAGCGGCAACGCGTGAAGAGGCGCTGAGGTTTTTCAACGCGCTTGAACCGTTCGAACAGCGATGGGACGCAGATATCTGCACCAGAAGTGAAGAAGAGGTAAAGCTTGTACTTGCGGACCAGATGGGGATTAAAAACCGCAGTGCTCATATGCGGATGTATATCATCCGTGAGTATGGAAAATGGTGTGTGGACAATCAGATCCCGGGCGCTGCGACCGTTCTGCAAAATCTGCGGGACGTCGGGATTGAGCGCATAAAGCAGACGACGCTGCGTAATCCGAGGCATCTGCAGTCGTGGCTGGATCTGATCTGCCGGCCGGAGTCGGAGCAGACCGCCGACAATGCCGTCCGCGTCTACTGCTGGCTTGGATACGCCGGGCTTTCCGATCAGGAGGCGATCACGGTGAAATCTTCCGAGGTTGATTTCCGGAGGCAGGTAATCTGTCACATGGGCAGGGAATACCCAATTTACAGGGAATCCCTCGCCGCCATGCACAACTGCGTGGAACTGGAATCGTTCAAACGCCGCAGAATTCCTGGCGATATTCTGATTCGCGGTGTCAGAAGCGAACCGACGGTTCTGTCGCTCCGTGTGGAGCTGACACGAAAGAAGAGACATCTCGTCGGGACACCGATGGAGCAGATGGATATCAGCTACAATCGCATCTGGCGTTCAGGGGTCTACTACCGGATGTATGAAGACGAACAGGCCGGGCTTCCGGTGGATTTCCTGGCTGCCGCCGATGCGCAGCTGTACGATCTGCCGGCCAGATCGACGAGAGCCGGCGCCGTGCTGAACAAAAAGCGCAACGAACTTGCAAAAGAGTATAAGATTGATTATGAGCGCTGGAAACAGACGCTGATAATATAACGCACCGTTGGAAGAAGCCTGCCTCAGCAGGTTTTCTTCCGGCTGACGGTGTAAGAAAAACATTTACATAAAGGAGGCCATATGGCAGAAGAAAAGCTGAATTTGATTCAGAAGCTGGCCAAGGTCCGCTCGATTGCGGATGTCGCCGTGAAGGACAAGAAGGGCTACGGGTATTCCTATGCCGACATCACGCAAATTCTTGCCAGCGTCAAGAGCGGAATGAAAAAGTACGGCATTTCTCTGATTCCGAAGATCGTGCCCGGCACTTCCAGGGTGGAGCAGGTGGTGACGGAGAGCACCAAGTTCACCAAGCAGGGCGAACCCTACGTCCAGAAGTCCAGCGAGATGCTGTACCATGCGGATATGATCTTCCAGTGGATTAACGATGAGACCGGCGAGACGATCGACGTGCCGTGGACGGTGACCGGCGCGCAGAGCGATCCCTCTCAGGCTTTCGGCTCTGCCATGACATACTGCACCAGGTATTTCATGACGAATTACTTCCAGATCGCACAGATCGCCGCCGAGGATGTGGATGCCTTCCGCAGCCGACAGAAGGAAGCCGAGGCTTCCGAGGAAAAGGCCATTGCCGACGGCATCATCACCCAGTTCGACAAGGAGTTCAAGGCCTACTTCGCCGACCATCCGGACAAGGCGGACGAGCTTGGGAAGTTCCTGAGCCGCTACGTCAAGAAGAACTCCGCCGGGAAGTATGATTACTTCAAGATTCGCGAGCCGGCGCTGGCCTCGAAGCTTCTGGAGGAATTCCGGAAGACATATCTCACTACATAAGAAGGAGGAAAACTGAATTGGGTTTTCGGAAAGACAGTTTCGCGACCGTCTGGGAGGTATCCCAGGTTTCCAACAGCCGCACCAAGGGGCGGATTTCCATTAGCCGGAAGGACAAGGACACCGGCGAATACGTGCAGGACTTCGGCGGTTTCGTCATGTTCTGCGGCACTGCCTGCGCCAACAAGGCGCTGAACCTTAAGCCGAAGGATCGCATCAAGCTCGGCGATGTGGATGTCTCCAACCGCTATGACAAGGAGAAGAACATCACCTATACCAACTTCAGCGTCTTTGACTTTGAGATGGCGGACGGCTCCGGCGGCCAGCGCAGCAGTACGGTATCGCACGCCGCTGTGGACGACGGCGACATCGACGACGGTCTGCTTCCGTTCTGAGGCTGACCGACTGTGGGAGAGGTCAGCTACCGTCCTCTGATTGAGGGATTTACGTGGAGCTACAGTAGACTCAGCAGCTTTGAGACCTGCCCATACGCCTGGTACATCCGCTACATTCTGGAGGAAGAGGAGGAACCGATGTTCTACGCGAGCTACGGTTCCTTCATCCACCGCCTGATTGAGCGCTATTACAGCGGGGAACTCACCAAAGAAGAGATGCCGACCGCTTTTCTGCTTGGATTTTCCTCTGAAGTGCAGGGCGAACGCCCGCCGCAGTCCACCGTCGTGAAATACATCAATGCCGGCCGGGAATACATGGAGAATTTCCAACCCTTCCCGTTTGAGAAGCGCGGTGTGGAGGAAGAGATCCATTTTGACGTAAACGGGGCAAAATTTGTCGCTTTCGTCGACTACATCGGAGAGCGGGACGGCAAACTCGCCATCATCGACAACAAATCCAGGGATTTGAAGCCCAGAAGCCACCGGAAAACGCCGACCGTCAAAGATCAGGAGCTGGACGACATGCTGCGGCAGCTTTACCTGTACGCTCACGGTGTCAAGCAGAAATACGGCGAACTTCCGAGCCTTCTGTGCTTCAACTGCTTCAAAAATCAGCAGTTTATCGAAGAACCCTTCAATCAGGAGGCTTACGAAGAGACTTTGGACTGGGCGGGCAAGACAATCGAGACGATCGCGTCTGAAGAGGACTTCAAACCGAACATCGACTACTTCCAGTGCCGATATCTCTGCGGATATCACAACGATTGCTGCTTTGCGGGAGGAGGTTGACGGCTTTATGACTTTTGAAGACCTGAAACGGCCCGAAAGCGAGGCCGGCGTCATTGCGACGCTGATTCATCACCCGGAATTCTATTATTACTCCGAAGAACTGCTCCCGAACCACTTTTCCGTCCCATCCAATCAGCTTGTCTACCAGGCGTTCAAGTTTATGGCGGAAAAGGGCATCACAAGGGTCGATGCCTTCAATATTCTGGAGGTTTTGACCTCAAACGAGGCCACCAGGGCTGCCGCGGAGCAGCTCACGGTCGATCAGCTCTCGGAACTGATTGAAATGAGCGACGTTGTCGCCCGCCATTCGGTCGAAGAATACCAGGTATGCGTTCGGAACGTGATGGACTCCGCTTTTCGGCGGGACGCCATCCAGAGGCTTCGCAGCTGCGAGTCTCTGTGCTTCGACATGAACCAGTCCGACCTGGAACAGAAGATTTACGAGATCATCGACGATGTGATGACCGAATATTCCTATGCCAACGACATTCCGCTCTACGGAGAGGTGGTCGATCTGTGCTGGGAGGAAATCAAGTCCCGCCAGGGCAACGGTTATGCCGGAATCCCGTTCAAGTTCCCGCATCTGAACGAATACGCGACGTTGGAGAAGGGCGAGCTCTTCCTCTTCGCCGCCGGAGCCAAGCAGGGCAAGTCCATGATGCTCTTGAACTGCGCGGTTGACCTGATGCGCAATGGATACCGGGTTTTGTACATAGACAGTGAGCTGAACACGAGGCTTTTCACCGCCAGAATGCTTTCCCATCTGACCGGCATCCGGTACAAGCGTCTGACGGCCGGGAATTACAACGAGGACGAGGAACACCGCATCAATGAGTCGCTGGAGTGGCTCCGGTCGCAGAATTTCGTTCATATCTACCTGCCGATGTTCGATAAGCAGACGGTTTATACCACTGCCAAGAAGATCAAGCACACCATGGGGCTGGATGTGATCATCATCGACTACTTCAAGAGCTCCGGCGACGGCGACGCCTTCAATACCTATCAGGAACTGGGCGCTTTCGTCGATATGGTGAAGAACAAGATCTGCGGCGACATGGGAATCTGCGGTCTTGGCGCTGTTCAGACCACCGTGAACGATAAAATTGCGGATTCCGCGAAAATCGGGCGGAATGCCAGTACCATCGCCCTGATTACGGAGAAAACGCCGGACGAGATCGAGGTGGACGGCGAAGAATGCGGTAACAAGAAGCTCCGGATCGTTCTGAACCGCAACGGGGAGCAGATGGCCCCCGGAGAATACATTGATCTGCGCTTTGACGGCAACCATATCCTCTACGAAGAGGCGCAGCAGCACATTCCGCAGACTCCGTACTGATTTTGAAGGAGGTGAGGGCAACGGAGCTCAGAGAACTGATTGAATCCATTGATATTGTGGCGTATTTGTCCCAATTTGTTGATCTGGAACAGCGTGGGGAAGAATTCTGGGGCTTGTCTCCGTTTAAGGAGGAAAAAACACCGTCCTTTTCCGTCCGTCCGGACCCTCCCTGTTTCTATGACTACTCATCAGGCATCGGCGGCAACGTTTTTACCTTCACGAAGTACTATTTTCACTGCTCCACCACGGAAGCGGTGAACAAACTGAAGGAATACGCCGGCGAAGACGGTGAAATCTCCTACCGGCGCGAGAAACTGGACGCCACAAGGGTCTGTATGCGCTTTGCACCGAAGAAAAAGATGCGGAAAGAGTCCGCCGGCGTCATTCTCCCGCCGGATACCATGGAAAAGTACGAAATTCGGCCTGAAAAGCTGGAAATCTGGCGCGACGAGGGCATTTCGGATGCCTCCATGGAGAAATTTCAGGTTCGGTACGACTCTTTTTCCGACCGCATCGTCTATCCGATCCGAAATCCGTCCGGAGATATCGTGAACGTCGGCGGTCGGACGCTTGATCCTCATTGGAAGGACAAAAAACTGCGGAAATATACCTATTTTTACCACTGGGGCACGATGGATACCATCTACGGGCTCGCCGAGAACCTCGACGACATCCTGAAGCTCCATGAAATCATCCTGTTTGAGGGCTGCAAGAGCGTTCTGATGGCGGACAGCTGGGGAATTCACAATTGCGGCGCGCTCCTGACGAGCCACCTCAATCCGAACCAGCTGAAGCTGCTCGTAAAGCTCGGCTGCCGTGTGGTTTTCGCCCTCGACAAGGATGTTGACATACGAAAGGATCACAACATCAAAAAACTGAAGCAGTACTGCCGTGTGGATTACCTCTGTGACCGCGACGGTCTGCTGGAAGAAAAGGATAGTCCAGTTGACAGGGGAGAGGAGGTGTTCCGCAGGCTTTATGAGCGAAGAATGCAATATCGATAAACTGTATTGGCTGCTGGTGGAACTCGGGATTCCTGTCTTGAATGACGATCTGAGCGCCAGGCCGGAGGAAGAGATCGTGAACGATCTGTTTCACGCCTGGGGTGCAGAGCCGCCCAACAGTTATAAGATTGTCGGGGCGTTGAATTATATGTCATCCGGCGGAAATTTTACCGACGCCCAGAAGCTGATGCTCTCCATCATCAACGAGGAAACGAACGACGAAGAAAAGAGGCGCATCGAGGAAGAGTCTGACAGGGCTCTGGAGGAATTTCTCGACAGCTTCCCGATCATCGGAGGTGATGCGGAGTAGGGAAATTTGTTGATCTGACCGGCAAGGACTTTGACAGGTGGCATGTAATCTCCGAAGCCGGCAGAAAAGACGGAGAGGTTGTACGGCTGTGTAGATGTAGATGCGGTAATACAGGCATTATAAAAGGAGGAGATCTCCGCAGCGGTAAATCAAGATCCTGTGGGTGCTACCGTAGAGAACTTGGCTCCCCGAATAAAACGCATGGCCAAAGCAAGTCTGCGATCTATAAAATGTGGAAAAATATGAAGGCGCGTTGTTACAACGGGTGTACCGGCAAGGATTACGTCAATTATGGCGGGCGTGGGATTAGAGTATGTGATGAATGGAAGGACTCTTTTGAATCTTTTTATAGTTGGGCATTAGAAAGTGGGTACGAAGACGGACTTACCATAGAACGTGTTAATGTCAACCTCGGGTATGACCCGTCCAACTGTACATTTATTCCGATGGAGCAGCAGCCGATTAATCGCAGAAATACTTTGCTCACAATTGATGGAGTTACGAAACCGAAGCAGCAGTGGGCGAGAGAGCGGGGGATCAAATTGACCACATTGAGTAGCAGGCTGAATAAACTCGGTTGGGATCCGAAGATGGCTGTGTTTACACCGGTGCGAGGCCATGTATGAATAACTATGTGATTTACCACCTGCATAGTGATTTGTCTAACGGCGTAACAAACATTGATTCCGTCACGAAATTTCAGCAATACATAGACCGCGCAAAGGAATGCGGCATGACCGCGCTCGGGTTTTCGGAACACGGTTCTGTATTTGAATGGTGGCATAAGAAAAACGCCATAGAGGCGGCCGGGATGAAATACATTCATGGTATCGAAGCGTATCTGACAGAAACGCTCGACGAAAAGATCCGTGACAACTACCACTGCGTTCTGATGGCAAAGAACTATGATGGTTTTCTTGAGCTGAATGAGTTAGTCAGTAACAGCTTTAATCGAAAGGATAATCACTTTTACTATGTCCCGCGTATTTCCTTCGATGAGCTGTTTGGGACATCCGATAATATCCTGATAACAAGCGCGTGCGTAGGAGGCGTATTCGGGAAAGGCGGGGAAGAAACCCAACGGCGTTTCCTGGATTTTTTGTCTGAAAATCGGCATCGAAGCTATCTCGAAATCGGCTATCACCTGGATGAGAAGCAAGTCTCTTATAATCAAAGGCTCGTTTTATTCAGTAAGGAAACAGGCATCCCATTGATCGCCGGTACAGACACCCATGTTCTGAACGCACTGCACGAAAAAGGCCGTTCCATACTTCAAACCTCCAAGAACATCCACTTTGACGGCGAAGAGCGCTGGGATCTTAAATTCAAATCCTATGATGAACTTCTGGCTGCCTATCGAATGCAAAAATCTGTGCCGGAAGCAGTTTATATGCAGGCGATAGAGAATACCAACCGTATGGCGGATCTGATTGAGCCATTCGAACTGGACCGCGGTACGAAGTACCCGCACATCTACGACCACCCGGAGGAGGAATTCGAGCGGAAGATCCAGGTTGCGATTGAGAATCACCCTTATGCGCTGAAAAACCACAGCCGTGAGGAGATCGATCAGGCTGTGGCGGAAGAGCTCGAAGTCTATAAGAAGACAAAGTCGATTGATTTTATGCTTCTCCAAACCTATCTCCGCGAGTGGGAGAAGGAGAACGGGATTCAGTGCGGTTTTGGCAGGGGGTCTGTATCTGGAAGCATGATCGCTTATCTTCTTGGCATCACCCATATGGACAGCCTCCGGTTCCATTTGAATTTCTTCCGATTCATGAACCCGTCACGCGTAACAAATGCAGATATTGACTCTGATTACGCCGGGCCGGACAGGGATAGGGTTAAGGAATTTCTTCTTCGGGATCATATGGGGATCGGCAGTATCCATTCCTCCGAAATCATTACCTTTAATACCATTGCGATGAAGGGTGCAATCCGTGATGTGTGCAGGGCGCTGTATAAAGACCGAGCAGACGTAGACTATATGAAGCTGTCAACAGAGATTGTTGCTCTTGCCGAATCGGATGAGGCTGCGGCAAGGGCAAAATACAGAGATGTGTTCGAATGTGTGGATATCGTAAATGGTACCATCGTCTCAATCGGCACCCACCCGAGCGGTGTTCTGCTGAGCGACTTGCCGATTGAGAAAACCGTAGGCCTTTGTACCATTTCAACGACAGAATATCCGGTATCCATGATCAATATGAAGGAGCTGGATGATCTGATGTATGTCAAGCTGGACATTCTCGGTGTCGATAACATCGGGCTTGTGAATGATACCTGCAAAAGTCTCGGGATTGAACGCCTGACTCCAGACAACGTCGATCTCAATGACATGGATGTCTGGAGGGATATCCGCAACGACACGACCATGATATTCCAATGGGAGTCCAACAGTGCGCAGGCCTTTCTGAAGAAATTCATGTCAGACAAGACGTTGGCAATTGCCAAATCGAGGATCCCGGACTTCTCTATGATTAAATGGCTATCGTTTGGAAACGGCCTGATTCGCCCAGCCTGTGCGAGTTTTAGAGATAGTGTCGCACGGGGCGAGTTTTACGACAACGGCTTCGATGCTTTAAATGAATTCCTTGCGCCAGAAGCCGGACGTATTGCGATGCAGGAGACGATTATGCGATTTCTCGTCCTTTTTTGTGGCTATTCAGACGCAGAAAGCGATACAGTAAGGCGGGCGATTGCCAAGAAGAAGGGGACTGAAACCTTGCTGCCGGAAATCGGACGGCGCTTTGTTGACTTCTGCTCTAAAAAATACGGGATGAGCGAGGAGCAGTGCGACAAGATTATCCAGCCGTTTCTGCAGATCATTCTGGATGCGTCCTCCTATGGCTTTTCATGGAATCACAGTGACCCATATTCCATTCTCGGCTATATATGCGGGTATCTCAGGCATTATCATCCGCTTGAATTCATTACTGCCGCTCTCAACATCTTTAATGACAATGAGCAAAAGACGACGCAGGCAACAAAATACGCCTCAAAGGTCGGTATTAAGGTGACAATGCCGAAATTCGGTATCTCGCGAAGCGGTTACGCCTTTGATCGGGACAGTAATACAATCGCAAAAGGCCTTTCCTCCATCAAATATATGTCTGATGATGTCGCCGAGTCCCTTTACCGCCTCGCTCATGACCACAGTTACTCCCGCTTCGTTGATCTTCTATACGACATCGATCGTGAGACCTCCGTGAACACACGCCAGCTCGACATCCTCATCAAGCTTGACTTCTTTTCCGATTTCGGGAACCAACGTGAGCTTCTGCGGATCACCGAGATGTTCTATGACGTGTTCAAGAAAGGTGAGGCGAAGAAAATCGCCAAAGACCGCGTCGACGGCACACCCCTGGAACCCATTGTTTCAAAGTACGCTACCGGTGTGACAAAAGCCGGGCAATTCGCTAAGGCGTACACACTTCTGGACGTTCACTCTATTCTCCGCGAGACCGAGGATGCCATTAAGGCTGTCCATATGGAGGATCTCAGCGACTCTGTGAAGGTCAAAAACTTCGAGGAAGTGATGGGCTACGCCGGCTATTCCTCCGGGAAGGAGGAAGACCGCCGCAAGCTCTACGTCCGTGACGTCTTTCCGGTGCGTCGCAAAAAGGACGGCAAACAGTTTGGCTATTCCATCCTGACCTCTTCCATCGGGAGTGGCAAGGAGTCCAGATTCACGGTTTTCAACCGGGAATACAACAAAGACCCGATCCGGAAAGGCGACATCATCTACTGCCGCTCCTACAGCAGAGACGGGCAGTATTACACGCTGACAGAATACAATAAGGTGTTCTGATTTCATACATATGGAGTTTGTTATGAAGAAATGTTACTGCAACCTGTGCGGGAAAGAAATGGATTTCTGGGATGTCCAGGGGGAATTCTCCATCCAGAGCTTCAACATCGGCTACGGCTCGAAGCATGACGGAGACGCCCTGGAACTCGATCTGTGCTGCGACTGCATGGACGATCTGATCGACCGCTGTAAGATCAACCCGATTACTTCTTCACCCTGACGGTGTAAGAATAACATTTACAGGAGGTGATAACCGAGCTTGAAGATTATCTGTATTTCAGGACATGCCAGAAACGGCAAGGATACCGTCGCGAAGATGCTTCAGCAGGCGCTTGAACAGAACGGTGAACGCGTCCTTGTGACGCATTACGCAGATCTCGTCAAGTATATCTGCCGCAGCTTCTTCGGATGGAACGGAGAAAAGGACGACGCAGGGCGCCACCTGCTTCAGTATGTCGGCACGGATGTGGTTCGTACGCAGAGCCCGGATTACTGGGTGGATTTTATCATCCAGATGCTCAGGTTTTTCGGCGACAACTGGTCATACGTGCTGATCCCTGACGCCAGATTCCCGAATGAGATCGAGCGTCTGCGGGAAGCAGGCTTCGAGGTGGAGCACCTCCGGGTGCAGCGTGAGAATTTTGAAAGCCCGCTGCCTGCGGAGCAGCAGAAGCACCGCTCCGAGACGGCACTGGACGAAACGGAACCGGATCACTGGATTCGAAACTCCGGATCTCTGGAGGATCTTGCGATTCTGGTAAAACAGTACATAGAGGAGAACATTTATGGACACGAATAAGCCTTATTACGACATTGATATTGACTGGGATTTCGATCTTCAGAGCGTCGTTCTGGACGACGTCTTCTTTATGAAGGATCTGGAACGCAGGAAGTTCTATCTGAACGCGAACGTGGATCAGTGCACGGTTCATCAGATCGCCCGTCACATTCTTCAGCTGAACAAGGAGGACGAGAACATCCCGCGTGACAAGCGCAAGCCGATCATCCTTTACATTGCCTCCAACGGCGGCGAGGTGGACTCCGGTTTTGAGCTCATTGACATCATCGAGAACAGCGTAACGCCGGTTTATACCGTCAATCTCGGCTTCCAGTACAGCATGGGTTTCCTGATCGGCCTGGCCGGTCATCAGCGCTACGCCATGCGCAACGCGAAGTTCCTGATGCACGACGGTTCCAACTTTGTCTACGGTTCCGGTTCCAAGGTTCAGGATCAGATGGAGTTCAACCGCCGCGTGGAGCAGAGGATCAAGGAGTACGTGCTCAGCCACAGCCGCGTGAGCGAGGAGGAATACGACCAGAAGTATCGTGTCGAGTGGTATCTCTTTGCCGATGAGGCAAAGGAGAAGGGCTTTACCGACTTCATTATCGGCGAAGACTGCGGAATCGACGCGATTATCTGAGGAGGCGCGATGGCACCGAGGAAGAAAGTCCCGGCGGATGTGACTCCGTCGGACGCGCCTGCCAAAATCGAGCCATACTTCTACGGGATGACGCTGGATGACGAGCAGCTGAAGTTTGCCAACGCCATCTGGGACCCGAATATCGATATCGTCTTCTGCAATTCCAAGGCCGGCACCGGCAAGACCACCATTGCTGCTGGTGTCGCCAATATGCTCGCACAGTACGGGTTTTTCAGCGGCATCATTTACATCATGTCGCCTTACGGAGAGCGTAAGCAGGGCTACCTGCCGGGCGATCTGACTGAGAAATCCTCTGTGTACTTCGAGGCTTTCATGCAGGCGCTTCAGAACTGCAACGTCAATCCGTTCACCGCCATCAACAACGAGAGCATGGTGAACCAGAAAAACGGTACGGGGTACATCACCTGTATCACCGACACCTATCTGCGCGGCACCAACCTCAATGATGCGGTGGTCATCATCGACGAGGCACAGAACTACACGGCGGATCAGCTGAAGAAGACGCTGACCCGTGTCGGCCAGAAGGCGAAGGTGATCGTCATCGGGCACGATCTCCAGTGCGACCTCGCGGATGACGCGCAGAGCGGCTTTACCCGCTATATCGAACACTTCAAGGATCAGGAACGCGCGGCGATCTGCACGCTCGTTCACAACCACCGCGGCTGGGTCAGCCAGTGGGCGGATGAGCTGGAGGAATAATGCCGAAGGATGATTATAAGAAGCTGACCATTCTGGTGGATATGGACGACACCATTGAAAATCTCCTTGTCCACTGGATTGGTTGGCTGAATGAAGCGTATGGGACTTCCGTCGACGCGGAGGAGATCCGCAGCTGGAATATTCAGGAGGCTTTTCCAAGTCTGACGACGAAGCAGGTATATGAGCCGTTGCTGCTGGATGAATTCTGGCTCCGTGTGACGCCGAAACCGGACGCGCAGGACTACCTCCAGACACTGGCGGACGACGGTCATGAGATCTACATCACCACCAGCTCCAATTACAAGACCATCCCGGTCAAAATGGAGCAGGTTTTGTTCAAATATTTCCCGTGGCTGGACTGGGATCATGTGATTATTGCCTCCAAGAAGCAGATGATTCGCGGCGACGTCATGGTGGATGACGGTCCGCACAATCTGGAAGGCGGCAGGTACTACAAGATCCTGATGGACGCGCCGCATAATCGGGGGTATATCCCACCGGACGACCCCATCTTTTCGCCACGCATTGGCGAGGCGAAATGCGGAGCGAGATTCTTACCGCTGTTCGACGCCATCGGGACCAACAACATGATTCGGGCGCGGAACTGGGAAGAAGTGTACGCTGTGATCACACACCTCGCCCAGGATCTTTGCAAATTCCCAAATATAAATATTATTAAATAAAGGAGTAACTATGAAAGAATCCAAAGAATCTGTAGAAACCATGTTCCGTATTCGTGACGACGAAGGCAATATCCTGGCGGAATCAGATACCCTGGTCGGCCTGCTGATGTATCTCAACGGGCTGGATTGCGAGGATGAGGGCGATGAAGAGGAGGAATGCTGCGGCAGATGCTGCGAGTGCGACCTTGATTCCTGCTGTGATGAAGACGAGGACGATGATGATGTCTTCGATGAAGAGGAAGACGACGAAGACGATGACGAAGACGACGAGGACGATGCAGATGATATCGACCTGAGCGCTTTCTTCGGCGGGCACTTTGAGCCGCACGATGTCGAGATCTTCCGTATTGAGATTACTCCGAAGAAGATCCTGAAGGCTGCCGGGATCGTCGGCGGGCTGATCGCCCTGCGCCGCCTCTGGAAGCGTATGAAAGGCTGAGTGAAAGGATAGAATGGAAGGGTCGGTAATTTTTTATACGACCGGCTGTCCAAAGTGCGCGATCCTGAAGAAGAAGCTTGACGCTGCGCACATCCAGTACACGGAAAACAGGGATGTGGACGAGATGCAGGCGCTCGGCATGACCGAAGCGCCGGCACTCTCGGTGGACGGCGAGC
>Ga0256405_10007717_pt1 | contig 15901 bp, 16 predicted proteins | sample RumenRJG_02DNA_FD_189096 | JGI IMG/M metagenome (GOLD analysis project Ga0256405, IMG submission 189096) | Bovine rumen microbial communities from Lethbridge, Alberta, Canada - RJG_02 | ecosystem: Host-associated > Mammals > Digestive system > Stomach > Rumen | place: Canada: Alberta... | reverse complement strand
TATCTTCTTGACAACGGGCTCTATAAATGATATAATATTCCTCGTTGACACGGCGACATAGCCAAGTGGTAAGGCACGAGTCTGCAAAACTCTGATGCGGCGGTTCAAATCCGCCTGTCGCCTCCATAACAAATTTTTTAAATTTGAATTTTTTGGTCAAAAATGGACTTTTCAGAGATAAGTTAATTTTGTTTTCTGTTTAGTTTGAAAAAATTGTACCTTATGAAAAGAACATTGTGCCCTTGAATTTCAAAATTTAAAAATCTGTTTGCACAAGCAGAACGCTTGCAATGTCAATAAGTACAATAAATAAGGTTATACCTTGTGTTCACATTTTTTTGTACTGTTGATGGTTTGCAATTATTAAGGAAGGTAGCAACGGTATTGGGACTACCGTTGGCTCGCTCGCAAAGGTCGTGGCGTAACTATTATCCAAAATAAGAGCAAATAAAAAAGCAAGATAGCCCTCAAAAAGCCTCCTGTGTTCCTCGTTACAATATACCAGAAGGATTTATTAAAAGCTATCTTGACAAAAAGAATTTTCAAAGCTATCATATAGATAGCTCGGAAAGGCACTACAAATAGCTTTAAACAATACCGGTTATATTGTTTAAGGTGAAAAGCCTCTGTTCCAGCAGGGGCTTTTTGTGGTGTTTACTTTTCAATATTTATTTTATTTTTATATCTTTTTGGTGCTTTTGTCAACGGATTTAAGCCAAAATGAAACAAATAGTTTCATTTTCTACGTTTTAACCAATCAGACTTATTCAAATTAGTTCAATCTGTCCAAATTTAATTATTTTTACATTAATTCGGAAATTTGTACTAAATTGAAATTCAACATTTAGTCAAACTGACTATTGATTTAATTATTTTCGTTATTGTATAATATTGGTATAGTATCGTATAAGTGTAAATTACACTCGGAAAAGTATCTTTTCCGGGTGTTTTTTTATTTTAAATTATTTTTTTGAAAGAGAGTTTTTGGAAATGGTTATCTGCTTAAACGACAATCAAAGGACTTGCATAGATATGGTGAGAGATATTATTTGTTCTTTTCCCGGTCAGACACGTGACGAATTATTGTTGTTCTTCCCTACTTTCAAAGGTTCTTTATTGGATAAATCTTTGGAAATTCTAATCAAGATGAAACATATTACTTCTTTTGAATATGACGGACAGCAGCTATATTGCAATGGAACTTGGAGAGATAAAACATTAGAGCATATCAAAGATAGAAAGAAAACAAAACCTTCTTTGGATTTATTGCGTCTGCTTATAAATTCAACTGATGAAGAAGGGATATTGGTTAACGAGATACCCTATTTTACAAGAGGTGATTATCCGAGAGCCCTTTACTTTCAGTGTAATAAAAAACTTTTTGAAGTCTATGACTTCATTAACGAAGAAAAAGACTTATTACAAGACTTTATTAACACAATAGATATGAACACTGATCCGAAGTTTTTTCCGAACAATGACAGGATAGTTTTAGTTAAAGATATAAACATTGCAAACTCAATTTCGATACGCAATCTGAAAATAATAGCTTACTTTGATAGTAGTGATAATATATCGCTGTATAAGGCTGGTGACAATAATGGTTGACGTCTTTTCATATTTCAAGCAAACAGTTCTTATTAATAAACAGTTGTCAGAGACTGTAAAAAAAGCAAACAGTTTATGTTCTGATTTGAATTTTAAGAAAAGTTATTCCGAAACCCGCAAAGCGTTATCTTTATGTAGTGAAGAATTAATAAACCTCAGAGAGTTGATGTATTCATTATATTATGAAAATGACAATAGCCTGACGGATTTTGAAAACAGTTCATTATCTCTATTTGATATATCAATAGAACCGGTTAAAAATATTCCGTCGGCACATAAAATAACGATGCCTTTTATTTTACCAAATCAACGTTCCAATTTCGATTCTTGGAAAAAGACCATAGGAGATTCGCTTTTTAGTGAGTTATCCGATTATGTAAAAGATAACAATATAAAAAAGTTGCAATATGGATTTATCGCTATTGTTTCAAACTTCACAGGCGAAAAGCTGCAATATGTATGCGACAACGATAACAAGGAGATTAAAGATACAATAAACATAATTGCAAAAACCTTAATTGATGATGATAATGGATTGATTTGTGATATGTATTTAACCTCAAAACTCACATCAAAATTAAATACTGAAATTTATGTTGGAAAGAAAGAAAGCATAATTGATATTATAAAACTAACGCTATAACAAGCTAACATTAGAAAATAGCAATCTGAGATTATAAAAAATAACAATCTAACATTAGAATATTATAAAAAATAGCAATCTGAGATTAGTCGTTATTCAGCCAAATTTAAAAAGACAACCTTCCATCCTGAATATCATTTTAATCAAAAATGGCTTGTTTATCGAAAATATTTCATTTTGGTCGTCCCTACTCTTTAGGAACATTAAACACACTAAGGAACTTGCTTTGCATTATATGATAAGTAAATTGTTTGTTAGAATATCAAACTTTATAGTTTAAGTATGGAGAGAACTATGCCTAAGAAAAGAATTAATCTACCTGATAAATATAAATACTCCTATGAACAGTTATTACAACTACTCTATTATTCTGGAGAACTACCTTTTGATTTATATAAATATTTGGATATTACTGCGATCAACTATCAGAAACAAATAAGTAACTTGGTACACAAAGGAATGGTTCGAAAAGTATACGGAGAACAGTTAGGCGGCTACGTTTTAACCGTCGAAGGAAAAGCGGCGATAGAAAATAACACGCAAATACCGAAACACAACTTAGAAGCAAACACGCGAAAGAGAGAAATACAAAAGCGCCGTCGAATGCAGTTGTACGCCCGTCTGTACGCTTTATTGGATAAAGAAGGCATAAGATACGAGCAAGGCAAAAAAAGCGAAATAGAGCGTTTTGAGGTAAATGCTGAACGGTTGGAATTTTACTCGGCGTCAGAATATAAGAAACTGCTGAAAACTCAATCGGCAAGTTTTAAGGGAACGAGAGTATTTGGTTATATGACAGGAAAAGAAAACCTCTACCCTATTTATATGACAAATTCAAGACTTCCGGAGTTTTCAAACGTTGAGGTAAACTTCATTGGAAAGATACGTAATGATTTCTTTCAAGGAGCAGGTATCAGAAAAGCGATATTACTTTGCAAAGATTTGGAAGCGGTAGGAAACATATTAACCGATTACTACAACTTTCTTAATGATGAAGGTATAAAATTCGGAAAAGGTCAGGATATATTCGCAAGCAACTGTTTTGATGATATGTATGTAGTTCCTACAAGTGAGTATTTTGCTGATTACTTCTATTCGATTTATGAAGACAGAGAAAAAACAAAACTAAACTTAATTAAAGAACATAACATTAAAATCAAAGTAAGTAAAAGCGTATATGTAGAAGACGGATTTTTCAGCAGTACCGAACCGGTCTTAATGATGTTTAATGTAGAAATAAACCGTTACAAGAAATTTGTGTCATTTGTAAAAGATAAAAAAATGCACGGTTATATTATGTGTTATAACCATTTAGTTCCGGTTATGAAAAGCATACATGAAAAAGACGATAATATAACCGTAATAGGATTTTAGTCTGAGTAGTGAGTAAGCCTGTTTAATAACACGTGCAAATCACACGTGAAAAAAATAAAAGCAAAGGAGAAATAGTTATGAAAGAAAAAGGATTGATTAAGGCGGGAATTTGTTTGGGATGTTGCCTTTCGATATTGGTAACATCAGGTTGCGGGATTTTTCCTTTCTCTCGCGAGAGGGACAGAGAAATGTCGGAAATAGGAATTGAAGAAACGACGCAGACACCAATTCCTACAACAGAGGCTCAAACCACTGAGCCGGAGACAGTTAACAATTCTGCAAAACTGAACGAGCTGGGTATTCCCAATAATCTCAAAGTCGAGAACAATGCCTCGATAAAAAAAGGCGACTGGGGAGCATTTTATGTCTGGAACTATGATACAGACAGTGTTTTCACAGTTTATATGAAAGTTGATAAACTTACAGCGGCAAGCGATGACAGTAATTACGTAAACAGTTCTATCGCGGAATATAACAAAGGAATGTCTGAGAGCAGACAGCTTACAAACGAAGATTTGAACAAAAACGTTGAATATGCTGTAGCAGATGTTAGTCTCTATATCCCTGCCGGACAAAATGTCAAGGACTACATAGGTGTTCCGCTGCCCCTTTCAGTAAATATTAAAGGTAACGGTTCATGGAAAGACGAAAGTGGAATGACATACATTTTCACAACCAACGTGTACAAAGAAAAGCAGGATGATAAAAAGTTTTCGGCCGGAGATTCTTGTCAAACAAAACTTATCTATCCAATCTTAAAGAAAACAACGACACCATACAATTTTGAGTGTAGTTATCAAACGCCTTCAAATGATAGTAATTACAACAAAATCACATTTGAGTTGAAGTCGTAAGAAACAGAAGAAACAAATTGTTTCCGACAGGTGTCGGAAACTTTTTGTTTCATATAGTGGGAGAGTAATCTATGCGAATCTGTAACAAATGTAATATACCTGTTGAAGACTATCAATCTTCCTGTCCTCAGTGCGGTGGTTATGATTTCTATGAACTGTTGGAGCCATCTATTTCAATCGAGGAGTATAACCGCAGAAGAAAGAAAAAGCTGATTATTGGACTACTTATATGCCTCGGAGCGCTAATTTTAATACTTACTGTTGCCGCTGTAGGCGTTTTGTTTATTGATACTCATTCATCTTACTATGTAGGCAACAAGGATACGTCCACGGTGAAATCGGAATATATCCTCAATGATAGGCAAAAGTCCATATTACAGAAAGAAGGCTTACCGATTGATTACAATTCATTGAGTCTTACACAGAAAGCCAGCATTGAGGCTATTGAAGATATGTTTAAATATCTTGATATGAGTTATCCTGACGAAAAATTTGAGTTTTCAGGATATGTTGCTCAATCCCCTTTGGAGAGTGAACAGCTTATTGTTTTCTCTCAATACGGTAAAGTGACCGTGCAGAGGGATTTAAGTGGGGAAAATCCAGAATATGATGATGATTTCGAAGAAATCAAAGCTGCGGATATGTATTCGACTGTTATTAATGAATTAATAGCAAAGCAATACAACGAAAAGAATTATATTGTCGATACTGTTGTAAATAACTGTAGATTCAACCCGAGCAAAGATACAATCTTTAAGAGCTGTGATGCTGAACTGACGATTTTTGTAAGAGAAAGTGCGGGGGAAGAATGTTTCAGCGGCATAGATGAAACAGTGAGTAAATTCCTGAGAGAAAAAGGAAAAATAGATGTTTATTTAACGGTATATATGGTAAAAGAAAGTGAATTTACTTTGGATTTACCAGAACGGTATAAAACAGATATTGATATGGGAATTTTTATTAAACAGTCAGATTATAGCCTTCGTTCTCAAGGTGAGTGGAAAGGGTGATTATTAATGGGCGTTAACGAGAGCTTTGAAACTTATGACCTTGCGGAGTGGTTTCCTGTGTTGGTAATCTATGCTATTCTGGTGACAATTAGCGTCATTGTTTGCAGAAAGTTATACACAAGATATAAGAATTTGCCTGACAAAACCGTTGAGGCTAAATTGATTAAGAAAAGCCGTTATTACGGCTCTGGTGAAACAAATGACGGCTTGCCTTCATCTGCTCGATATATAATTGCTAAATATGAGTACAACATTAACGGCATACGTCATACGGTAAAAACTCAGTGTTTTGGTTCCGTCCCAGATACGATTATACTATACTACAAAAAAGGGAACAGAGATATTAGAGCCGAAAAAACCTTTTCCTTGCCTGATAAATATAAAGTCTTTATAGGATTGTGGTTTATAGTAGGTGTGACTTTACTCACAATCGGAATCTCTTTGATGTTGGGCATTGAAGTAATAAGGAAAATGTTTTGAAATATAACAAAGTATTATTCCTAAAAAAAGGGAAACAAGAAGTTTCCGTCACGTATCGTAAACAATTCATTTCACAGAAAGGAAGGTAAAATGAGTTTTAAGAGTTTTATGGCTTTTTGGAATGGAGAAGACGCACCTGCCGAAGAAAGTGAACGTCCTCCTTTATCAGAGCAAATAAAAAAGTACTACAAAAAGAAAAAAGATTGGTTTTTAGAAAGGTGGAAGAACAAAAAGAAATCAACTGTTATCTTAATGGTTGTTTTTGTAGTAGCGTACTTTTGGATAGTCGGAATAGTAGCAAGTATTTTCAGAGCAGTTACAGGTTTTTCCGGCAGGGCGTTTTTTGATGGCAATGTTGATGCTCCTCGCCCCCAGTTTGAGTTCTTTCACGCTATTGCCTCACTTATTCATTTTCCACATAATATTTTTGCATTCGCATTTGTCAGCTTAGTGATCTTATTGTTATTCATTTGGTGGATAAGAAATCACGTAACTATGGGGGACTATAGTGTTGAAACGAGAGCGGGAGCAACTTTCAAAAAACAAGTTCAAGATGCCACGCTTGGCAGTGCGCGAGAAATGACAGAAGAAGAACTTAAAAAGAAATTTAATTTACTTACATCTTCGGAATTGGAAAAATCAAATCCCAACACAATGATTTTTGGCTATCACGATGAACTGAAACGTTATGTCTTGGGTAAAAAGATAAGTCACGAAGAAGTGCCAAACCAAAACAGTTTCATAATAGGCGACGCAGGTTCACGAAAATCTACAAACGTTATTTATACAAATCTTGAACAAATCTGTCGAGCAGGTGAGAACGCAATTATAACAGATACTTCAGGTGAAATCTTTGCAGATAAATACGCAAGTTTTCAAAATCAAGGATATGATGTATGGGTAATAAACACAATAGATACCCTACACAGTGATACCTCAAACTTTATCGGAGCTGTAGGAAATGATTTGGACCTTGCAAAAACCATAACACAAACTTTGGTTGAGGCTACGCATAATCGTGACGACAAAGTTGACACGTTCTTTGAGGACGGTATGAAGGCGTTATTGCCAGGCATTATTTTATTGGTAAATACCGAAATGAAAGCATATTCGTCAATAGGCGGCATTCTTAAATTCTTAATCGAGCGTGACAGCAAAGACAAGATAGGTCAAGCATTTGAACTATACAAGGACAGTCAGCCCGAAGCCTATGAGCAGTATATGTTATTCCAAACGTCACGAGTTGCTGACGACTTTGTTTCAAACCTAAGTCATAGGTTGGATATATTTGTATCAACAGGAATCAAGCGTATATGTTCAGAGGAAAGCTTAGACCTTGTAGATGCTTTTGGCACTGATAAAAAATCGGTATTGTTCATTATAACAGATAAGAACTACGCTTTTATCGGCGCACTGTATCTAAATCTTGCGGCTAAGCTATTGAAGGCTCACGCGCGAGACCATTGTAAAGGTAGATTGTTGCCTAAAAAGATTTATTTCTGCCTTGATGAATTCTTAACTATGGGATATGTCCCCAATATGGGAACATACCTGTCTGAATTAAGAAAGTTCGGATTTGTTTTTTGGTTGATATGTCAAGCAATACCGCAGTTTTACCGTGTATATGACCAGAACGAGGCAAAAGAGATTATGTCAAACTGTGTATATAAGTTCTTTTACGGAACGGGTGATACAGATACAGCGGCAGAATTTGAAAAGTACTGCGGAATAGCAACTGTACGAACAATGATGAAATCGACAAGTAACCCTATTATAAAACAGACGGATCAAGCGCGTGAAGGAGTACAGCAGAGAATGTTATGGAACGCTGACGAACTTATGACACTTGACATCGAGGATTTCATTCTTTTCACTACACACGAACATCCGGTTAAACTAAAAAAGACCTTCTATAAAACAATCCCGGGAATAGAACCCGTTGTTGACGAAGAAACTCATTACAGCGGATATATACCGCACAACTATGAGGAAAAAACCGAGGAACCGGAAACTGTTTCAAATAAAGAAAACGAGAAGTCTGAGAAGAATTCTGAAAATCATTCAAGCAGCGGCATACCTTCAACTCCTGCTGTGCCGACATTTGAAAACATTAATAAAGAAGAACTTAAAAAACTAACTGAACTCGGCAGACAAAATAACAATTCTGAAAACAAACCAAGAAGGTCACAGAGAAAGATTGAGCAAGAACGAGTTTTGGATAGTCAAATGACTACAAACTTAATTACACGCGTCGAGGAACAAACAAAAAACAGACCGTTTGATAACGAGGACGAATTATATGATTCACCAATCGGTGAAATAAAAAGATACTTCAAAAACGATTCAAATCCGGGCAAGAAGAAACAAGCGTTCCGTGTAGTCTATGATATACCATACGATCATACATATGAGGGTAATCTTCCAAACAATACATACAAAAGTAGGAATTCTCAGATAAGTATATCTAAGGACTTAGCCGGAGTAAAGGTATTTAAAGACGGATATATTCACGTCGGTTGGTCCCGAATATATATCAACAATAAAAAAGAAAGAATAAAAGACGATTATTATTTCAAAAAATACGCCGAAAAAAGCACGGATAAAATTAAAGATGTAATCAGGGTTCCGGAAAGCGACATCACAATTTGTCCTATAATGAGAAAAATCACTGGTTTAGATTCGACAAACAAACCTGAATATCAGCCGCGAAATGAGGCTATAAGAAATCTGATGAATAGCAGCGGCAAAATAACAGGGGCTATAAGAATGGACTCAAAACTTGATTAATGAAACAAAAAAGTTTCCGTCACGTGTCGGAAACTTTTTGTTTCGATTGGAACATTTAAGACTTCCGACGAGAATTCTCGGTTACTTGTATTCGAGATGAAAGTCGGCTTTGTATTATATTCACATAATAAAATGCGATTATAATTGATTTTTCTTGTATTTTATGATATACTATATGTATGGATAAATATACTCACGCAAGAACCTGTGTGTACAATATAAACTATCATATAGTATGGTGTGTGAAGTACCGCAAAAAAGTTCTTGATACAGAAATCAGCAAAAGACTTTACGAGCTTGTACAAACAATAGCCAACGAAAAAGGTTTCACTGTCGTTGAATGCAAAGTGGGTGAAGGAGACCACGTTCATTGCTTTGTATCCGCTCCACCAAAACTATCAGTTACGCAGATAGCAAAATACCTAAAAGGTATAAGTGGAAATGCTCTACTTAAAGAGTTTCCCTATCTAAGAAACTTTCTTTGGAAAGGTCAACTTTGGAATGGTTCTTACTTTTGCGAGACAATAGGTTCCGTATCCGAAGAAAACGTATTAAAGTACATTGAAAGGCAAAAGACCTGTCAGTTATGAATAAAGCCATAAAATACAGACTGTACCCTACAACAGAACAGATAACGTTTTTTATGAAAACCTTTGGCTGTTGCCGAAAGGTGTGGAACCTTATGCTTGCTGACCGTATCTCTTGTTATGAGCAAAGCGGTACAAAACTTAACAACACCCCTGCTATGTACAAGGAAGCGTATCCTTATCTAAGAGAGGTTGACAGTTTGGCTCTTGCTAACGTTCAGCTTAACCTTAATGCTGCTTATAACAATTTTTACAGAGATAAAAAGATAGGCTTTCCAAAATTCAAGTCGGCTAAACACAGCCATAGGTCATATACAACGAATAACCAGAAAGGCTCTGTCGCTTTATGCGATAAAGCTATTAAGTTGCCAAAGCTGGGAGCGGTAAAAGCAAAGCTTCACCGTATGCCGAAGGTTGATTGGAAACTCAAAAGCGTAACCGTTTCTATGGAATCGGACGGTAAATTTTATGCCTCTGTTTTATTTGAATATGAGGATACAACCATCACCGTTCCAGTATCAGATAAAGCAATCGGATTGGATTATAAATCTGATGGCTTGTATACAGATAGTAACGGTATAGTCGGCACAAACCATAAATATTATCGTGAAAGCCATAAAAGGCTCGCAAAAGCACAAAGAAAACTTGCACGTATGATAGAATCCAATATCGCAGGGTACAGAACTGGACCGAAAGGCGGCAGAGTACCTATTTACAGGAAACCTCTTTCTGAATGTAAGAATATCATTAAGCAAAAGCTTGAAATTGCTAAAATCAGCAGACATATTGCAAATCAAAGGCTTGATAACTTGCATAAAAAGTCTACAGAGATAGCCAATCTGTATGATGTTGTATGTGTAGAAGACCTTGATATGAAAGCTATGTCAAACAAAGGTTTTGGTAACGGCAAAGCAACCCTTGATAATGGTTACGGTATGTTTCTTAATATGTTGGAGTACAAACTTTTTGACCGAGGCAAACACTTTATTAAAATAGATAAGTGGTTTCCTTCTTCACAGCAATGCAACTGTTGCGGTAATCGTCAAAAACTGGCTCTTTCCGCAAGAACATACATATGTCCGTTTTGCGGTACTGTTATTGACAGAGACTATAATGCCGCTATCAACATCAAGAACGAAGGGCTCAGATTGCTAAAAGCGTCTTAGTCATTCATTATATGGTAGGGATGGAATAGCCCGAACCTAACGCTTGCGGAGACTGACGGGAAAACTGCTCACCTTTATGAGATGTGATAATAACCGTTGTCGTTGAAACAAGAAGCTCGGTTACTTGTTGCCGAGTAGTTCACTTGTTGCAAACACCCTCAAAATCAGTATGATTTTTGAAGTGCAATCAATAACAAAAACACTTGACATCACTACGCAAGCGTAGTATAATATAATAAAGAAAAAAGAACGGAAATCCTCAACACCAGAAGGGAAACATTATGACATTTGAAATTATCAACAACGAGCAAGGACATATCAGCCTAAAGGGGTATCGCATAATTCCCGATGCTGAGACTTTTTGGGATAAGGAAGTCGAAAATGAATTAGAGAGGGATAATGGAATAAATTATGTAGATAATCTATTCGACCAACTTTATGACGGCTTTGAACCAATCTGCAAAGGTTCGGATGGAAAACTTTATTCAGTGCTTTCTGTGTGGGTTGATAAAGGTTTTGTACCCTTCATCTGGCAGGAGGTAGAGCCGTGCTGATACCGTTGAAAGAATGGGCTGAACAAGTCGGGATCAATCCGGCAACTGCTCGCCAAAAAGCCGGGCGCGGAAAACTCCCCGCCGTGAAAATAGGGCGCGATTGGCTGATTGAAGAAAACACACCGAATACAGATAGCAGAGTTGTATCCGGTGAATATAAGAATTGGAGAAACAAATCAATGAAAGAGTATAAAATTTCGGTATTAAACGAACTTGAAAAATTGACAGCTGATTATCATTCAGTCCAGCTCCGCCGCGCCGCTCTGAACGTAGGCGTTAATCATTTGAAAACTCAGGAATGCCACGAAGTGCTAAATGCTTTCACTAAAAACCATCCTGAGTTTAAGGTGTATCAGCTTGCTGACAATCCTCAAAATTCTTTTTTCTGCTCAGCATTTGTAAGCGACAACGAAACACCACCGATTGTGAGTGAAGCTTGTGTATAGAATTTATATTGATGAACAATCATATAACTATTTGCGAGAATGGGCAGAGACGATTAAACGTTATGTGCTTGATTGTCCGGCGGTATCGCGAAAATTTCAAATTATAATTAATAACCCGAATTATGGTGAACTTGAATTTTACGTTTCAGTGACACATTATGGCTATAAATATTCGTTGAAGGATTCTGACGGGCAGATTTGTAAAGGAAGCTCGATAAGAACACCTGACGGTGATCACGATAATCAGCTTAAAGTTTCTGTTGATTCTTGTATTTCAGAAGATAAACATCATCTTATCTGCCAGTTAGCGCAAATTTATATGACGGCATTTCTACACGCAAACGCCTTTTTAATGTACGGTAACGTTATAGACGATAAGGATGTTGTTGCTGTAGGGCGTAACAGTGGGTTTGATAAAATTATTGTTTTTCGTAAATTCAAAGAAAACTTATACGCTGTCCCGGTCGGACATCACCGCTCTCCCGAAGGAGTATTTGAAGTCAGAGGGCATTTCCGCTACTATAAAAAAACCGGCAAGGTTGTATGGATTGACAGCTACCTCAAAGGTAAAGAATAAATGCAACTGTATTAGTGATTTGAGCACGTAACAAAAAGCGTTTTATTTGAAACTAACGTCAAAAAAAAAAGCAAAAATATTTTTTTTGAAAAAATTTCAAATCTAAAAAACCGCATAAAAATGGGAAAATTAAGATGTAAAATAAAAATATTACAAAAAAGACTTGACAAAGCTTGATATTCTTGATAAAATTTATGATAGAATAGATAAAGTATATAAAAAAGAAGGAAAGAGCAGGCTCGTACTGCTCTTTTTTATATATAAAAAGGCGTTGCTATAGGGCAATGCCTTTTTTAATTTTAAAACTATGTAAAGGAGATAAACTTATGCCAAGACGAAAAGTAAGTTTAGGCGCTGACGGAGAAGAACAGGCTGTATCGTCACCGCCGCCCGAAGTCAAAGAAAGCAGCCATGCAGAAGTAGAGACGGAATCCGTTGAGTTAACAGCGAGTGAAGAATCTGCCGCTGAAAACATTGATGAAACAAACAACGAAGTTGACTTGGTTTCCGACGGTTCAGATGACGAACAGAAAAAAACAACTCCTGAAGAAAACTCGAACGAACCAAGCGAGGATATTACTTCTCAGGAGCAATCGGACGAAGAAGTTGACATCGACGTTGAAACCGAAACAGAGAATGATTCTCCTGATTCGGATTTTGTTGATGATGAAAAAGAAATCTCAGATTATTTGTCCGCTGAAACCGGAATTTCAGACAACGAGCCGGAAGAAGAATCCCCGGCGGAAAGCAACGAGGAATCTTCTGATGAAGAAATCCCTGAGAGTGTGCCGACGCTCAGCAGGATGAACCGTGGCAAGAGAAGAATACGTCAGATTACTCTTAGCGGAGAGTATGAGTTTACTCCCTCGCTGAAACAGAAGTATGACGACTTATACAAAGCTTTAAAAGACAAAAGAACGCTGAAAGCAAAAATCGTAAAGCAAGCTCCGGGAGATGTAATAGCTGCTCAATGCACGATAAGCGGCTACGAAGAATTCACAATCTTGGTTCCCAATCAGTTTATGGATTTTTCTGCAATGTCTTCAGATGTTCCTAAAACACTGCAAGCAAAGAAAATTGCTGATATGATCGGTGCTGAAATCAATGTCGTTATCGAGAGCCTTGATTTCAAGTCAAGACTCTGTATTGGTAATCGCGCTCTGGCAAATTACTTTTTAAGAAGGCGTTACTATTACAGAGGTAGAAGATTACCGGGAGCAAAAAGGAGCAGTATAGTCAGTATCGGAACAGTTGTTAAGAACGCTCCGATTATTGAAGTAACATCACAAGCTATAAGAGTTGATGTTTTGGGAGCAGTTTCGCGAATTCCGCTTGAGGAACTTTCCTACGAGTATGTTTTCAACGCTCGTGAAAAATTCCACGTAGGGAAAAAAATTGATGTAGTTGTAAAAGAGCTCGAAAAAATCGAAACAAGTATGGTTGACGCTGCAAAAGCTGGCTATCCTGTTAAGTTGGCGGTATCATATAAGGATTTGATTGACGACGAATCAGCAATCAATCTTTTAAACGCTACGGAAGGCGAAATTGTTATTGCTACAGTAAAAAGAATAACCAGCAGCGATAAAGTAATGCTGAGAACAGCTACAGGATATAACTGTCACACCCGCCGCGTTAACGGAAGGGTTTACAGAACCTTGCGCGTAGGCTCAGAGGTAAAAGTAAGGCTTCTCGTTAAGGATATGAAGAGAAGTATCGGCGTTGTCGATATTATCGACATCATTTAAGGAATGATGTTATGAATCTTCTTGATATATTCAAACGTTTCATTTTCACAGGTACTTACATCAGACTTTTTCCGCTGTCCGACAAAGATGATGTGGTCCAGAGAATCAATACTCTGGACTTAAATGAAAACTCCCAATTTTCAGAAGATATACAAACGCTCGTAAAATATATCTTTTCCAATATAGATAAAGATAATATAGATAAGAGTATGTATGAAAGAAGTCTAAAGGGATGTTACAAAACGAAACGGGTTAAAGTCCGTGATGATGAAACGGACAAAAAGACCGTTGAAAACGTAAGAATAAAAAGGCGTGGAGTTTTCAATGAAAATGACATCAATCGTTTTAATGATAAGATTGACGAACTCGATGATAACTCAAACGCTCTATCACAACTGGCTGAAAGAATTTTGGACGGAAAGATAACTCAAAGTGATTTACAACTCTGTGATACCATTCTTAAACAAAACAAATTCAGTTGGAGATTTTATGTGGCTATAATTGCGATAGTTATTATTGTGATTGCGGTTATATTTTTAATTTGAGCGAAAGGAGAAATTTTTATGGGATTTTTATCCTTTATTGCAAAGTATAACCTTATCGGTATCGTGTTTATGCTTGCCGGTGTTGTTTTGCTAATTAGGCGTAGAAGTCTGATGGATGTATCGGACGATGTAACCGATAAGCATACACCGTTACTTATAGCGGGCTTTGCTATAATGGCGGTTGGCATAATCGTCCTTTGCAGCCCTGTTATATTTGAAATAGCAGGTATTAAGCTGACTTAATGAATTCGTTGTCAGGGACAGATTTATTTTGTCCCTGACAAATGTCTAAATTCAATATATTCGGCTGACTATACAGCCAAAAGGTGAGGTCTGAGGACACTCACTTAAGCCCCTGAATCAATTATCGGGAGTCGTGCACAACAGTAGAGGGTTTGCAGATACCCCGAAAAGTAAGGGGTATATAGCTTAAGTAGCCCCTCCCCTCAAACGAAAAAGGTTTGCAGATACCCCGAAAAGTAAGGGGTATATAGCCCCTGTATTGGACGCCCAACGGTCATCAAATGTTTGCAGATATCCCGAAAAGTAGGGGGTGTATAGCGGGGCATTTGACAAAAACGGAAAAATATGAGTATAATAAAAGTTAAAGGATTTTTATAAGCGTAATTAATTATTTGTTCAAAACCTAAATAAAAACAAAACACTAAAACAAAACACTAAAATAAATATAAAAGGAGCGATTTTAATGAAAAGAACAAACAGATTTTTCGGCATTGCCGTTCTTGCGACAATGATTCTTGCTACAACCGTATTAAACGGATGTGGTTGTGACAATAATAAAGCTACTCCCGACTCGGCCGTAGCAACAGTTGATGAAACAACTGAAAACACAAATGAAACAAATACAACAGCTACATATGCTGACGGCACTACGATTGCCGCTGAAAGTGCAAACACCAATGCTACAGCAGGCAATAACAAAACAGCTACTACCGCCACCGGTACTGCCGTTCAAAATGACAAGAACAAGACTACCGCCAACGGTAATAATCAGAATACAAATAATTCCGCTGAAAGCAAAAACACTAACAGCGGAAATAACAATGCAAATAACGGTAATAATACCGGCACAAATAAAAGCAACAGCGCAAACACAAACAACAGCGGAAACGGTAAGACTTGGCACGACGCTGTTTACGAAGATATTTACCACCCTGCTGAGACTAAGCAGGTAAAGGTTGTAGACAAAGAGGCATACTCTTATGAAGAACCTGTGTATGACTATGTGTATCACGATATTTGTAATAACTGTGGAGCAGATATTACAAATGATCCATATGGACATCAACGTCAACATATGCTTGCAAGAGAGAATGGTTCTTTTAGAACAACTGCTGTTTATGAGCAAACAGGTACAAAAACCGTAACTGTTCCTGAACAGAGCCATTATGAAACACAAACTGTAAAAGCAGCTTGGACTGAGCATAAGCTTGTCAGAGAAGCGGGATATTATTAATATAGAGGAGATAAATGACAAATAAAATTTATACCATTGAAGAAATAA
>Ga0256405_10007715_pt1 | contig 15902 bp, 13 predicted proteins | sample RumenRJG_02DNA_FD_189096 | JGI IMG/M metagenome (GOLD analysis project Ga0256405, IMG submission 189096) | Bovine rumen microbial communities from Lethbridge, Alberta, Canada - RJG_02 | ecosystem: Host-associated > Mammals > Digestive system > Stomach > Rumen | place: Canada: Alberta... | reverse complement strand
GTGGGTTCTGATTTGAGTTCCTCGCCCTTTTTGCCCATCGCCTCGCCGCGCTCAAAGTGCAGCGAATACTTGTTCCCGTCACGCCAGACGGTCACGTCCATGTAGCGGGAGGAATATTGCGTCGCGCAGGCGCCGAGGCCGTTGAGGCCGAGGGAGTATTCGTAGTTGTCCCCCGTGTTGTTCTCATACTTGCCGCCGGCGTACAGCTCGCAGTACACCAGCTCCCAGTTCCAGCGCTTTTCCTTTTCGTTGTAGGCCACCGGACAGCCGCGGCCCTGATCCTCCACCTCCACGCTGTGGTCGAGGTAGCGGGTCACGGTGATCAGCTTGCCGTGGCCCTCCCTGGCCTCGTCGATGGAGTTGGACAGTATCTCAAAGACGGCATGCTCGCAGCCCTCCAGCCCGTCCGAGCCGAAGATGACTGCCGGACGCTTGCGGACGCGATCCGCGCCCTGCAAGGAGGATATGCTTTCGTTGCCGTAATCTGTTTTCTTACGTTCCGCCATAGGTATCTCCGTTTCATGGGTCATACTTGCCAAAATTTTATCGTCGAGCACCGCTCATGCAAAATGGCATAAATTCTCACAATACAACACTTGGTAGATTATACCGCGGTAACCCCACAATAGCAAGTGTTTTTGCCGGAAAAGTATCCAAATCGCACAATTCGGCAAAAACCGCGTTCTTTCTTCCCAAAAGTTTCCGCATGTCGCTCAGGCATAATTTACGCGGCAACCCTCCAAGCGCCTTGAAATCAAGGTTATCCACAATTTCCACAGGGTTTTCCACACCTTTATGTCAACAGTTTTTGAAGGGAAAAAGGTGGAATTTTGTCCAACCGCCGCAGAGGAATCCGCCTCGGTCTTTTTTGCAATTTCGTCACTTTGCCGACTTGACAAGCGCAAAGGCTTGTATCCGCCACAAAAGCGCTCCCAGATATGGTAGAATGGGAAAACGCCGCCCGTGGCGGCGTTTTCGCTTTACAGCTGTACTTCGTGGGGCGGCTCGCCGCCGTCGGCAAACGCGGCGTAGTTTTCAAAGCAGCCGCGCACCATGTATTCCACGGCGTCGGTGGTGTAAAACGCGGTATGGGGACTCATGATGACGTTCGGGAACGAACGCAGCAGCGCCATCTCCGGGTTCGCGATGTCGTCGCCGGTACGGTCGTAGTAGTAGAGTCCGTTTTCATTTTCCAGCACGTCCAGTCCCGCGCCCCAGACCTTGCCGCTCTCCAGCGCACGGATGAGCGCCGCATGGTCGATGAGCTTGCCGCGGGAAGTGTTGACGATGACCACGTTCTGCCGCATGGCGGCGAACGCCTTGTCGTCCAGCAAATGGTAGTTCTCCTCCGTCACGTTGGCGTGGAGGGTGATGACCTCCGCCTCGGCATAGAGTCGTTCCAGGCTCACATACTCCGCCATCTCCGCCACCGCGGGGTTGGGGTACGGATCGTAGGCCAGAATCTTGCAGCCAAAGCCGTGGAGGGCGCGGATCACCGTCGCGCCGATCTTGCCCGTTCCGATGACGCCCACCGTGCGCATGGAGAGGTCGAGGCCCAGCTTGCCGTTCAGGGTGTAGTTCTGCGCCTCCGCCTTTTTCTGGATCACCGGCCACTTGCGACAGGCCATCAGCATCAGCATGATGGCGTAGTTGGCGACGCCGGAGGGCGGATAGCTCACGTAGCCCACGCGCATCCCGAGGCGCTTCGCCGCCTCACGATCCACATGATCGTAGCCGATGGAGCGGCAGAGGATATACCTGACGCCGAGGTCGTGGAACGCCTCCAACACCGGCGCGGACATATCGCAGGGCGTACAGCTGATGCCCTCGAAGCCCTTTGCCAGCTCATAGTTGGCGGGTTCGGGATAAGCCGCCGACCAGCCGAAGCGAACGTTCATCTCCCGGCTTGCTTTCTCGGCGCAGGGCAGCTCGTCAAAGTCCCGCAGGGCATAAAAGAAGATACTCAATTCGATCGCTCCCTTACCATATTTCTCCAATGTGGAGCATACGGCCTGCGGCGCGATTTGTCAAGAATTTTTCAACGCAGCAGCATCAGCGCCACGCCGTAGAGCACACTGGCGGCGGTTCCGTAAGCGATGACCGGCCCCGCGATAGTGAACATCTTCACCGCCGTGCCGGTGATGAGGCCCTCGCTCTTAAAGTCCACCGCCGGGGACACCACCGCGTTGGCAAAGCCCGTGATCGGCACCAGCGTCCCCGCTCCCGCAAAGCGGGCAAGCCGGGTGTAAAGGCCCAGTCCCGTCGCGATCGCGGAGAGAAAAACCAGCGTGATCGAGGTCGCCGTCCCGGCGTCCGTTTTATCGAGGCCGAGCTCGGTGTAACCGCCGGAGATCAGCTGCCCCAGCGCGCAGATCGCGCCGCCGACGAGGAAGGCCAGCAGCGTATTTTTGGCGATGGGTGATTTGGGGGCTTTTTGCTTCACATAGTCCTGATATTCCTTGGGCGTCATATCCATAACGATCCCTCCTTTGGGCAGTAGTTTTGCCAATTTGATACATTTTATGTTTATGCCTTGCGCAGCGCCGGAAAAGCGCGTAAAATGGTTGCCATGAAACCTAGCTTGGGACTATACATTCACATACCGTTCTGCAAGGCCAAGTGCGCCTACTGTGACTTCTACTCCCTCGCCCATAGCGAGGAGCGCATGGACGCCTATGTCGGCGCGCTGGCAGCGGCGCTGCGCGCCGCCGCGCCCGGGGCGGCAAACCATCTCGTCGATACGGTCTACTTCGGCGGCGGGACGCCCACCGTCTTAGGCGCGAAGCGTCTTGCAGCGCTGCTGGATGCTGTGCTGCGCAGTTTTGCCGTCGCGCCGGAGGCGGAGATCACCACCGAGGCCAACCCCGAAAGCGCCCGCGACGCGGATGCCCTCCAAACGCTGCGAATCGCGGGCTTCAACCGCGTTTCATTGGGGATGCAGTCGGCGGATGACGCGGAGCTGCGCGCCATCGGGCGCATCCACACCGCCGCCAACACAGCGGCAGCGGTGGACGCCGCGCGGCAGGCCGGCTTCGAGAACCTGAGCCTCGACCTGATCTACGGCCTGCCCGGTCAGACGCGCTCCCGCTGGCGGGAAAATCTCGCCGCGGCAATCGAACTTGCCCCGGAGCATCTGTCCTGCTACGGGCTCAAGGCGGAGCCGGGAACACCGCTCTACGCGCGGCGCGACACCATGGCGCTGCCCGATGACGACGCGCAGGCGGACATGTACCTCGATACGGTGGATTGCCTCGCCGCGCGGGGCTACGCCCAGTACGAGATCTCCAACTTCGCGCGGCCCGGGCGCGAATCCCGTCACAACCTCAAATACTGGACGCTGGGCGAATACCTCGGCTTTGGCCCCGGTGCGCACTCGGATCTTGGCGGACGCCGTTTCGCTGTCGCGCGCGATCTGGATGCTTTTCTCGCAGGGCGTTCCTCATACAGCGAGGACGCTGCGATCTCGCCGCGTGAACGGGAAGCAGAGCGCGTCATGCTGGGGCTGCGACTCACGCGAGGGCTTTCCGCCGCAGAGCTTGCGGGCGCGGAAACGGTGCTGTGGGAGTGCGCCGCCCATGGTCTCGCGGAGCGCTCCGGAGACCGCTGGCGACTCACGCCGCGGGGCTTTCTCGTCTCCAACGCCGTCATTCTGCGGATACAGGAGGCATTGGGACTGTGACTTTACAATTCACGGAAGTAAGTATATAATTCGTGTTTCAGGAATTGATTCCAAGGAGGAATGACTGTGAAACCTATTTTGAAAAAACTGTTCTCGGCGACACTCTCTGCCGTCATGCTGATCTCACCGCTGACCGCCTACGCCTCCGACGCGCTGGGCCACGACCTCGCCGCGGACAGCACGACGCTGAGCACGGGGATCATGCTGGCCGACGGCACGTTCTGGAGCGACTCCCAGTCTGACCTGCGCCGGGAGAACTACATCGTCTACACCCCGGGCAGCCGCGCGGTGCCGCTGGTCACCTACGGTGAGACCTCCCGCTCTCTCACCAAGGTATCCACCGCCGCGCAGGAGTTGGAGGAGCAGGGTTACCGCGTCGTCGCGGGCATCAACGGCGACTACTATGGTGTGCAGCACGGCATCCCCATCGGCACCACCATGTCCGACGGAGCGCTGCGCAACATCAGCTGCGACCCGTACTATGCCGTGGGCTTCCGTGCGGACGGTTCGGCGCTCATCGGCGACCCGCAGCTCACCATCAACGCCAGCGTCAACGGCGGCGAGGGCTTCAGCATCTATTCCTTCAACCACGTTCGCCAGAGCGATTACGGCATTTTCCTCTATGACAGCCGCTTCAACGACCGTCACACCACCGGCACCAGTGAATCGGGCATCGACGTTATCTGCGCTGTGGAGGACGGCGCGCTGTCCATCGGCAGTATACTGACGCTGCGCGTCGTCGCGGTACTGGGCAGCGCTGTGGACACCGAGGTGCCGGAGGGCGGTTATGTACTCTCCGTGAACCGCAGGGCATCCGAGGGCTACACCGCGCCGCTGCTGGCGCTGCAAAGCGGCGATCAGATCAGTGTGAGCGTCACGTCCCAGAGTGGCAGCGCGTGGAACGAGGTCGTCAACCTGATCGGCGCGCCGGAGCTTCTGGTGGAAAACGGCGCGGTCACCGGCGGTCTGCCCACCGGCAGCGCGCCGCGCACCGCCATCGGCCAGAAGGCCGACGGTACGCTGATCTTCTATACCATCGACGGCCGCAAGAGCGGATACAGCATCGGCGCCACGCTCACCGCCGTGGCGATGCGTCTTGCGGAATTGGGCTGCGTCACCGCTGTGGCGCTGGACGGCGGCGGCTCCACCACTCTGGTCGCCACCATGCCGAACGAAATGGCCGCCCGCGTTGTGAACCGTCCCTCCGACGGCGCGGAGCGCGCGGTATCCAACCATGTGCTGTTGGTCGCGTCCAACAAGGCCAGCGGCAACCTCGACCATCTCTATCTCGCTCCCTCTGCCTCCCGGGCTATGCCCGGCGCGAAGCTGACGCTGACCGCCTCCGGTATCGACACCAATGACATTCCCATGAACGCCAACATCACCCTGCGCACGGACAAGGGCCGCATTGAGGGCGAGACGCTCACGCTCCCCGATGAAACCGGAACCGTCACCGTGACCGCCAGCTTCGGTTCCCGCACCGCGACCGCCGAGATCGCTGTCGTGGAACCCGAACACATCCTCCTCTCGCGCAACGGCAGCGATGTTTCCACGCTGAGCCTCGCTCCGAACAGCGACGTGCTGCTCACCGCGGAGGGTATCGCCAACCATCTCCCCCTTGTGGGCGATAACAGCTGCTTCACCTGGGCATACGAGGGCACCGGCGCCTCGATCCTCTCCGACGGTTACACCCTCCACTCCGGCACCGACGCCGGCTCCGGCACGCTGACCGTCTCCGTTGGTCGGGCAAGCGTTTCGATCCCCGTCACCGTGACGTCTCTCCCGCTGACGCTGCTCAACGACTTTGAGACGGACTTTGCTCCGCTTTCCGACAGAGCCTCTGAATCACAGCTCACTCTCTCCCGCGCCACCGAATCCGAATACGTCAAGCTGGGCAACGCCTCCGCCATGCTCCGCTACACGCTGGACGGCACCAATGCCGTCAGTCTGCCGGTCAGCTACGCCGTCGATGCCGGTCACAGCAGGCTTGACCTCTGGGTCTATGGCGACGCCAGCGGCGCAGCGCTGACGGTTCTCACCGATGCCGGTCTGGCCGCACCCATCTCCCTTGACTTCAACGGCTGGAAGCCGGTGTCCCTGTCCCTGCCCGAGGGCGCCAGAAATATCACCGGGCTTGCCATGGCCTCCGGCACAGCCCTCAAGGGCGCGATCTGGCTCGATCAGCTGGTGCTGAGCAACGGCAAGCAGGACGTCGAAGCGCCCGAAGTCTCCCTGACGCTGGAGGATGACAGCGTTGCCCTCACCGGCAGCGCCTTCGACGCGGTCAACGGCACGTCGCTCCCGACGCTTCGCCTCGCCTACGACGGCGCAGCGCTGACCCATACCTATGACAAGCGCACCGGCGCGTTGAGTGCGATGCTGCCCGAGTACGACGGACGCGCGCACAATGTGACGCTGACCGCCGGAGACGCCGCAGGCAACCTCGCCCGCGCCAGCGTCTACATCCCCGCCGTCGACACGCTCGCCCCCGCCTTCCCCGATCTGGAGGGCCACTGGGCCAACGCCAGCGCCGACTACCTCATGCGCACCGGCATCAGCAACGGCAGCGACTGGAAGTACAAGCCAGACGACAGCATCACGCGTCAGGAGTTCGCCACGATGCTCTACCGCTACCTCGATCCTGAGCAGGACTTCAGCGGCGCGGAAATGCCCTTCTATGACATGGATCGCATCGCCCCCTGGGCGATGGACGCGGCACGGGCCACCTATGCCCTCGGCATCATCGGCGGCGGCAAGGACGCGGACGGTCACCTGCGCTTTATGCCGGAGTCGAAGATCAACCGTCAGGAGGCTGTGACCATGCTGGGCCGTCTGCTCGGCAAGGGCTTTGCCGTAAACGAGCTGCCCTACGCGGACGCGGCGTCCGTCCCGGCCTGGGCGGCGGAATACGTCTCCGTGCTCAGCTCGGCGGGTGTGTTCTCCGAATTTGTGACCGACGCCTTTGAGCCGACCCGCCCGCTGACGCGCGGCGAGATGGCCTCGATGCTGCTCCGAATCAACTGAAACCGCAATTTGAGCGAGGCTGAACGCCTTGCTCAAATTTTTTGTTGCACTTGCACAACTTATCCTGTATACTATGGACAGATTTGCTAAAAGGGGGCTTTCCAATGGCTAAGTACACCCGCGAAGACGTGATCCGCATTGTGCGCGAAAAGAACGTGCACTTTATCCGAATGCAGTTTACCGACATCTTTGGGCAGCTCAAAAACGTGACGCTGCCCGCCTCTCAGATCGAGAAAGCTGTGAACAACCAGATCATGTTCGACGGCAGTTCCATCGAGGGCTACACCCGTATCGAGGAGTCCGACCAGTATCTGCGTCCCGACCTCGACACCTTTATCGTGATCCCCTGGGATCAGGAGTTTGGCATCAGCGCGCGTATGATCTGCGACATCTACAATCCCGACGGGACGCCCTTTGCCGGCGACCCCCGCGGTGTGCTGCACCGTGTGCTGGAGGAGGCCGAGGACATGGGCTACTCCTTCAACGTCGGCCCCGAGTGCGAGTTCTTCCTGTTCAAGACCGACGCGCAGGGCAAGCCTACCACCAAGACCAACGACGAGGTGGGCTACTTCGATCAGGGCCCGCTGGACACCGCCAACCTCACGCGGCAGAAGATCTGCCTCGCGCTGGAGGATATGGGCTTTGAGATTGAGGCGTCCCACCACGAGTGCGCCGCGGGTCAGCATGAGATCGACTTCAAGTACGCCGACGCGCTGACCGCAGCCGACGACATCATGACCTTCAAGCTCGCGGTCAAGACGCTGGCGCAGAAGGACGGCCTGCACGCGACCTTCATGCCCAAGCCGCTGTTCGGCGTGGCGGGCAACGGTATGCACATCAATATGTCGCTGTTCAAGGACGGCGAGAACGCGTTCTACGATGAAAATGACCCGCGCCATCTCTCCCGGGTCGCCTATCAGTTCATCGCCGGCGTCCTCGCCCATGTGCCCGCCATCTGCGCGCTGACCAATCCGCTGGTCAACTCCTACAAGCGTCTTGTCCCGGGCTATGAGGCGCCGTGCTACATCTCCTGGTCCACGGGCAACCGCAGCGCCCTCATCCGTGTCCCCGCGCCCCGCGGCGCGGCCACCCGCGTGGAGCTGCGCAACCCCGATCCGTCCTGCAACCCCTATCTCGCGCTGGCGGTCTGCCTCGCGGCGGGTCTGGACGGCATCAAGCGCAATCTCACGCCGCCCGACGAGGTCACGGACAACATCTATGAGCTCTCCGCCTCCGAGCGCAAGGCCAAGGGCGTCGGCTCGCTGCCCCGCTCTTTGGAGGCCGCCATCGACGCGCTGCGCGACGACGAGCTGATTTGCAGCGTTCTCGGCACCCACGCGCTGCTTCAGTACATCATCGGCAAGGAGGAGGAATGGAACGCTTACTGCACCCGTGTCAGCTCCTGGGAAATCGAGCGTTACATCACCAACTACTGATATGGAAAACCGCTATATACAGGACTACATCATTCTGCCCGGTCTTTGCGACAGCAGCGGCGCGCTGGGTATCCCGGACACCTTTTTGCTGTTCATGGATCTTGCCGCCATTCATGCCGAGCATCTGCACGTCGATACGCCGCGGCTGATGAAGCGGAACCTGTTCTGGCTCACTGTGCGCACCCGGGTGCGCTTTCACCGCCGCCCCAGGATGGCGGAGCGCGTGACGCTCTCCACATGGCCGGAGGCGCCGGGCAAGCTCCGCGCCGACCGCAGCTACACCATCGAGCAGAATGGCGAGCGTATCGTCACCGGCAAGACCGAGTGGACGATTCTGGAGATGGACACCAACAAGCTGCGCCCCGCGGCAGACATTTTCCCGCAGGAGCTGACGTTCTATCCCGACACCGTGTGGGCGGAACCCTTCACCCGCATGAAAGATGAGCCGTTGGAGGAATACGCCCGCTACACCGTCCGCTCCACGGACATCGACATCGGCGGACACATGAACAACGCCGCCTATCTCCGCGCCCTGGCAGGCACATTCTCCACGGAGCAGTGGCAGGGTATGAACATCCGCGAGTTGGAGATCGCGTTCCGCAGCCCCTGCTACGAGGGTGACACACTGATCTGGCAAAAGCGGGACGAAGGTGACGCGCTCACGCTCCGCGCGGCGTTGCCGGATGGCAAGACCATCGCGCAGGTACGCATCAGCAAGGGATAAAAAGAGGCGAAGCCGAACGGCTTCGCCTCTTTTTTAAGTATGTATCAGCGGTTGAAGTTGCCCATCGCCTCAAGGACGTTGTAGCGCTCCATTTGCAGTTTCTTCTTCATCGCCAGCGCCTCCTCGATGGGGATGTCGACGATACCGCCCTGCTGTGTGCCGACGATGCAGTTGCTGCGGCCCTCGGCAAGGGCCTTGACCGCGAAGTAACCCATGCGGGTGGCCGTCTCGCGATCGCGGGCGTTGGGCGAGCCGCCGCGCTGGATGTGGCCCAGCACCGTGACGCGGGGATCCATACCCAGCTCCTCCTTGATGCGCGCGCCGATCTCAAAGGCGCTGCCGACGCCCTCGGCCACGACGATCATAAAGTGAGTGTTGCCCGCAAGACGCGCGTTCTGGATGCGCTCGATCACGTCACGCTGGAAGTCCAGCTCACGCTCCGGCACCAGCACCGCGGTGGCGCCGGCGGCAATACTGACGTACAGCGCCAGGAAGCCCGCGTTGCGGCCCATGACCTCTACCACGGAGCAGCGCTCATGGGACTGCATCGTGTCTCGCAGGCGGTCGATGCACTCGATGGCGGTGTTGCAGGCCGTATCGAAGCCGATGGTGTAGTTCGAGCAGCCGATGTCGTTGTCGATGGTCGCGGGAATGCCCACCACGGGAACGCCGAGGCGGGAAAGCTCCAGCGCGCCGCGGAACGTACCGTCGCCGCCGATGGCGACCACGGCGTCGATGCCCAGCATCTTGCAGGTGGAAACCGCCTTCTTGCGGCCCTCCTCGCTCATAAAGTCATCGCTGCGCGCCGTATAAAGGATCGTGCCGCCGCGGGAGAGGATGTGATTGACGCTGCCGCTGTTCATGGGCATGAAATCGCTGTTGATGAGGCCCTGCCAGCCGCGCCGGATGCCGATGCATTCCATCTGGCAGGAGAGCGCCGTGCGCACCACCGCGCGCACCGCCGCGTTCATGCCCGGTGCGTCGCCGCCGCTGGTGAGAACGCCGATGCGTCTGATCTTCTTGTTTTCCATGGGAACCACCACCCTTTCAAAAGTCTGCCCTAATTATAAGCGCATTACCATCGGAATGCAATAGCCAGAATTGTGTCACGCGCCCAGTTGGCGCGCGGCGTGAAAGCTCTCCATCGCCCGCAGCGCCTCATGTTCACCGACGTGGGTGTAGACCCGCGTCACAACGTCCATGGAGTTGTCTCCCATGATGCGCTGGATGACGGATAAAGGCTGTCCCGCCAGCACGAGGCGCGTACACATCGTGTGACGGAACTTATAGAAGGTGACCTGTTCCATATGGCAGGCCGCGCGATATTTTTGCAGGAGCTTCTCCGCACCGCTCAGACTTCGCCACTTTCCGCGCCGTCCCGGAAATATATATCCGCCGCGGCCCCGGGGCAAGCGCTTCTCCTCCCGCAGCGTCCTGCGCCACGCGCGCAGCGCCTCCACCGCTTCATCGGACAGGCACAGCGTCCGGACGCTGTACTCCGACTTCGGCACCGAGACGATGCTCTTACTCGGCGCCGCCTTATCGAGGTTTTTGATGCGTCCGAACTCCCGGGTGACGGTCTGGTAGACCCGGATCGTCTTTTCCCGCTCGCTGAACGCGCTCCACTCCAGCGCAAGCATCTCTCCCGGGCGCATGCCCGTACATTCCAGCACGGCAAGCATCGTGTAAAGCTCCTGATCATACGCCTTGCTGGTGCGCAGGATCTCGGCGATCCGCTCCTCGGAGTAGATGCGTTCATCCGCCGCCTTACGCGGCTTTGTACTGCGCGGCATATCCCACTTGCGCGTCGGATCTTCCGGAATATCGCCGGCGTCGTAGGCCGCGCGCATGAGGTACCGGGTCGTCTGATACGCGAGGCGCAGCGTCGATTTGGCGTATTTTCCCGCCATGCGCTTGAACGCGCGGCGCAGATCCTCTTCCCCGATCTCGCGCATCGGCAGCGCGCCGATCTCCGCCGCCGTCATGCTCAGGCCGCAGCGATAATTGTCGATGGTTCGCGCCTTGGCCTTGCGTACGCCGCGGTTGAGGTGGCGGACGGCATACTGCTCAAAGGTAAGGCTGGTGTAACGGCTGTCGCTCGGCAGCGATAAGCCTTCGCAGCCAAAGGGGTCATAGCCCAGCGCGTGCGTGATCGAGCGCGCCGTGATCTTGCCGCTGTCCGCGACGCGCACCTCCTTGAGCAGACCGTCGCTCACCATGCTGGCAACCTCTTTTTTCGTGAGACCCATCGTGCGGGCTGCCGCCTGATAGCTCAGCAGCAGTCCGCACGACTTTTCCTCTGTTTGCTTTTTCACATTTTTGGTTTTCGCTTTGCCTGTGGTTCGTTTCATGGGGTACCCTCCTTTTTTCGTGTGTTCCCCCATTAGAGCCAAATTTCGGCAAAAAATCAAGAGTTTTCCCTTAAGCCAGCACAATTCAATCCAGTATTTTGATCGGTTCTCTCCGTGGTCTTTGTTGGCTTCGTCTCACAGACGCAGCATCAGGTTGTTCAGTCCCAGCGTATGGATATAGTTCGCCTCCGTCACCGTTCCCATCACCATGCGGATGCCGATGTGGGACTCCGGGCTGTCGGCCTGATGCAGCTTCAAAAACTCCGTCGGGTCGAACTGAACGCAGTTATCGCGAATGCGGATCAAGCGATTCCCCTCTTTGATCACAAGGCGCACGTCAATGTTGTGGGACTGCTTGTCCCGGGTGAAGCCGTGCTGGATAATGTTGACCGCGATCTCCTCCACGCTCAGGCTGACAAAATAGCTGGTACGCCCATCCATGCCGCGGTTCTTGCAAAATGCGCGTATCTGCTCCGAAACAGTTACCGCGGCGTCCACATCTGTGATCGCGGCGTCGAAATAATCCTCGCTCCGCGCCCCGAAATCGCGAGGCAGCATGGAGAGCGTCTCGGCAGAGAACGATATGCCGCCACGCTTTTTCCATGCGATCAGCAAAATCACCACCTGAACGGCAAACTCACTCACGATAATACCGACCCAAAGCCCCGTCAGGCCATACGCCTTGCTTCCCAGCCACGCAAACGCCACCGTAAAGACCAGCGCGTTCAAAACTGAGATCAGGTTGGTCAGGCCCATGTGGTGCGTCCCCTGATAATAGTTCTTAAAGGTCGTGTTGAGCGCGCAGGGGAGCAGCGAAAATACGTAGAGCCGCAGGGCCGGCACCGAAAGCGCCAGGATGTGCGGCGCATCGCCGAGAAACAGCTTCGCCAGCCACGGCGCGCACAGCTCCGCCAGCAGCACCGTCGCCGCCATCAGCTCCAGCGTCTGCCGGAACATCACTCGCACCAGTTCGCAGAGGGAGGTGCGATCCTCCTCGCCATAGAAAATGGATGAGAGCATCAGCGCGACCGTGCCGGTTCCGAGGCCAACGCTGAAAAGCAGATTGCCCACGGACGTGACCGCCGCAAAAACAGCCACCGCGTCGGTTCCGGAGATGGAAAGCAGAAGCTGATTGAGCAAGAAGACGCGGATCGTGAAGCAGATCTGGTTGATGATCACGGGGCTTCCCCCACTGACGATCTCCACAACGCCTCGCCATTGCACTCCCCTCCGGCGGAAATGGAACGGGCAGTCCTTTCTCAGGAAAAAGCCGACTCCCACGAGGAAAGCCGCCAGATAGCTCAGGCTTGAGGCCAGCCCGATCCCGAAAATGCCCCCATGAAAGCAGTAGACGCTCAGAAGATCAGCCGCAATGTCTACCGCCGTCATCGACGCCACCGACCACAAAAGGAGCTTGCGCTTGCCGCCGAGCTGCAAAAACGGCGTCATCGCCTGGCTGAGGAAGAAGAACGGCGCGCCGAGGATATAGCCCTTCAGATAATCCCCGGTCAGGTAGAAGATGCGGTTTTCCGGCACAGCCTCTCCCGCGCCGAGGAATGTGCAGATCGGCTGCCACAGCGCAAATACCAGCGTCAGCCCGAACAGCGCCAACGCAACGGACATGGCGATCGACGTGGAAAAGCAGTTATCGCTGCCCTCACGGTCGCCCGCGCCGATGGCCTTTCCGCACACCACCTGTATACCGACGGAGGTCATCGTTCCAAGTGCGGTGAGTACGATCAAAAGCGGGCTTGCCAAGCCGTACGCGCTCATGTATTCCACGCCGAGCAGCCGGCCGATGACGACGCTGTCGATCAGCAAACAGCAGGTCGTGGACACGGCAGACAATATCTGCGTGATGCTCATCTGACGAAACAACTTACCAATCATAGTTTTTCCCTCCATCCCACAGTTCGGCCTATCTACTGTATCTGATACTCCCCGGTCAGGTGCGCCAGCAGCCCCCGGCAGCCCTCCTCAACATCGCGCCACGTCGCCTCGAAGTCCCGCGTGTACCACGGGTCGGCGACGTTGCCGGGGCGGTCGGTGTAGTCCATCAGCAGGTGTATCTTGCCCTCGGGATCGCCGCGGCAGATGCGGCGCATATCGTAAAGGTTCTCCTGATCCATGCCGATGATCAAATCATATTGTTCGTAGTCGGCGTAGCGCATCTGTCGCGCCGCCTTGCCCGCGCAGCCGATCCCGTGCTCGGCGAGCTTTTTCCGCGCGGGAGGATAGACCGGGTTGCCGATCTCCTCGGTGGTCGTTGCTGCCGACGCAACCCGGATCTCCTGACCGAGTCCTGCCTTTTCCACCATATCCTTCATCGCAAACTCCGCCATCGGGCTGCGACAGATATTGCCGTGGCAGACGAAAAGAATGTGCGTCATCCCACCACCCCGTCTTTCTTTGGGCTTCATTTTTCTTTTCCGGGAGGATCTGCGGCAAACGCTCTCCCGGTGCAAGCCATCTTGTAAGATGAATTATATCACAACTGATGATTCCCGTCTATAAGAAGTCCTGCTGCGTAAAAGAAAACAGCGGGCCGAAGCCCGCTGCTTTCATCGTCTTGTTTACTTCACAGCGGCGTAACGCATGAGCATCGTCGCAAGCTGCTCGCGGGTCACCGCGCCGTTGGGGTTGAAGACCTTGCCGGTGCCGCTCTCATCGTGATAACCGGTGACAATGCCCTCGGCGTCGGCCCAGCGCACCGCGGTGCCGTACCAGTCGGTGTTCTCCACGTCGCCGTACTCGCTTGCTCCGACATAGGAGGGGCTGCCCTCCATGCGCCAGAGCATCGTGACGACCATCGCGCGGGAGGTGTTGTCGTTCGGGTTGAAGTGCCTCTTGCTGACGCCGGTCATCACACCGTTCTCCAGCGCCCAATGCACACCGTCGTGATACCACGCCGTCGCGTCCGCGTCCATGAACGCGCTGATCGGGCAGGTCGCGTCCTTCGGGCAGGCCGTCGCGCGCTCCGCGTCATAGGCGATGACGTAGTTGGAGAAGTGCGTGGTGGTAAAGGACACCTCTTTGCCGTTGTACGAGGTCGGCGTCTCGGTCTTGTCGCCGTTGTCGGCGACGTACCACACGACGACGCCGCTGCCCATCTGACCCGCTTTGAGCGTGTACGGGATCGCTACCGTCGCCTTGCCGCCGTGGAAGTCGCTGATGCGCGAGCCGTTCGAGGTCATATACGCGTCGTAGACGGTCTGCACGTCCATCTCCTGGACGCTCTCGCGCTGCGCGGAGTTCATGCTCGATGTGCTCACGCCGTCGAGATTGAGCTGGATGGTGTTGCCTCTCTCCGTGCCGGTGATGACATTAAGACGCTGCAAGGCAATCTCGGTCACGCCACCGCCAGCTTCACCTTGGATGTATACGGTCATGTCACCGACCAAATGAAAAAAGAAAGCGCCAACCGCATGGAACGGTACTTGCAGACGGTTCAACGCGCCGCCTCCGAATAGCGTCCAATAAGGCTAAAAATAAGGCTAAAAAATTTTGACGATTTTGGATTTGCAATTTATCGCACCGAAATTTCCCGCAAACAAAGAAAATACCTTGAAATCATTACAATTTCAAGGTATCCCTCTGAAGGTTCTGGCCACTTTAGATTCTCTTGACTGAGGGCCTCACCGACTGCCCATCAGCCAAAAATAATCGAAAATTTTTGAAATTTTTCTCAGTGGCTGTTGCTTGAGGTGAGACGTGGCGCAAGGGTTCGGCTACTGCCTCAGATTCAGCAGCTTCTCATAGCTGGTTCTTTCGGAGGAGGGAATACCGAGCGTTTCCATCGCCTTCTCGATTGTCCAGCCGGTGTTGTGGATCAGGTTCTCAAGTGCTTTCTTCATGCCCTTCTCGATACCCTTTTCGATGCCTTTCTCAATTCCTCTCCGTTCAACGCCTTCGCTCAGGTTGCACATCTCTGACACCTCCGTTTCAAATTCCCTTGTCATAGGAATTGCGTACTTATCCTTCAGATACGCCTTTTTCCGCTCCGCGTCGCTTTCGGTGCCGAACAGCACATTCAGCATATCCAGCAGAGCGTTGTCTATTCCGCTCTGCTCCCTGCCAAGGCATATCATGACGACGGACAGCAGGTCGTAATTGCGCGGATCTTCCTTTACGCTTCCAACCAGATTGTCTTCTCGGATCGAGTAGCGGGTAATCGTATTCTCCCGATCTTCCGCCGAGTTCAGGCAAACCCAGATGCTGTAGACCTTCTTAATCTGATCGTACCATGCTGCGTACAATAGTTGCGGTTCTTCCGCGTCTGATAGATTCTGTCCGCCAGTATCGCCGCCGGATAGCATCCAAACCTGCGTTTGTAATTCTCTGCGGTGGAAATCAGGTCATTCCCCTCGTTGAAGTTGCTCCAACTGGTTCGCTCCAAATATGTATAACGCTCGTCATCGCGCCTCCTTGTGTTTGATCGTTCTTAGTATAACGGATGCAGTCAAAAATGCAAAACAGTTTATTATCGGGAAAGTAACATTCCAAATCAGCATAACGTACAACGCCGCTTCCGAAGTATGACGTTCGGAGACGAAGAAGCGGTTGCCCGTAGACATCCACGGCAGGATGTGGTATCATGACTGATAAGCAGCCCTTATCGAGACCGGGCGGGGAAAGCGCCGCGTCGGCGTCGGGGGCGAGGGTCACAGCCGTTTTCGCTTGACAAGAAA
>Ga0256405_10007713_pt1 | contig 15908 bp, 10 predicted proteins | sample RumenRJG_02DNA_FD_189096 | JGI IMG/M metagenome (GOLD analysis project Ga0256405, IMG submission 189096) | Bovine rumen microbial communities from Lethbridge, Alberta, Canada - RJG_02 | ecosystem: Host-associated > Mammals > Digestive system > Stomach > Rumen | place: Canada: Alberta... | reverse complement strand
TAGCACCGTATGCCCCACGTATGTGGGGATGAACCGATGGTGGCGGTACTGAATGAAATCCGTAACCAGAAATAGAACAGCCGTAATAAGGCGAAGGAGGGGTGGATTACTTCTCCACGCCGGAGCCGGTTGGTTTTAAGATGGTAGAGTGGTTGGGATTAAAGCCCGGTGACAGAGCACTGGAACCGTCTGTCGGACATGGCGCTATCTCTCGTTACCTTGGGGCTGAGACGCGCAACACCATTATGGAGCCGAGTCAGGAGCTGGCTACTTGCTTGTGCAGAATCATTCGTAATCGATACGTATGGTAGTATGGCAAGGTTAAGAAATCATAAAGCATATAAAAGAGAATAACAGAGGGATTTGCGTGATTTATATAGAAAATATCATAAGCTTCAAAAAGATTGCATAATGAAGGATGAGGTGTAGTGTTATGGCTCTGTTAGGAACGTGTGTGGTGCCGCATCCGCCACTGATTATACCGGAGATTGGCAGAGGTGAGGAACGAGGTATTCAAGCGACAATTGCAGCCTATAAGAAAGCGGCAGCCTGGGTAATGGAAAAAGAACCGGAAACTATTGTCATTACAAGTCCCCATGCAAAAATGTATGCGGATTATATGCAGATTTCCACAGGCGCAGGCGCACAAGGCAGCTTTGCTTCCTTTGGTCATCCAGAATTAACGTTTCAAGCCGCTTATGATGAGTCCTTTATCAGCCATTTGGCACAGCTTTCCGCGCAGATAAAATTGTCTGCTGGTACTTTGGGCAAGCAAGATGGCAGCCTTGACCATGGCACGATGATTCCCCTATATTTTTTGCAGCAAGCAGGTTATGCAGGCAAAATTGTCCGCATTGGTCTTTCGGGCTTGTCACGAGATCATCACTATGCCTTAGGGGCATTGATTGCCCGGACAGCCGCAGACTTAAATAGACGTGTGGTATTCGTAGCCAGTGGGGACCTTTCGCATAAACTAAACCCAGATGGTCCCTACGGTTTTGACCCGGCTGGGCCTGTCTTTGATGCACGTATGGGGGAATGCTTTAGGTCGGGGGATTTTCTATCGTTACTGATGACGCCTGCTGATTTGGCGAATTCAGCTGCTGAGTGTGGTTTGCGTTCATTCTGGATTATGGCAGGAGCCTTGGATAGGCAGCAGGTAAATGCAAGTTTATTGGCCCAGGAAGGACCATTTGGTGTGGGGTATGCCGTAGCAACTTTTGACCTGTCAGGTTATGATGAAACGCGCAATATTGGTGAACAAGCAGCTGCCATACATAGAGAGGAAATGGAAAAGAGACGGGCAAATGAGGATGCGTATTTGTCCTTAGCTCGTTATTCGCTGGAACACTATGTGCGTACAGGCAAGTGCGCGAATTTGCCACCTGATTTGCCACCCGAATTGACCATTCAAAAAGCAGGTGCTTTTGTCAGTATCAAAAAGGATGGTATGCTGCGGGGTTGTATTGGTACGATCTTGCCGGTGCGCGATAATTTAGCGTCAGAAATCCTTTATAATGCCATATCCGCAGGCACAGCTGACCCTAGATTTTCACCGGTTACAGAGGATGAACTGCCTGAACTTGTCTATGATGTAGATGTACTGTCCGTTCCGGAACCGATCGAAAGTTTAGCGCAGCTTGATGTAAAACGCTACGGGGTAATCGTGGAGGCCGGGCAGAGACGTGGCTTGTTGCTGCCGGATTTAGCCGGTGTAGATACCGTGGAGCAGCAGGTGGAAATCGCCCGGAAAAAAGGGAATATTGCTCCACAGGAAGCGGTAAAACTCTGGCGGTTTACGGTGACACGTCATGAGTAAGCTGGAATGTAAACTTTGTCCCCATCACTGTCAATTGGCGGCAGGTCAATTGGGCTTTTGTCGTACACGACGCAATGATGAGGGGCAAATAAAGAGCCTAAGCTATGGGTTAATGACCTCACTCGCGCTTGATCCCATTGAGAAAAAGCCGTTGTATCATTTCTACCCCGGCAGTGTGATTTTGTCCGTGGGCAGTTTTGGCTGTAATATGGCTTGCCCCTTTTGTCAAAATTACACCATTTCTCAAGGCGGAGAGGAAGAAGTGCGTTGGCAGCTCAGCCCGGAGCAACTCATGGAACTGGCCATGGAAACGAGTCAAAAACATGGCAGTATAGGGGTGGCCTTTACCTATAACGAGCCATTGCTCAGTTATGAATACTTGCGGGATACCCTGCCATTGTTGCGGCAAGCGGGGCAAAAAACTGTGCTGGTCACCAATGGTCAGATCGAGGAAGAACCATTGAGTGAATTGTTGCCTTATGTCGATGCCATGAATATCGACCTCAAGACCTTTGCAGAGAAAACGTATGCCAAACTCGGCGGCAGCCTGCGAGTTGCACAACGGACAATCCAAAGGGCGGTAGAGGCGGGCGTGCATGTAGAGGTGACCACGCTGGTTGTTCCAGAAATAAGCGACGATAGCAACGAATTTTGTGCGGAGGTAGATTGGCTGGCAGGAGTCAGTAGAGAAATTCCCCTGCATCTGTCACGCTATTTCCCTAGGTACAAGTACAATGCGGCAGCAACACCTTTGGAAAAGCTGTATGAATTCAAAACGCTGGCCGAAGAAAAATTAGAATATGTGCATTTGGGAAATTGCTGAAGGCGACAGCGGTTTTTCGTGTTATGCCGTTGGTGAGTCAGAATGACTTGCCAACGGCTTTTAACGTGAAATTTTACTGGGGTAACGGCAAAAGAGAATCGGAAACTGGGAATAAACGCTAAAATGAAATGGGGAGAGATGAAAATGGATGATGTGCAGGGAATAACCATGCAATACTATAATGACCATGCTGTTGAGTTTGTCAACCAAACCCGGCAAGTGGAGTTTGCGAAAATACAGCAAGTCTTTCTAAAGCATATTCCGGCTGATGGTCATATCTTGGATTTTGGCTGTGGTTCTGGAAGGGACAGCTATTACTTTCGCTCACGAGGATTTCGCGTAACGGCTTTAGATGGCGCTGAGAATGTAGCTTCGCTGGCAGAAGATTTTATTCGTCAGAAGGTGGTCAGGCAGTCTTTTACCGATTTTGCGGAAATCGATGTGTATGATGGCATATGGGCATGTGCTTCCTTACTGCATTTGCCTTGGCAACCGTTAAAACAGGTTGTACGGAATTTAGCAGCAGGGCTGCATAGCGGGGGGATATTCTATGCTTCGTTTAAATATGGTGATTTTACAGGTATGCGACATGGCCGTTATTTCACGGATTTGACAGAAGAACGCTGGCACTTGCTGACGGAAGGTATGGCATGGGATACGTTGAACCTATGGATAACAGGAGATGTACGGGAAGGGCGGTCAAATGAGCAATGGCTGAATATATTGTGCAAAAAACGCTAGGGAAAGCGGAGAATAGGGATTCGACGGTATTTACCGGAGATATGGGAAAACAGCTTTTTCCCGCATTGCGAAAACTCGCGGTTAAGGCCAGCCGTATTGAAATTATGGTCGCTTATACAAGAGAATCTGGTGTACGCATGATTTTGCCTGTGCTGCTGGAAGCGGTGAAAAATGGTGCCGCTGTCACATTGCTGACGGGCACGGATTTCAACCTGACCGAGCCACAGGCGTTGTATTTATTGCGATATTATCTGGGTGATAAAGTGGAATTGCGTTTCTATAATAACGGAATGCGTAATTTTCATCCGAAAGCGTATTTTATTCATTTTAATACACATAGTTATTTATTCGTTGGCTCGTCCAACCTTTCAGCCAGCGCATTAGGCGGGGCAGTGGAATGGAACTATTGTTTGGACAGCAGGGACAATCCTCAAGCGTATCAGGAATTTTATCGGACATTTCAACATATCTATAATCACCATTCTATATTGGTTGATGAGGATAATTTACGCCAGTATGCCAAATATTGGCAAAAATCGCCATTTTTTTCAACAGGAGTAAAGTCTGTTAACAATGCAGAAATTCAGCCACGCGGTGCGCAAATTGAAGCACTTTACTATTTGGACAAAACGCGGTCACAAGGGGCTGATAAGGCACTTATTCATGCAGCTACAGGCATTGGTAAGACTTATTTGGCGGCCTTTGATTCTGCGCCCTATGCCAAAGTTCTCTTTATAGCTCACCGCGAGGAAATTTTGCGGCAAGCCGCTGCAGCTTTTCAACATGTACGTGGCTCGGCAGATTATGGCTTTTTTACGGGCAAAATAAAGCAAACGGATAAAAAATTGTTGTTTGCCTCAGTGGAAACCTTGGGGCAGGTAAAATATTTGCATTCGGATTATTTTACTGCGGATTATTTTGATTACATTGTGATCGATGAATTTCATCATGCGGTGAGCAAGCAATATCAAAATATCCTGCGGTATTTTCGGCCTAAATTTCTATTGGGGTTGACTGCAACAACTGAACGTCTGGACGGGCGGAATATCTATGCTTTATGTGATTACAATGTACCCTATGAACTATCTTTGTTTGAGGCGATTAATCGCGGGATGTTGGTGCCTTTTCGTTACTATGGCATATATGACGATACCGATTATAAATCTCTGCGTCCAGTGGCAGGCACCTATGCTGCGCATGATTTGAACTGCATCTATCTGGATAATATCCGACGGATGAAAAATATTCTAAAGCACTATCAAAAATATCGCTCTCAACGTGCACTGGGGTTCTGTGCAACGCGTGAACATGCAGAATGCATGGCGGCTTTTTTCGTGAAACAAGGAATTAAAGCGGTTGCAGTATATAGCAATGCGCAGGGAAAATTTGCAGAGGAAAGAAGCAGAGCTGTAGAACGATTAAATGCAGGCGAGTTGCAGGTGATTTTTGCCGTGGATATGTTTAATGAGGGCGTAGATATCCCATCCTTGGATATGGTCATGTTTCTGCGGCCAACCGAATCGCCTACTGTATTTATGCAGCAGTTTGGACGAGGCTTGCGGTTATATCCGGGCAAGGAGTATTTGACGGTACTGGACTTCATTGGCAATTACCATAATGCTGGGTTAGTAAAGGGACTGCTTTGCCACGAGGAAAGGGCCTCATATGGAGAGCACGATGCGATGACTATACCAGCTGACTGTTATGTTGATTTCGACTTGCGGCTGTTGGACCTCTTTGCGCAAATGGAAAAAGGACGGCAGCCTTTGCGGGCAGCCATCCGAGAGGAATATTATCGTATCAAACAGTTGCTGGGCAGGCGCCCGTCCAGAGTGGAACTCTTTACGAATATGACGACTCTTGTATACGAACAATGTCTGAAACACCCTAAGGAAAGTCCGTTTAAGCATTATCTGACCTTTTTGGCAGAACTCAATGAACTTACCCCTGAAGAGCAAGTGCTTCAAGGTTCTGTGGCAGAGGAATTTCTGCAGGAAATGGTGAATACATCGATGACGAAGGTATACAAGATGCCTGTGTTATTAGCGATGCAGGAGAGAAACCGTCTAAAAGCCAGAATTTCTTATGCTGATATATTACCGGTGTGGAAAAAATTCTTCGCGCATGGACGGAATTGGCAGGATTTGCCTCACGTAGGAAGCTTCCAGGATTATCAAAAGATTACGGATTCATGGCATTTGAAGAAAATCCAAAAGATGCCAGTGCGATTCCTGCAAGGTACTTTTTTGCAAAGCAGGGGCGAGTGGGCTCTAGTATTTGATGAAATGATGGAGCCATATTTAGATAATGAAGTGGTAGTGAGCCATTTTCAAGATATTATAGAATATCGAGCAAAAGATTATTACAGGCGGCGATACCTCAAGCAGGCAGAAAAATAACGGCAGCGTGTCCGATGACGATTCAGTCACGGGCACGCTGCCGTTTTTATTCTTTTTTGGATAAAGCCACAATGGCATCGATGATGTCTTTTGACTTTTCATCTAAGTGCGGATATTCAGCGATTAAAGAGGATAGCCGACTATCTGTAAGGATATCTTGTACTTGAGCTGCTTTTAGTGAGTTGAGATTAAGAGCTTCCGAAGTGGTGGCATAGGCATTAGGAACGAAAAACGTAATGTCTGTGGCAAGCGCTTGGGCTAATAGCTGTAGATCCTCAGCGGATATGCCAGTAGTGTAGCCACGTTCCCAGTTGGAGACTACTTGTGAAGATTTATGAATACGCTGGCCAAGCTCTATCTGGGTCAAGCCAAGATATTTACGTCGCTCCTTGATTCTGTCACCGATGGACATGGTTTATATCACCTCTGAAAATATTATAGCGGAAAAGTGTGCAAAGTTGATACAATTAACCGCATTTGAGAAATTCTAGTCGATTAGTTGAATGGTAACGAAATTCGTTATATAATATTAATGGGTAATTAAAATTGTGGTAACTCTAAAATAAAAGCAATAAAGCCGTCATTCATAGGGAGAGACGGCTAATTTTATAGGTATAAAATAACGAAATCCGTTATAAACAAGGAATTAATTTATGTGGTGTAAAGATTGTAAAATTGAAACTTTAGAGAAGACATGCCCTGTTTGTGGCAATGAAACAATAGAGGATATTCCTACAGAAGTATATTACTGTGTGCACTGTGATACGCCGGTGATTAAGCGAATTAATGATACGCAAAAGGGCATATGCCCGCTGTGTCAGAGAAAAACGAAGTATTTGACAGCAGATTTGAGACCTGTGTTTCCAGAGGAACGCCGCTTGCTGGAATTGCTGCTAGATAAAGAACCATATAGTCTGCGGAAATCCTCTGTATGGGCTAACAAAAACCGTTACTACATAGATGGCAAGGGAAAACCCGTAACGAACAGCATATACACCGCGTCAGACGTGGATAAACTGCGACAGGCACTGACAGAGAGCCGTATGGACGAGTATGAAGAGGCTTTCCGACGACAAGTGGCTTTGTTTGTGAAGGCGAACCGAGAGCATTTAGCCGCGCTTATCGAAGAAGCGCATGACTTTATTCGTCACGAGGCGGAGAAGTATCCGCAGGAAAATATCGTACTGTCTTTTTCTGGCGGTAAGGATTCAACCGTGGTGGCAGACATTGTAACCAAAGCGTTGAGTAATCCTAGTCTGGTGCATATATTTGGCAATACAACCTTAGAATTTCCGATGACGATGGAATATGCCAAGCGCTTTCGTGTAGAACATCCACAGGCAATATTTCAAGTAGCCGAGAACAGGGAACAGAATTTCATGGATATGTGCGCGGAAATTGGGCCGCCAGCCCGTATGATGCGTTGGTGCTGTTCCATGTTTAAGACTGGGCCTATCACGCGTATCATCAGTAATTTTTATCGTAATCAGCAGATTTTGACCTTTTATGGCATTCGGAAGTTTGAATCGGTCAGCCGCAGTAAGTATAACCGGGTAGAGCAGAATACGGAATCAGTAAAAATTCAGCAACAGACCGTGGCGGCACCGATTTTTAACTGGAAAGATATTGACGTTTGGCTTTATATCTTAGCGGAAAAGATCGATTTCAATGATGCTTATCGCTTAGGATATGACCGGGTGGGCTGTTATTGCTGTCCGAATAATAATAGCCGTGCACAGTTCCTGTCTAGCATCTATATGCCGGATAAGTCTACGGCGTGGAGAAACTTCTTGATTGATTTTGCTAAGAAGATTGGCAAGGCAGATGCGGAAGTCTATGTTGATTCTGGCAAGTGGAAAGCAAGACAGGGCGGCAATGGTTTAGCTGCGGCTAAAACAGTCAAGCTGCAATTCACGAACTGTACATCAGAGGAACATTCAAAGATTTATAAGTTGTTCAAGCCATATGATGATGAACTGATTAACATGTTCACGCCGTTCGGTAAGATAGCTAAAGATTTAGGGCAAAAACTATTACAGGAAACCATTATTTTGGATGCGAACAGCAATGTGCCTATCTTATCGTTGCAGCCTTTTATACAAGATGGTTATGACCATGCTATAAAGGTAAAGACCTTAAATGTGGAAAAACATGATGAATTGCAACGGTTGGCAGGATATCAGATTCGAAAATTCAATGCTTGCCGTCGGTGCTTAAAGTGTGAATCGCTTTGCCGGACGGGGGCCATTTCCATAATAGGTGAATCCTATTATATTGACCCAGAAAAGTGTGTTCACTGTTATAAGTGCATGAATGCGAAATATTTGGCGGGCGGCTGTATGATGGATAAATATTTACGAACGAAATAACAACGGATTACGAGGGAGAAATCGATAATGAAATTTAGGGGCCACGAGACATTCTTTATTCGTAAGGGCTGGCTCAGCAAAGGCATGAAATATGTAAAACAAAATGGTGCCGTATTTGTAAGCAAAGACGAAAAGCCCATGGACGTGCTGGGCATCGGTTCAAATATGGTGAAGTCGCTGCGCTATTGGCTGCAGGTTGCGGGCATAACGCAGGAAAAGAAATCCGGTAAACGTATCCAAACATTTACCCCGCTTGGAGAACTGATTTATAAATACGATCGCTATATTGAGGAACAAGGAACGCTGGCCCTTTTACAATATCATTTAGCAAATAACAAAGAGGAAGCTACTTCGTGGTACTATTTCTTCAACTTCTTCAAAATGCAGGAGTTTACGAAAGATGACTTCATGAATAGTCTAAGGGCTTGGGTGACGATGCGGGATGAAGGGGCTAGCGTCGCAGAACGTTCTCTGCAGGATGATTTCAACTGCATTATTAATACCTATTTGCCACGCAATAAGTATAGTGTCAAATATGTTTCTCCGGAAAATAACATTGCATGCCCGCTAGGAGAACTCGGCCTTGTTGATTATGTCAGCAGAGAAAACAAGATTTACCGTAAGAATATCGCATCTCCTGAACAGATCCCTCCGCGGATTGCTTGGGCATTGATCCTTAGCAAGTATCCGCAGCAAGCAGAAATCAGTTTAGATAAGCTCCTGAATGATGAAGGCAGTATTGGCCGTGTGTTTAACTTAGATGTGATTAGTCTACTCAAAATTCTGCGTGGTATTGAAAATATGGGCACATTGAAGATTGTGCGGACAGCTGGCCTGGATGTAGTAAAGGTACTTCGTGCAGAAACGGCTTTGGAGAATATTGAAGCGTATTATCAGGAAATTTGGGAAGAACAAGGTGAATGAGGAAATGATAAAAGTTGCAGCTGGTTTTCAGTATTCAGTAAATCTTGGCTACGATTTATACCATGATGAGAAGATAGAAAATTTCATACCGACGAATTCGGCGTTGGATTTTATGGAAGATGTCTTGAAATCGACAACGGAAAATTCAACAGACAGAGCACGTGTTCTGATTGGGGCTTATGGGCGTGGCAAGTCACACATGGTTTTGACTACGCTATCATTGCTTTTAAAGAAAGATCAGTCAAAATTTCGGCATTTGTTGCCCAAATTAGCCGAGCGAGAAGGGCTGGATCGGGAAATCAAAAGATATTATGCATCCGCTGATAAAATGCTGCCGGTTATTATTTCTGGTAGCAGTACAAGCATACCGCAGGCTTTTTTGACCGCGTTAGAGCATACCTTGCGGGATGAAAATCTTTTGGATATCATGCCAGATACAAACTATAAGGCAGCCATCCGTTGTATACATAAATGGAAAAATGATTTTCCGGAAACATACCAGTTGTTGGTTGATAAGATAAATGGTACAATGCGGGATTTTCTGGCGAAATTAGCGGATTATGATATTGCATCCTATCAAGAGTTTGAACGGATTTATCCGCAGTTAACCGCTGGCAGTGTGTTCAACCCGTTTATTGGCTTTGACGTAGTAGAATTATATGAAAGCGTATTAGAAAGTCTAAAAAACAAGGGCTATACGGGTATTTACGTGGTATATGATGAATTCAGTAAATATCTGGAAGCAAATATTCAAGGCGCATCTGTAAGTGACACGAAACTCTTACAGGACTTTGCTGAGAAATGCAATCGCAGCGGCAAAAATCAGCTCCATTTGCTGCTTATTTCGCATAAAGAAATTGCCAACTACATCGATAAACTGCCTAAGCAGAAAACTGATGGCTGGCGCGGTGTGTCAGAGCGATTCAAGCATATTCATTTGAGTGATGACTATGAACAGACTTATGGCATTATAGGCACAGCCATCCAGAAAGATGAAACAATCTGGCAGAATTTTCAGCAAGAATATGCACAGAACTTTACGGATTTAGAAGCCAGTTATGATAAACATGAGATCCTTAAAGACTTTTCTAAACAGGAAAAAGTCAAGTATATTCGTTCCTGTTATCCATTACATCCGATTACAACGTTTATCCTGCCAAGACTCTCTGAAAAAATTGCCCAGAATGAACGAACGTTGTTTACATTTCTCTCGGCAGATACCCGTTTTACATTGGTTGATTTTTTACGGCAACGAACTAACGGATTCCGTTTGTTGACACCAGACTATGTATTTGATTATTTTTTGCCATTGCTGGAAAAGGAAGTCTATACTGGTGAAATCCATAAAAATTACATTTTAGCGAAGAATATTCTTGGGAAAGTAACAGGGAATGAATTACAGGAAAAGATTATAAAAATTCTTGCGCTTATCTATATGGTGGAACAGTTTGAGCTTTTGCCGCCAACGCAGGAAGAAATAGAGCGGATTCTACAGCAGGAATATGCTACAACAGAAATCGATAAGGCTTTAGCTGATTTGATTGATAAAGAGTATGTGCTTTACTTGAAACGCAGTAATGGATATTTGTGCTTGAAACAGTCGTCTGGTGTAGATATCTATCAAAAGATTGATGATTTTGTAGCGGCAAATGTTAATTATGATGTAAAAGAAATTCTTAATCAAATGAACTTTGACCGTTATATGTATCCTGCAAAATACAACGATGAACGTGAGATAACGCGCTTTTTTGCCTTTGAGTTCATCCATACTAGTGAAGTGGGAACGGATGTTGACTGGGATATCAAGAGTGAAAACATTGAAGCAGATGGCATTATTTATGCCATTTTGCCCGATTCGGAAGAAGAATTAATTGCAGCTACTGAAAAGCTGTCCAAAATAGACGTTAAATACAAACGATTTCTCTTTGTAGTGCCGCAGGAATACATGGATATCAAGGATAAACTCATGGAATTTCATGCGGTAACGGAGCTGCGGGAAAATGCTATCGGCGATGCTGTGCTTTATGGTGAGTATGATTTGGTTTATAGCGACTTATATGATGTTGTTCGGGATTTTATTCAGAAATATACAAGACCAGAGCGTGGTAAAGCGGTGTACTACCATATGGGTGAAAAGCAGAATATCCACCGCCGTTCGCAATTGTCCAGATTGCTTTCCAACATTTGTAATAATGTTTATTGTAATACACCGGTTATTAATAACGAAGTTATCAACAAAAATGAATTGACAACTACGGCAATCAATAGCAGTCATAAAGTGTTAGCGGCTATTTTACGTTCAGAAGTAGAGCCGGAACTAGGCCTTACGGGAACAGGGCAGGATGTATCGATTATGCGCAGTACCCTTATGCGAACTCAAATATTAACTGCTGATGATGATGGCTGGGCCTTTAATCGCAATACTGGTGATAAAAAAATGGATTTAGTTTTACAGACCATTTATCACTTTATGGAAGATAAATCCGTAGCTGGGAAAAGACGTAGCTTTGCAGAGTTGTATAAGCTGCTGATGGCGCCAGAATATATGTTTGGACTTAGAAAAGGCGTTATCCCTATATATCTAGCTGTGGCTATGCATAGTCATAAGAAAACGATTATCGTTTACGATAAGGGAGAACCTGTTAATATTACTGCTGATGTACTGCAGCAAATTAATGTTAGACCTGAAAATTACACGTTAGAAAAAATTGACTGGTCAAGCGATAAGGAAAGTTACGTCCATGGATTAGAGAATGTATTTGCAGATTTCATTACTCCGGATGAAAGCAAAGCAGATAATTTTGAACATGTGGCTAAAGGAATGTTCAAATGGTATCTTTCCTTGTCCAAGTATACACGCGATATGCGCTGCCTGACTAATGGTGAGAAAATAAATCCAGTTTATATTGCTTTCCGTAAGGCGGTAAAAGATAGCCGAAATGCCAGCGAGTTGTTGTTTGAAAAACTTCCACAGATTTTTAAGCAGGATTTGACAGCGCCGTCCAACTTGTGTATGGCAGTACAAGATGCAAAAGTGTTTTTTGACAAGTCGGTAATCGTGTTGCAGACAAATGTAACACAGTGTCTGTGGAATGTTTTTCAGCATGGACAGCCAGAACGGGCATCGCTAAAGTCGATTATGCTGGATTTCTGTGAAGGCTTGCCGCAAGCAGTATTTGAAGAAATATTTGCGGATGGAACAAGTAGATTCTTGGAGTTGTGCCGTACTGACGGAATTAATGACACGGATCTTTTGCATAGTATCGTGCGAACTGCAACAGGCCTTCGCCTAACAGACTGGAGCGACCAAACCTTTGCGGATTTCTTCAGTAAGATTAAACAGTATAAGGAAACGGCTTGTGGATTTGAAGTAAAAGAATCTCAGGAACGTGTTACAACGGATGCTCTGGATAGTGACTATGAATTTGTTTTCTTAAATTCGCAGGGAAAAGCTACGAAAAAAAGATTTACAAAGGTTGACTATTCACCGCGGGCAAAACTTCTGCGCAATAGTTTGCTGGCCAATATCGAGGCAATGGGACAGTCTATTAGTGAACAGGAAAAAAGGCAGGTTATAGCAGAAATCCTGCAGGAATACTGTTAAGGGAGATCAATATGGCATATTTTAATAACGCTGCTACGACATACCCCAAGCCGGCAACGGTGTATGAAGCAATGGATGCGTTTTATCGGCATAACGCTGGCAGTATAGGGCGTGGTGGTAACGGTGAAAAAACGGGTAGCGAAATTGTGGCAGAGACAAGAAGGATGTTAAAGGACTTGTTGCATGCCCCCGGTTATGAAGTGATTTTTACACCGACTGCGACATTGGCACTGAATATGATCATTCAGGGAATGCTAAAAACAAATATAAAAAATGTTTATATTACGCCTTTTGAACATAATGCCGTAACAAGAGTGCTTCATGCTTACGAAGAACAGATAAATGTACAGGTATTGGCTGTGAATAAAGATTGTTCCTTTGATATGGAGCGTATCGGTTATCAATTCGCAGATTGTCAGCCGGATATGGTCATTATGTCCCATGCTAGTAATGTGATTGGCTTGATTACCCCCGTCGCAGAGGTGTTTTCCTTAGCCAAGACTTATCATGCTGTGAACGTAGTGGATATGGCACAAACAGCAGGACTGGTAGACTTGGATATCACGCAAGCCAAATGTGATTTTGCAGTTTTTGCCGGGCATAAAACGCTATATGGCCCAACGGGGATATCTGGATTTTTGCTGAATCCTGCTGTTGATTTGCCAACGGTTTTATATGGAGGAACGGGCGTCGATTCAGCAAATCAAGATATGCCAAAGGACTTGCCAGCCAGATATGAGATGGGAACGCCGAATATGATGGCGCTTGCTGGTCTGCATGCGGCTTTATCCGAATTAAAAAAAGAAACAATAGCACATCGGCAGCAGATAGAGCGGAAAAACCGGAGTCGTCTGCTGGAACTCCTAAGCGAATACGATTTTGTAAAATTAGTGGGTATAAATGATGATGAAAAGTATGTAGGCGTGGTATCTTTTCTCCTTGAGGGTATAAGCAGTGACAGTGCTGAGCAGATATTCAATCGTTTGGATATCGAGTTGCGGACCGGATTACAATGTGCGCCACTGGCACATAAGTTTTTGGGGACTTATCCAGCCGGTACGATTAGAGTTAGCGTAGGAGCCTACAATAGAGATGAAGACTTTGAACGATTGAAAGCAGCAATGGAGTATATAGAAGATAATATTTGAAGGTGATGTCTGTGAGTCTGCGTGATGTTGTGCTGAAGACTGAGTACAGAACTTTAAAAGATGATATTGCTAGAGAATTTTACATACCAGTTCTAAAAGAAGCCGTAACTTATAAACGTGCAGTAGGCTTTTTTTCATCGTCGATATTGGCGATGATTACTGATGGCCTATACGAATTGTATAAAAATAATGGCCATATAATGATTTTGGCATCGCCTAAATTGTCAGATGATGATATTAAGGCTATAACGCAAGGCTATGAAAATCGAACAGCCATTATAAAGAATGCACTTTTGAGGGAGTTGGGCGATTATGAAGATTTTAAAACTCGTGATAGATTGAATCTATTGGCTTGTCTTATAGCAGAGGGACGCTTGGATTTTAAAATTGTTGAGCCAATCTTAAATAGCAAGAGTGGCATGTATCACGAAAAGGTAGGTATCATTGAGGATCTTCAGGGAAATGTGGTTGCTTTTTCAGGTTCGATGAATGAGAGTAGTAATGCTTTAGAGAACAATTATGAATCATTTGATGTGTTTTGCTCTTGGGAAAATGCTGATGCAGAACGAGTGAGGAAAAAAGAGAAAGCCTTTACGCGATTATGGGACAACAAAGAAGATAATGTAATGACTTACGCGTTTCCTGAGGTAGAAGAGTATTTTGTACGAAAATATCAGCGAACAAGCAAGCCATTGTATGAGTTGATGACTTCTAAAGATGTGGCAGAAGGGAAGGTGGAAGAAGAGAGAACGGATTATCTGCCAACAGATGAATATAATCAAAATAATGGATTTAGCAAGCCTGCTTGGCTACAGTTATATGATTATCAACAAGAAGCGATTGATAGATGGCGGGAAAATGGATATCGTGGGATTTTTGATATGGCCACCGGGACGGGGAAGACTTTGACCGGGTTAAGTGCACTATACGATCTATGTAGGACAAAGAAGCGACTAGCAGTTATCATTGTGTGTCCATATCAACACTTAGTAGACCAATGGGTAGATGATATTGTCAAATTTAATGTAAAGCCTATTATTGGACATAGTGCGTCACCACAAAAGAATTACAAGCAAAGATTAAAAAATGCAGTATTCAGCTTTAATTTAGAGGTACAAGATTTTTTCTGCTTTATATGCACTAATGCTACATTTGCAGCAGTTGAGATTCAAAGAGAACTGATTAAACTTAAGGATAGTACAGTATTGCTGGTTGATGAGGCACATAATTTTGGCGCCGATTCACTTAAAGAGATTCTAAAAAATAGTGATTTTATGTATAGGCTGGCTTTGTCTGCAACGTTGGATAGACATAATGATCCAGAAGGTACGGAGATGCTTTACAAATATTTCGGGAAGGTTTGTATTTCGTATGGTCTGGGTAGAGCTATCGAAGAAAAAAAGTTAGTGCCTTATCATTATTACCCAGTCATAGTATATTTGACTGAGGAAGAGCTGGATCAATATAATATATTGACTGTACAAATTGGGAAAGGAATATACAAGAAAAACGGAAGGTTGATAGTAACACAACAGGCGAAGACGTTGTTGTTGAAAAGGTCACGATTAGTTGCTGGAGCTAAGAATAAAATTTCAGAGTTGAAAAATCTAATGGAAGATAACTCTGACAAAAATGACATGCTTATATACTGTGGCGCTACCAATGTCGAAGATGAAGATTCTAGTGAAGAGATCAGACAAATTGATTACATTACTAGAATGTTGAACTTTGAGTATGGTATGAGAGTCGTTCAATTTACCTCACATGAAAATGAAGCAGAACGACAAAATCGAATAGCAGCATTTAAAAATAGGGAAGTTCAAGCTTTAGTGGCGATTAAATGCTTAGATGAAGGAGTAAATATACCATCAATACGGACAGCCTTTATTTTGGCAAGTACAACTAACCCAAAAGAGTATGTTCAGCGACGAGGCCGTGTGTTGCGAAGAAATCCTGGTAAAGAATTTGCTGATATATATGACTTTGTGACATTACCTAGGCCGTTGGATGTAGTGCTTAATTCAGACTATGAGTTGGCAACACATGAAATGGCCCTGACCTGATATACTAAAGTTGTAACA
>Ga0256405_10007712_pt1 | contig 15911 bp, 16 predicted proteins | sample RumenRJG_02DNA_FD_189096 | JGI IMG/M metagenome (GOLD analysis project Ga0256405, IMG submission 189096) | Bovine rumen microbial communities from Lethbridge, Alberta, Canada - RJG_02 | ecosystem: Host-associated > Mammals > Digestive system > Stomach > Rumen | place: Canada: Alberta... | reverse complement strand
GACAGGAGGGAAATTATGCAGGTACTTGTTACTGGCGGAACAGGATTTATCGGAAGTCATACATGCGTCGAGCTGCTGAACGCAGGCTACGACGTTGTGATCGCGGATAATCTGTACAACTCAAAGGCACTCGTCGTGGACCGGATCGAGACGATCACAGGCAAGCGTCCGAAGTTCTATGAGATTGATGTCACAGACCGCGCGGCTCTGACAGATCTTTTTGACAAGGAGCATATTGACGCTGTTATTCATTTTGCAGGATACAAGGCAGTCGGCGAGTCCACAAGAAAGCCGATCGAGTATTACTACAACAACCTCGTTTCCACGCTCATCCTCACGGATGTCATGAGAGCTCACGGATGCAAGAATTTCGTCTTCTCATCCTCCGCGACGGTGTACGGCGATCCGGCACAGATCCCGATCACAGAGGAGTGCCCGCTCGGCAAGACGACAAACCCGTACGGCGAGACGAAGGCGATGCAGGAGAGAATCCTGACCGATATCTGGAAGGCGGACAACGAGTGGAACGTCATGCTGCTCCGTTACTTCAACCCGATCGGTGCGCATGAGAGCGGTCTCATCGGCGAGGACCCGAAGGGCATCCCGAACAACCTTCTGCCGTATGTCGCGCAGGTTGCGGCCGGCAAGCTTGAGAAGGTCCACGTATTTGGAAATGACTACAACACACCGGACGGCACGGGTGTCCGCGATTACATCCACGTCGTCGATCTCGCGAAGGGCCATGTGAAGGCGATTGAGGGCCTCGCAAAGCTCGGCACGGGTGTTCACATTTTCAATCTCGGCACAGGCGTTGGCTACAGCGTTCTTGATATCATCAAGGCGTTCTCGAAGGCCTGCGGCAAGGAGATCCCGTATGTCATCGATCCGAGACGTCCGGGCGATATCGCGACATGCTACTCAGATCCGTCCAAGGCGGAGAAGGTCCTCGGATGGAAGGCAGAGAAGAACCTCGATGATATGTGCCGTGACGGCTGGAACTGGCAGTCGAAGAACCCGAACGGGTATGGGGACTAAGCTCATCGAGACATAACAGCAGGCGAGCTGTTGCCATAGAAAAGGAACGGGTACGGGGACTGATCGGACGAGCTGTTGCCCTGGAAAAGGAACGGGTACGGCGACTAAGGCCGTTTGAAGCATAGCAGCCGACGAGTTGCTGCCATAGCTGACAGGCCGGTCTGACGGCCCAGAGAATTGAACGAGTGCGGGTATCTGGCGGATACCCGGAAATAAAAAGAGACACCTGCAGGGGTGCCTCTTTTTTATGACTGTCATTTATGAAAGCAGATGTGCCATTGGTTGGTGAATCTCTTGTTTTAGGCTTCAGCTCACGGACACTTCTCCGGCGAGGACCTTCTTGTAATCCTCGTAGTTCTTCTTCAGAAGCTCAGGTGTGCTGAGCTCGTACGGACACTTTTTCGTGCAGGCCCGGCAGTTTATGCATCCCTCGATTTTTTTCATTTCCTCCTGCCAGTAGGGGCTCAGCCAGTTCTTTGACGGCGCGCGCCGCAGCATGAGCGACATCCGCGCGCACTGGTTGATCTGGATGCCGGCGGGACATGGCATGCAGTAGCCGCAGCCTCTGCAGAAGTCGCCGGACAGTTCCTTCTTTTCCGTTTCGATATAATCTGCGATGGCGCCGCTCATTTCCGGCGTATGGTCCATATAGGAGAGCCATTCCTTAAGCTCGGACTCCCTCTGGATGCCCCAGATCGGCAGCACGTTGTCGTATTCTGTCATAAATGCCATCGCGGCGTCGGAGTGATTGATGAGACCGCCCGCGAGGCCCTTCATTGCGATGAAGCCGACGTTGTATTCCTTGCATTTGCGGACAAGCGCAATCTCCCGGTCGGATGCGAGATAGCTGAACGGGAACTGGACTGTCTCGTAGAGGCCGGAGGAGACGGCATCCTCCGCGACCTTGATCTTGTGGGCCGTGATGCCGATGTGCCGGATCTTTCCGGCGGCCTTCGCCTCGAGCATCGCCTCGTAGAGCCCCGTGCCGTCGCCCGGCGCGAAGACCTGGTCCGCGCAGTGGAACTGATAGATATCGATATAGTCCGTGCGCAGGTTCCGGAGGGACGTCGCGAGGTCCTTCTTAAATTCCTCCGGCGTTTTTGCCTTCGTCTTCGTTGCGATGAAGACCTTCTCGCGCATGCCGTCAAATGCCTCGCCGACCTTCTCCTCACTGTCTGAGTAGGCGCGGGCCGTGTCGAAAAATGTCATGCCGCCTTTGTACGCCTCTCTTAAAAGCTGAACAGCGGTTTCCCTGCTGTCCCTCTGGATCGGCAGTGCGCCGAACGCATTTTGCGGGACTGTGATACCGGTAGATCCGAGTGTGACTGTTCTCATTTTTTCTCCCTTTCTGACAGGGTGCCTATTCAGCGCCCTGTTGCTTGCTCATGTCGGTGCATGTTATAAAGTCTTTCCCACTGGTAAGCAAGCTTGCCATGGCTCAGACCTTTGACACTGTAATCAATCATCAGAGGCGGACCATGGAGCGCTTAATATCCTTCAGCGTATTTGCGCCGCACATGAACATCGTGTCGCGGAGCTCCTCCCTCAGCTTGTCGACATAGGTGGCGACACCCTCGCGGCCTCCGCCGTAGACGGCCGTCACGAACGGGCGCGCGATGAGGACGCCGTCCGCGCCGAGCGCCAGCGCCTTGAAGACGTCGATGCCGGAGCGGATGCCGCCGTCGACGAGAATCGTCATGCTGCCGCCGACTGCCTCGGCGATCTCCGGGAGAACCTCAGCGGTCGCCGGGACCTGGTCGAGCACGCGGCCGCCGTGGTTTGACACGACGATGGCTGCCGCGCCCGCGCGGCGGGCCTTGAGAGCGCCGGCGACGGTCATGACGCCCTTTACGATAAATGGTCTGCCCGCCTCCTCGATGATGTCGCTGAGCTCCTCCTCGGATTTCCGTCCGGCCGGCGGCACACAGTTCTTGAGGAACGGAAGGCCGGCGGCGTCAATGTCCATCGCAACGGCAAATGAACCGCTCTTCTTCACCTCATGCATTCTCTCGCCGAGCGTCGCGGCATCCCACGGCTTGACGGTCGGAACGCCCAGGCCGCCGCAGGCGCGGATCGCATCCGCAGCCGAGGCCATGATGGCCGGGTTTACGCCGTCGCCGGTGAAGGCGGCGATGCCGTTCTCCCTGCATGCGCGGACCAGGATATTGCTGTACTGCATGAAATCATATTTGTCACCGTAGTGCCGGCGCACGTCGCCGATCGGCCCCGCGAAGACCGGAATGTCGAATTCCTTACCGAAGGCGCGGAAGGTCGTGTCGACTGTCTTATTTTCCGTGATGGTGTCCATATTGATGCGGATCTTCTGCCAGGCGTCGTAGTTGCGGACCGCGACGTCGCCGGTTCCCTTCGCGCCGGGGCCCGGGATGTGGTTTCCGCAGGCTCTTCCGTCGCAGACCGGACACGCGTGGCAGTACCGGCCGACACAGTTCTTGGCGTTCATCAGTAATTCATCGTATGTCATAATCGTTCCCTCCATGTTTCATCAGTTTTCCAAGGGGTGCTGTATAATTACAAAAACTGTATCACTCGCAGAGGGAAAGTGCAAAGGGATGAAGAAAAAAGTGAAGACAGCTTCGATTCCGGACGGTATATGAACGAAAATATACGCCGGCTTGTGCCGGGGAAACTTTGATGGAATGGTTGAGAACCGGGTGCATTTTGCTGTATGATAGTTATATTAAGAACGTGAAATTCGTCAATACGCACAGAAAATGCGCGGCTCGTACCGGGTGTCCGATGTTCTGGCAGTGGGCAGCGTATTGTGCGGCGTGACGGGACTGGAGGACATGACAGATGAAACTGAGCGGGAAGAGCAGAGCCGCGTTCGGATTCGGAGCGTTCGGCAAGGATGTCGTGTATATGCTGATATCGGGCTACATGCTGTACTACTACAACGTGGTCCTCGGCATCAGCTCTGTATTTATCGGCGGAATGATGATGGCCGCGCGCATTTTTGATGCGCTGAATGATCCGTTCATGGGCATTATCGTCGCGAAGACGAAGACACGCTGGGGCCGGTTCCGCCCGTGGATTTTTACGGGCACGGTCCTCAATGCGGTCGTCATTTACGCGCTGTTCTCGGCGCCTTCTTCCGCTTCGACAAATGCAATGAAGGTCTGGTGCAGCGTCTTCTATGTCCTCTGGGGCGTGACCTACACGATGATGGACATCCCGTTCTGGTCGATGATTCCGGCGATCACGGAGCCGGGGAAGGACCGCGAGGGGCTGACGTCGCTTGCGCGCGCCTCCGCGGGTGTCGGTGACGCAGTCCCGACCGTCCTCACGATGGTCGTCGTGCCCGTCCTCGGAGGCGGCGCATCGCTCATGAATTACCGCATTGGCTTTCGCTGGTGGGCGATTCTGATCGCGGCGGTGTTCGTCATTTCCGAGGTCGTGTTCTGCGCCTTTGTGCCGGAGCTGGCGCAGGAGGAGGACATGAAGAGCGAGGGCCTCGGAGAGATGTTCCGGGCCCTGTTCCACAACGACCAGGCGGTGACGATCGTCGTGTCCATCATTTTCGTCTACACGGCGCTCAATATCGTTGGCAACCTGATCCTGTATTTCTTCCAGTTCGATGTCGGAAATACGGGCGCATACAGCGTGTTTACGGCCGTCTGCTTCCTTGCGCAGGTCCTTCTCATGGCAGCAGTTCCGCTGCTCCGAAGGAAGGCGGACAAGATCAGACTGTTCATGGCCGGCTTTATCCTGCAGCTCGCCGGCTTTCTTGTGATCCTTCTGATGTCCGCGGGGCGCGCGTACGACGGCGGCCGCTGGTGGATTCTCTGTGTTCCGGGCATCCTCGTCTACGGCGGCTACGGGATCCAGAACGTGCTCCTCACGGTCTTTCTCGCGGACTCCGTCGACTACGGGGAAATGATGCATGGCACGAGAGAGGATTCCGTCATTTTCTCGATGCAGACCTTCACGGTGAAGCTTGCCTCGGGACTTGCCGTCTTCATCGCGGGCATTGTGATCCGCGTGATTAACCTCGATCGGAACGCGGCCGTCCAGTCGGCGGGAACGCTCGGCGGTCTTCGCATGAGCATGACGGTTATGCCCGCCATCCTGCTTGTCGTCGGCATGATCATTTTCCGGAAATGCTTCCGCCTGGATGCGGCGCGCATGGAGGAAATTTCGGCGGAGCTTAAGAAGCGTCACACCTCACAAGAAAAATGAAGCTCCGGAAAGAGATAAAGCTTTCCTTAACGCAGAAACCGGCGTGGGCGGCAGAGGCCGCCCGCGCCGGTTTCTTTGCGTCATGCGACAAAAAAGCCACAGAGATTTTGGATGATTTTCCATATTGCATAAATCCAACCGCATTTCTTATACTACAATCACAACAAACAACCGCAACGAACAATCACAGGAATCATTTCAGAAACCAATCACTTCATGTTCCGGCGCCATCTCGGGCGCCTGAGAAAACCTTCTATTATCAGATCCAACTTCATTTGCCGCAGTACGCCTCCGGGCGTTAAACATAGCTGCGGGGAAGGAGGTGCGCTGATGGGTGAACTGTCCGAATTCTGGCTGGAGGAAGACGGAGTCGCAACGGTAGAGATCGTCCTGATCCTTCTCGTTCTGATCGCTCTCGTCCTGGTATTCAAGACCCAGATCTCAACTGTTCTCAGGAACATCCTCAGCAAGGTATCATCCCAGAGCAATAGTGTCTGATTGCTCACTCCCCACAACGTGAACCGAAGCGGCGTCTGTCTGGCGCAAAGAATAATCCTGATGGGTAAACCATGCCCGAAAATGGTGGCAGATCAGGTCAGGACGCTCAGAAGAGGACAGCGCATGGCAGGCGCCGCGGACGTTCACACACAGCAGGATTTATGTATGAAAAAGAGAACTGGCACGGCGAAAGCCGGCATCACAATCTATATGACGCTCACGCTCCTTGTCATGGTGTCCCTGATCACGGGCGCCATCAAGGCGTCGAAGGTCCAGGCGGGCCGCGCCGCAGCCGCGAACGGGGCCGATCAGGCGGTCTTTTCCGTGCTCGCCCACTACGACAGGCAGATGATGGAGAAATACGGCATTTTCTGCGTGAACGCGGGAGCCGCGGAGGCGCTCGGCCTTGGCGGCGTCACGGATATGCTGGATGATTCCATGAATTATCTGCTTGTGCCGAATAAAGGCAGGGCTGTATTTGGCGGAAAGAACCTCCTCTCTCTGGCAAATGAGGGGACGGCTCTCTCGGGCTATACGCTGCTCACAGACCAGCAGGGAAAGCCGTTCGAGGCGCAGGCCATTCAGTGCGTGAAGGACACGGCGGCCCTCTCTGTGATCGAGGCCCTGCAGAGGAAGGCCGCGGGGGCGAAGAGCACGGAGGCTGCCGGGGCAGGTGAGCTTGCGGAGGCGGAGAAGACAAGCTACGCGGATCTGAAGGCAAAGGCTGCGGAGGCGAAACCCGGGGAGGCGGCGGAGTCGGACACTCCCTCGGAGGTGCCGGATCCGCCGGCGGACTTTAAGGATCCGCTTCCCCTTTTTGAGACGATCAGGAGCAAGAGTCTGCTTGAATTTGTCGCACCGAATGGAATCTCGGATAAATCGGCGTCTGCGGACGATCTGTCCGGGGCATCGCCGAGGGAGTCCGGAATCGGCGTGATCGATGTGAGCGGCTGCGCGTCGGGAGGAACCGATTATCTCCTGTATGTCGAATATCTCCGGGAACATTTCAGCTCATACGGAGATCCGTCGGGACAGTCGGCCCTCGCCTATCAGCTCGAGTACATTCTCGGCGGGAAGGCGACCGATAAAAAGAATCTCGAGTCCGTTGTCCTGAGGCTCCTTCTTGTGAGGGAAGGCATCAATATCGCGTTCCTTTATGCGGATCCCGCAAAATGCAGGGAGCTGGATACAACCTCGCTCACGATCGCGGGCCTTATGGGAATCCCGGAGCTGTATCCGGCTGTCCGGCTGGTCCTGGCCGCAGGCTGGGCGTATGCGGAGAGCGTGATCGATGTGCGGGCGCTTCTCGAGGGAAAGCGGGTCGCGGCGGTGAAGACGCCGTCGAGCTGGCAGGTCGGTCTCGGCTCGCTCGAGACGCTCATTTCCAATCCGGGAGGACTGACAAAGGATATCCCCGGGGGACTCGGCTACGATGAATACCTCGGGATCTTTCTTCTGACAAAGAAAAATACAGAGCTGACCCCGCGGGCCCTGGCTATGATTCAGTCGGAGATACGCGGGAGCGGAAACGGCTATGAACAGTTCCGCGTCGACTGCTGCCTCGATTCCCTGAGCGTCAGGTACAAGGTGCGGTCCGAGTCTCTGGTGACCTTTGAGGTGGAAAAAACGGCCGGCTACAGAGATCTGTAGGGATCTCTGACCGGGGAAGGGAGGAAATGCTGTGAATGGCTGTGCCGCGGAGTATAAAAATCAGAAACCGTCTCAGGAAAACCGGCGAATCAGGGCCGCGGCGCAGGCATCTCTCACGCTGGAGGCCGCGCTCGTGCTGCCGCTGTACCTGATGGCCTGCGTGGTTCTCATTTCCGTGATGAACGCGGTGAGAATTCAGGGAGAGCGGAATCTCGAGCTGTCCAATAAGGCCCGGAAAATGGCGGCCGCAGCTTCCCTTGCAGGGGAGCGGGCGGACGGGTTCTGGATTGATATCAGCTCGAATTATTATTACCGGTATCCGTTTTCTGTTCCGGGAGCGGAGGGTGTCCGGATTGCGACAAGGGCGAGGGTGTATCCGTGGGTTGGAGCGGATGCGGACGCATTTTCAGAGGGGACGGGCGGCGCGGGCGCTTCTATGGTCTATGTGACTGAAAATGAAAGCGTATACCACACGCACGCGGACTGTTCGCACCTCGATCTCACGATTATAAAGACAACGACGGATGAGGTCGGAAGCCTACGGAATGCGGACGGCGGAAAATACAAGCCATGCAGCGGTTTCCCGAAGGGCTATGAGGGACCCGTCTATGTCTCGGAGAGCGGAGACTATTATTATCCGACGGAAAATTACGGGAGCCTCACGCGCCATGTCAGCATTGTGAGCGCGGATGAATGCGGGAATCTCCCGCTCTGCACAAGATGCGCCCAGATGGACGCGAGGGAAGGGAAAACACGATGACAAGAGCGGTTATTGCGGGAATTTATCTCGGCATCTGTGCGCTGACAGATATCAGGACGAGGCGTATATCGGTTTTACTTTCTATAGTTGCAGCGCTCGTTGGGGCCAGTCTTGCCATATACAGTCGCCGCGCGCCGCAGGAGGTGCTGCTCGGCGTGCTCCCCGGCCTTCTGATGATGGCCCTGTCATGGCTCACGCGGGGCGCGGTCGGAATCGGGGACGGAATCGTCATAACGGTTGCGGGCCTGTTCCTTGAGCCGGGGCAGCTGCTCGGGGCCTGGCTTGCCGGAAGCTTTTTTGCGGCAGTCGCGGCGGGCATTCTTTTTATCCGCACAAGGAAAGGAATGAATGAGATCCCATATGTGCCGTTTCTGCTCGCGGGGTATCTTGCGGCGATGCTGGCCGGGGGAGGATAAGGGAGGACAGATATGTCAGTGAGAGAAAGAAAAAGAGAAAAAGAGAGGCGCAGGCGCCTTATGGCGCGGGCCTCATTTACCATCGAGACGGCCCTTCTCATGCCGGTCCTGATCTTTGCGATCATCATGTCTGTTTATCTCACTGTTCACGTGATGAACAGGACGGTGCTCGCGTCCTCGTGTGTGGAACAGGCTGTCAGCGGGCGCAGTCAGGAGGTGAATGTCCTGTTCGCGTCGGGGGCAGTCTCATGGAAGCGGGCGGATGATGAGAATGCCCGGACCGTGAGCGCGCAGGCGGCGACGCTCCACTACAGCGGGAGTGAGCTGTGGCAGTCGGAATCCACGGCGACCTATCAGAAAATCCGGCCGGTCACGGCCATACGCATCGCAAGAAAGGCATGGACGCTGAAACATGAACTACGCTGAGTACAGACGTGATCTCAATCACTGCTACATGATTCTGAAAACAGACGAAGAGGGAGAGGCGGCTCCGGAATGGCAGACGGGTATTCTGGAGGCGAACCGGATTCCGGGACTGCTGCCGATGGCAGAGGAGCACATCGACAATGAGACCTGCTACAGATATGACGTCACATCGGTACAGCCGTTTGATATCTTCTGCAGAATGAAGCGGATCGGAAAAGACGACCTGAAGAAGATGCTCGTGAGCCTCGTGACGTCGCTCGGTGCGCTCGATGATTACCTGCTCGATGCGGACCATCTGCTTCTGGACCCGGAGTATCTGTACATCGACGGTGTCGCAGAGGAGCTCCGGATTCCGTATGTGCCCAGCAGAAGTCGGGATATCCGCGAGTCGCTCCGTGAGCTGATGGAATACCTGCTTCTCCGCGTCGATCACGAGGACCAGGAGTGCGTCGTATTTGCGAGCAGAATCCTGCACGAGCTGAAGGAAGTGAACACAGAGCTCTCCGACCTGCCGGGACTCCTCACAAATGACGGCCTGCATCATCGCCCATCGGGCCCGGAGCATGCGGATCCGGAGGAGCTGCTTGCGGATGCGGCACGCACCGAGGCTGCCGGTTCGTCCCGGAGCCTATATGACGGCTTGGGTACGGATGGCGGGAATTTCACAGGAGAAAAGAGTGAACGAAGGCGGGACAGGAAACGTGGTCCTGTCAGGAAAATGAGAGGTGCCCATGGAACAGGAAGCGGTATGGGAGCTCGAGCAGGAGCTGCTGACGAGCGTCATGGCGGAAATCGAGGAACAGATCCGGCTGGAGCTGTCCGGCAGGATACTGTCCGAGCTGTGCTCGCGGAAGAAAAAAGAAAGCTGATCCCGGAGGCAAAGACCGTTCAAATCGCGCTTGCGGGGGCCGCCGTGGCAGCCGCGGTATATCTCTTCCTTCATGCCGGCATTCTGATCTACGCAAGCCCTGCGGAGGCGGCCCTGGCAGCCGCGGCTGCTGCTGCAGCTGTTCTTGCGGCGGGCTTTGCCCTTATTCGGAGACGCCGGAAGAAGGAAGCGGCAGGCGCGGCGTACGTCGCGGACCTTCGCGGGCAGCGGAGCGGAAGGACCGTCCAGGAAGTGCCCGAAATGAGCTCGCCTGCAGCACAGCGGAGCCGCCAGATGCAGAGAAACGAGGAGAACCTCCATGAAAAGCCGTCTGCGGCGTATCGGGAATACCAGCCCGGAGCCGGAGGACAGAATTCGGAAGCTTTACCGCCTGCGGCGCATCGGGGACATCAGACCGAAGCCGGAGGACAGAATTCGGAAGCTTTACCGCCTGCGGCGCATCGGGGACATCAGACCGAAGCCGGAGGACAGAATCCGGAAGCTTCACCACCTGCGGAGTATTGGGGCCGTCAGGGAGCGGATCGTGCAGAGACAGCTTCAGATATGAATCTGTGGGAGAAGCCCCATATGAACATGCAGGAAAGTCCGTCACAGGCTCGTTATGCAGCGCCAGGGGCAGAATACGGAGGAGATGAGAGCGAAGAATTCCGCCCGGATTCTGTCCTGCAGAGTGCGGGAGCCGGAAATGGTCAGATATACGGAGATGACTCGGACGAGACCGTGCTTCTCGGAGCCGGCGGCATAGCGGATGCTTCGCCGCGCGGCATGAGCGCCGAGCTTGTCCCGGCGCACAGCGGAACGGACCTTCCGGTCATCCGCCTCGAGGGAAGGGAAGTCCTGGTCGGAAAGCACGCGCGGGCTGTTGATGTGGTTCTGCCATCTGGAACGGTCAGCAGAATCCACGCGAGACTCTTTATGAGTGGCGGCGAGTACTACCTGTCCGATCTCGGTTCAAAAAACGGGACGAGTGTCGACGGGCACATGGCCGTGGGCAATGAGGAAATCCGGCTGACGGACGGCGCTGGCGTAAAATTCGCGGATCTGGAATATGTGTTCAGAAGAAGCGGCGGGAGCAGGAGGTGAACGACTCGGTCATTGAATGGCTGAGAATTCCCGCTCGGTCATCCCAAAAGACGCCCGGTCTTGCCTGACCGGGCGTCGAATTGCTGACTTGAAGGTGATCATAGGGTTTGCGAGCGGGGCAGCCGTACGCTGAAGAGATGCCTTCGAATCAGTCAGCGGCAGCATTGAACTTTGCAACGATGTCCGCCTTGTCCGCGTCTGTCAGCTCACCCTGCTTCCAGTTCGCAACGATCGGCTCTGTACCGGCGTAGCGCGGAATCAGGTGAATATGGAAATGAAATACGGTCTGGCCGGCAGCCTCTCCGTTGTTCTGGACAATGTTGAAGCCGTCGCAGTTCATCGCCTTTGTGAGGCGGGTCGCCATCTTCTTGGCAAGAACAAATGCTCTCGCGCAGACGTCCTCCGGAATTTCATAGATATTCGCGTAATGCTTCTTCGGAAGAATCAGCGCGTGCCCCTTGGAAGCCGGGCCTGCGTCCAGAATGACGGTGAATTCGTCATCCTCATAGAGCTTGGTTGTCGGAATGTCTCCGTTTGCGAGTTTGCAGAAAATGCAGTCTGACATAAGATTACCTCCCTTATGATGTTCTGTGGCGGCGGAAAATACCGCCTTAGATGATGCTTCTGTATCTGTCATGTGGCTGATTCCCACGCGGCTTCCTGTAGAGAAGGACAGCGGCGATAAATCCGGAAATCAGGCCGGCGATGTGCGCGGTGGCCGCGATATTTGAGCCGACGAAGCTGAAATACACGGAAAAGGCGAGCATAACCAGCATCTGCCGTATACTGAGGCCGGCCGCCTGGCCCTTGTTGCGGATGACGATGTAAATGACAGCCCCCATGACGGCGAAGATCGCGCCGGACGCTCCGACGGATACGACGTTGGCGTCTGCAGCTGCGTAATACCGCCAGGCGGCGATGTTGGCGGCAAGCCCGCACAGGACGTACAGGACCGCGTATTTTACATGGCCGAGCAGGTACTCGAGACTGGTGCCGAGGACAAACAGCATGACCATGTTGTTCAGGAGATGCTGCATGCCGGAATGCATAAACATCGCCGTAAACAGTCTCCAGTACTGACCGGATGAGATATACGGGACATAGGCGCCTCCGGCCCTGATCAGGACACCGGTGTCAAGCGTGCTCCCGAAAAAGATTTCATCGAAGAAAAATACAGCCACATTGATGGCGATCAGCGCGTATGTGACGAAGGCGTTCCTGTTTCTCAAGCTTTCCTCCCTGTGACGCCCGGAAAAGCATCCGTTTTCTCGGTTTTCCGAGGGGTGCTGAATCATCATAAACTCCGTTTATTATAGCACAGATGTGCTATAATGTGGCACAGCAGCCGGCAAACTGCCGGAAGACCTACAAGGAACGGAGAACGATATGAAAATTTATAAGCATGCCGACAGGCTGGACCATTTTCAGACAGGAATCTTTGCCGCAATGGATGAGAAAAAGGACGAACTCATCAGGCAGGGAAGAAAAGTATATAACCTTTCCATCGGAACTCCTGATTTCAAACCGATGAAGCATATCATGGACGCAGTTCGAGAATCGGTGGGGAGACCTGAGGACTACAAATATGCGCTCACAGACTCGGACGCCATGCTCGATGCGCTGATCGGATATTACAAGAGACGCTTTGGTGTTGAGCTTGAGAAGGATGAGATCACGGGCGTACACGGCACGCAGGAGGGCATGGGCCATCTCGGAATGGCCATGTGCAATCCTGGCGACTATGTGCTGCTTCCGGACCCGGGATATCCGATCTATGAGGCCGGATCCTATTTCGGAGGAGCGGAGGTCTACTACTATGATCTTCTTGAGAAAAATGACTATCTCCCGGTCCTTGAGGATATTCCGGAGGATATTCTGTACAAGACAAGATATATGGTCGTGTCCTATCCGTCGAACCCTGTCGGTGCGGCCGCGCCGAAATCCATGTACGAAAAGCTGATTGCGTACGCGCGCAAGTATGATTTCTTTATTATCAACGACATGGCATATTCGGATATCATTTTTGACGGCAGGGAGTCATTCTCGATGCTTTCGCTTCCGGGCGGAAAAGAGGTCGGCGTCGAGTTCTTCTCGCTCTCGAAGTCCTTTAATCTCACCGGCCTCCGTCTGTCCTACCTGATTGGGAATCCGTCGATTGTCGGTGCGCTGAAGCTGCTCCGCAGCCAGTATGACTTCGGTATTTCTTATCCGGCGCAGAAGGCTGCGATCGCCGCTCTGACCGGCCCGATGGATGAGGTGAGAGCTCAGTGTGATGAATATCAGCGGCGCCGCGATGCGATCTGCGGCGGCCTGAGAAGAATCGGCTGGGACGCAAAGGACTCCCAGGGCACCATGTTCACATGGATCAAGGTGCCCGAGGGATATACGTCCGAGTCCTGCATTTCTACGCTTCTTGAGACCTGCGGCGTCGTGGGAACGCCCGGAACTGCCTTCGGACCGAAGGGCGAGGGCTACATCCGGTTTGCTCTCGTGAAGCCGGTTGAGGAGCTGAACGAAATCGTCGATATCATCGGGAAGAATTTCCCACTGCATCCGGCGAAGTAATAAAAAGACGTCCGTTCGGAAAATCTTTTCCGGACGGACGTCGCTTTCACCAGATGTTTCTGAAGAGCAGATGATTGACGGACGCTCTGCTGAGGAATTACTTCCGGCGGTATGTCTCGATCAGGTTCGTGATGATGCCGATGGCATCCGTGTTCTTGCTGCCCTCCATGGCGGTGATATATTTGTCCTTGTCTGTATAAAGCTCATTGACTGCGGCTACAAGCTTTTCTGTCGAGAGGTCCTCTTCCTCGATGACGATGGAGAAGCCCTGCTTTTCAAAGGAGTGTGCGTTCAGGATCTGGTCGCCGCGGCTCGCCTTCGCGGAGAGCGGGATGAGCAGGTTCGGCTTCTTCAGGGCAAGCAGCTCACAGATCGCATTTGCTCCGGCGCGTGAGATCGCGACATCGGCTGCCGCAAACAGGTCCGGAAGCTCTTCCTTGATATATTCGTACTGGCGGTACCCTTCTGTGCCCTTCAGAGACTCGTCGAGCTTGCCTTTTCCGCAGAGATGAATGACGTCGTAGGTCTTAAGGAGCTCCGGCAGAGCGGCGCGGACAGCGTTGTTGACGGCGACGGCGCCGAGCGATCCGCCGATGACGATGATGACCGGTTTGTTTCCGGAAAGTTTGGCAAATGCAAGGCCCTTCTCGCGACTTCCCGCAAGAAGCTCAGCGCGGATCGGCGTGCCGGTCAGGATGCCCTTGCCGTCTCTGATTTCACTCACGGTCTCCGGGAAGTTGCAGCAGACCTTTGTCGCCGCCGGGATGCAGAGCTTGTTCGCAAGGCCCGGGGTCATATCGGATTCATGACAGATGACCGGGATGTGAAGGCTCTTTGCGGCTCTGACGACCGGGACGGACACGAAGCCGCCCTTCGAAAAGACAATGTCGGGGTTTATTTTCTTCAGGGCCTTCTTCGCGTCACCGATTCCCTTGATGACGCGGAACGGGTCCGTGAAATTCTTGAGATCAAAATAGCGGCGGAACTTTCCTGTTGAAATTCCATAATACGGGATATCGAAATCCGCGATCAGCTTCTTTTCGATTCCATCATAGGAACCGATGTAGCTGATATCATATCCGAGCTCTCTGAGCTTCGGGATGAGCGCGATATTCGGGGTTACGTGGCCGGCGGTGCCTCCGCCTGTCAGAACGATTTTCTTCATGTTGATCCGCGGCGAAGCCTCTTTCGCCGCCCTCCTTCCTGATGTGAGCTGAAGTACATATTGTCTGTGTCCGAGCGCGCTTCCGGCGCCGCCTGCCGGTCCGCGGACTTAGGTATAAAACACGCCGGGGGCCTCCATTTTCCGGGAGAAAATACATGTTTTATGCTATACTTCAGGTAGCGGTAACTATTTGCGCTCTCAGCTTCAGAACGCTTTGCGCTCCTCGCTGCGGGTGCTGAATAATTGCCAGATATGTACGAAACCTGTCTGCGGCAGGGCGAACAGTATGGCCTGGCTGCCCTGTCAGCTGTCTCAGCTATCATAGTACGAACACGGCGGTTTGGCAAACCGGTCTTGCAGATCCTGAAAACAAATGCCGGATTTGTGAGCGGGCAGCATCGGGCAGAGATGGAAGGAGGCGCTTTATATGAGGCTTACATTTGTCGGAGCTGATCACGAGGTGACCGGAAGCTGCCATTACCTCGAGGCGGCGGGAAAGAAAATCCTGGTCGATTACGGAATGGAGCAGGGGCGGAATGTGTGGGAGAATGTGCCACTTCCCGCGAAGGCCGCGGACATCGATTATGTCTTTGTGACTCACGCGCACATTGACCACACGGGCCTTCTGCCTCTTCTCGGCGCACAGGGCTTTCACGGAAAAATTTTTGCGACACGCGCCACAACAGACCTGTGCGAGATTATGCTGCTCGATTCGGCGGGAATTCAGGAATTCGAGGCGGAGTGGAGAAACCGCAAGGGCAAGAGAAAGGGAGAGGCCCCGTATGTGCCGATTTACACGTCCGAGGACGCGACGCGCATCATGAAGTACTTTGTTCCGTGCCCGTATAACATGGAGATTGATGTCTGCGACGGGATCCGGATCCGCTTCACAGATGTCGGCCATCTTCTCGGGTCGGCGGCGATCGAGGTGTGGCTCACGGAGGAGGGAAAGACGAAGAAGATTGTCTTTTCGGGCGATATCGGAAATACGAACCAGCCGCTCATCCACGATCCGGAGACCATCACCGATGCGGATTATCTCGTGACGGAGTCGACGTACGGTGACAGGAGTCACGGACCGAGGACCGATTATGTCCGGGACCTCGCGGAGGTGATCCAGCGGACCTTTGACCGCGGCGGCAATGTCGTGATTCCTTCATTTGCCGTCGGACGCACGCAGGAAATGCTCTACTTCATCCGGCAGATCAAGGAACAGCACCTGATCCA
>Ga0256405_10007711_pt1 | contig 15912 bp, 13 predicted proteins | sample RumenRJG_02DNA_FD_189096 | JGI IMG/M metagenome (GOLD analysis project Ga0256405, IMG submission 189096) | Bovine rumen microbial communities from Lethbridge, Alberta, Canada - RJG_02 | ecosystem: Host-associated > Mammals > Digestive system > Stomach > Rumen | place: Canada: Alberta... | reverse complement strand
TTTGCCGCCGCCTTCCTTCAGATTCCGCCTCGCGACTGACACCCTTGGCTTTGGCTATGACCTTCCCGCTGCCGGGCGGTCTCGGGACTTTCACCCTTTAGAACGTGCGCTCGCCGGGCGCACCATTAAAAAAACAGGCTCTTGATCAAGAGCTTGATCAAGAGCCTGTTTTTTTTGTTCGATCCACCGTTCTATCGTCCGGCATATTCCAGTTCTGCCGACGCGATCTCCCGGAGCCGGGTGATGCTGTGGGAGAAAAACTGCCGATAGGCCGCGCAGAAATAATTGACCGTTTCTCCTTCTTCCCGCACCCAATCGCGCTTGCAGCCGCCCCGGCAGATCGGGAACCAGCTGCATGTCCGACAGCGCTCCGGACGGCTCTCCCCTTCTTCGAGGAAGCGCCTTTCCCGCTGTCCGTCCATGATCGACGCAAGCGGCTCCTCCCCGACTGTTCCCAGTCTCCAGGGATCCAGCACATAAAAATCGCAGGGGTACAAGCCCCCGTCCGCCTCTACGACAAGATATTGGCCGCAGTGTCCGGACGCTGTGCAGGCGCTCACTTCTCCGCCTGTCAGCACATGTACATAATCGTCAAACTGGCGTACGCTGCAATACCGGCCGCCTTTCCAGTCCTCATACCAAGCATCGAACAGGCGGCATAGGAAGCCGCCGTACGCCTCCGGCGTAAGAGAATACTTCTCTCTCCCGCGATCTTCCCCGATCGGATCCAGACAGGGAATAAACTGCAGATACTGCCCGCCGAGACGTTTGAGCGCGGCATACACCTGCCGCGGATGGCGCGCGCAGCTAGCGGTCACGACGCAAAGGAGATTGACGTCCACCTCTGCCTTCTGCAGACAGCGCAGCCCCTTGACCGCGTCGCCCCAGCTCCCCTTTCCCCCGGCGTCGACCCGGTTCAGGTCGTGCAGCGCGCGGTCTCCGTCGACCGATAGGCCGACAAGAAACCGGTTTTCTTTGAAAAAGGCGGCCCATGCCTCGTCAAGCAGCGTCCCGTTGGTCTGGATCGAATAGCTCACGCGCAGCTTTCCCTGCGCGCAGCTCCCGGCGCACTGAATAAAGCGCCGGAAAAAATTCAGCCCGGCCAGCGACGGCTCGCCGCCCTGAAAGGCGAAATGCACCTCTCCGCCCTTCCCGGCCACGTCACAGGCCGCGCGGATCAGCTTTTCCGCCGTTTCCTCCGACATTACGCCATAGCTCTTTTTTTCTCTTCTGTCGCTGACGTCGTCGTAAAAGCAATAGCGGCAGCGCAGGTTGCACTGGGAGGAGGCCGGCTTGATCAAAAAGCTCAGCCGCCTCATTCTTCTCTCTCCGGCGTCTCAGCGTCCTCCGGGGCGGGCGCTGTTTCCTCCAGCACGGCGAAGATCCCTTTGAGAAGGCCGGAATTGAAAAATGCGGTCAGCGCGATACCGAAGAGGAGCCAGAAGATCATCAGCCTCAGCGCCAGCTCGGCGTTCCAGAGGAACAGCAGCACCGGCAGGCAGACGGCCAGCATCATCAGCAGGGTCTTGGGCAGATAGCGCAGCGCAAGCGCAAGGCTGAGCCGGGCATATTGCGGGATCGTGTTGGTAAAGCGCGCGATCAGCGGGAACATATACAAGGCAAGACAGCCAGCGAAAAACGCCAGCACATACAGCCCGTAACGCAGAAACGCGGGCGCCGCCGGATTTAGCTTCAGATAATAACCGTCCAGCGCAAGCAGCGCGCCCAGAACGAGGATCAGTCCGCCCGCCTTGAGTGACACGACGAATTCCCGTTTCCAGACCTGCCAAAAGCGCGACAGCTCCAGCTTTTCTCCTCTGGCCATGCACAGCGTGCAGCTGTACAGCGCCGTTCCCGCCGCCGGGGCCGTCACAACGGGCAGGCAGCACAGCAGAAACATCAGGTTCAGCAGTACCAGATCGCCCATATTGTCGATTAGACGGATCCACGGCGAATCGCTTTGAAATAACTTCATTCTCTTACCTCAGATAGTCCTGCCGTTCAGTCTGGCATAGTAGATCGCGATCGCCCTGTCTTCGTTGTGCACGAGCGGAAGGATCAGTCTTTCCATGCTCTCCGCGTCCACAAACGAGCCCTCGCAAAGTGCATTGAGCTTATCCTTCGCCTCCTCCGCGAGATAAGGCAGCATCGCGGTCAGCACGCGATAGGTCGCCGCGGCGGCAGGGCTGAGCCGCAGCCAGGAAAGCCCGCTCTCGTCGGCATAAGCCGCGCGTCTGCGCAGGATGGTTTCGTAATCCTCTTCGCTTAGCGCCGTCCTGTCGTCTGGCAGACCCATGCGCTCGTACTGCTCCCGCGGGCAGTGGTTTTCCTTCAGTGCGCGCAGCATCAGCTCCAGCATCCGTTTTTCAAGCGCAGCATCCCGGATCTCGCAAAGCTGTACGCGGTCGGTTTTATTGTCGAAAAGCTTTGCGCCGAAGCGGGCCATGTTGGCCTGCGGCGTTCTGCGCGGGATCCTGAGCACCGGCACGCCCTTCGTCTCGGCGCAGCCGGGCTCGATCGCGGCGCCGCGTAGCTCCTCGACGGAAAACATCCTGTCGTGGTGGGTCGGCATGACCGTATATTCGTTCAGCGGCTCATTGTCCGGCGTCGCGGGCGGAAGCATGTAAACATAGCGGCCGTCCGTGATGTTGATATATCCGCCGTGGATGCCGAAGAGCGCATAATCGTGCAGCTTTTTCTTTTCCTCCACCGCTGCGCGCAGCGGCACCCCACTCATCGAATCCGGCCGGGGAACGCCGAAAAATTCAAGCACCGTCGGCGCCAAGTCGATGTTTTCCGTCAGCATATCCCTGCTCGTTCCGTCCGCCTCCGGAAAGCGCGGATCGTGGACGAACAGCGGCGTATTGGTCAGATCGTTGTACAGCGGCATGACCGACTTGCCCCACCAGCCGTGCTCGCCGAGCAGGAAGCCGTGGTCCGTGTTCACGATCAGCATCGTATCCTTCCACATGTCGTATGCGTCCATCCGGTCAAGCACCCTTCCGAGCTGCGCGTCGCAAAGCTTCAGCAGCCGGGCATAGCGCTCCCGCACGCGCGTGACCACGTCCTCCCCCTCCCGCACAGGATAATAAGGCGGCCAGTCATAGCGCACGCCGTCCTCGTCCAGATCCGGCGGCAGGTAAAACGGCTCGTGGGGATCAAAGGTCTCGATCTGCAGGAAGAAATTATCCTGGTCGTGATTGCGCTCCAAAAACTCCAGCCCCAGGTCAAATGTCCTGACCATCGGCATCTCCGCTTTGCAGCGGATCTGCCGTCTGTCGTTCTGGTTGGCCGTGATCGTCGGCCGCTCCGCGACGTAGGGGTTGTCCGGACTTCCAAAATCGCTCTCTGTCGAGGCGCGAAAGGCGAGATCCGGTTTCCAGCAGTCCCCTTCCTGTCCGCGCGTTACCTCCCAGCCGGAATACCGGTTGTGATAGGTCGCGCCGCCGTCGCGCCAATAATGCCAGTGGTCGCTCATCAGCTGGCTGTGTATCCCGTTCTGCTTCAAAAGCTCGGGCATGGAGTCGTCAAACGGCTCCACCGGGCCCCAGCTGCGGTGCAGGAAATTGTATCGTCCGGTGTGCAGCTCGCGCCGCGCCGGCATACAGGGCAGGCTGTTTGCGTAATGGTTGTCAAAACGGACGCTGTGCTGCGCAAGGCGCAGAAAGTTCGGTGTCTCCGTCCGGTCGCAGCCATACGGCTGAAGCAGTCTGCGGTTGAGCGAGTCGTACATGACCATGATCGCCCTCATGCATCCGTTTCTCCTTTTGATTCTTTATCGGGGCTTTTTTACGTTTTAAAACTTCTCTGCGATCGCGGCAAAGAGCGCGGCGTCCGGGGCGTCGGCGCGGTAGAACACGGCCGGATAGCCAAGCGGCGCGTCGACCGTGATCTCGCCTCCGCCGCAGCGTTTGCCGCTCCAGAGATGGATCCATTCGTCCGCCGGGAGATAGAGCGTGCGCGTCTGCGCCCCCTCTTCATAGACGGGCGCGACCAACACGTCCCGCCCCAGCAGATATTCCGTCTGCTCGGTCATACAGCGCGGATCTCCCTCATAGTGCAGCAACAGCGGACGCTGTACGCCAATGCCCGTTTCGCTGTTCTCCTTCACCGCTTTGCGCAGATACGGCGCAAGCGCGGCATAGATCCGCGTCAGACGGCCGAAGCGCACGATGCAGTCCTCATCGTCATAGTACTGGAAGTTTTCATCCGGCCGGTTCCCCTCATGCGTACGCATGACCGGGCTGAAGGCGGCCATCTCCGCCCAGCGGAGGAACAGCTCCTTTGTCCGGCAGTTTCCGAACAGCGACGTATACCCGCCGATATCGCTGTGATTCAGTCCGCAGCCGCACATCGCCGCGCTGAGCGTACCGGAGACGACGGAGATCAGCCCGTCATGTACGCTGAAGTCCACGCTCTGATCGCCCGCCCAAAGCAGCGGGCAATATTTCTGTGTGCCCACGCCGCCGGCACGCATGAAGACCAGCGCCTCGCCGAGCAGGCCGCATTCCTTCAGCGCCTCATAGTTGCAGCGCGCCCACTCCACAGGCCAGGCGTTGTGCGCAAGCATCGGATCCGTGCCGTCATAGAGCCGCACGTCGATCGGCAGATACTCGCCAAAGTCGGCCATCCAGCCGCGCAGCCCGAAGTCGATCAGGTTTTTCTTGATGATCTCCTTGAACCACGCAAACGCGTCCGGATTGGTAAAGTCCACGACGCCGCAGTAGAATTCGCCGAAGTCTACCAGATAGATCTCGCCCTTGTCGTCCAGCGCGAAATAACCCTTCTCCGCGCCCTCGCGGAAGAGGAGCCCGTCGTTGACAAGATAGGGGTTGATATAGCCGAGGAACCGGATTCCTTCCTTTTCATAGGCCTCGATCCGCTCCGGCAGCCCCGGGTACATGCTCTCGTTCCAGTGCCAGTCCCACTGCAGACGCTTGCCGAAGGAGGTGACTCTCTTGCCCTCCCAGTCCTGGCACCACACGCCGGAGACGGCGACGCCGAGCTTCTGCGAGCGCTCCACAAGCTCGCTCACGCGCTCCGTGCCGCCCTGCAGGCCGAGGATCGCCCCGTTGTATATCCAATCCGGCAGCGTAGGCTGGCGCCCGAAAAAGGCGCCAAGGTCGCTCACAAGCGCCAGCAGGCTCTCGCCCGTGCGGATCCGGACCCTGCGCGGCACCGCCCAGAACTGCAGCTCATGGAAGCATTCGTGCCGGAAATCGAAATCGGCGTAAGCCGTGCAATCCGCCCACAGCCAGTAACGGCGGGACGAGACGTAGAGCGGCGCGGGGAAATTGGTGTTGTAATAATCCCCTCCGGCCTTGTTCTCCACGTCCGAGCGCCAGGTCACATAGGTGGTCTTGTCGCGCCCCACACCCGGCTCCGACGTCCACAGCGGGAAATGTCTTCCCCGCAGGTCAAAATAGGACATCTGCTCGCCGCAGCCATAGCAGTGCTCATCCTTCTCCGCCGACACTCTCAGCCAGAGCCGGTTGATCTGCGGATCAAGCGCGGTAAAGGCAAGCTCAAGCGTGTCGTCCTCCTCGCTGTCGATCGTGACGCGCAGCATATCTTCGAACGTGAGCGCCACGCCCGTTTCCGTCTTCTCCGCGGAGAAGCGGCGGAGCGGGATGCGGCTCTCGACGTAATCCTCGATTTTGAAATTGCCTCTGTACATATCGATCGAGGGCTCTCCCCGACCGATAAAAAGCATGGGAGCCTCCGAGCTGTGGCTCAGTAGCTCCCCGACACGGCTGACGACAGACAAAATTCCGTTATCGCAGCGAATATCCATCCTTCTTTATCCTCCTATATTCTCCCAGCGCCCCGTTTTGGCAGAGCGGGCAACTGTATCCATCACACGTTGGACGGCGATCCCGTCATCCAGCGAGGCAGTCAGGCCGCTGTGATCTCCGCGCAGCAGTCTCTCGAAAGCCTCCATCTGCGTACAGTGGAATTTCTCCGGTATCGCAAGCGGAACGTAACGATTGGCGCGAAAATCCTCTTCTGTCAGGCAGCCCTCCAGGCTGCTGCAAAGCTTTCCTCCGATCAGGTCCTGCCTGTAGAGCAGGCCGCCCTTCGAGCCGTAGATCGCAAGCTGCTGCAGGTTCCGGTGTCCGTATGCAAAGCGGGTCGTCTCCAGCATGGCGCTCACACCGCCGTTGAGTTTTGCGAGGAACATGGCGTAATCGTCCACCGTTACCTCGCCTTCGCCGCCCTCCGGCAGGATGCGTCTGGGCATCAGCACGCCCATGTCGGCCGTGACGGCTTCGATCTCCCCGGCGGTAAAGCGCACCAGATCGATCAAATGCGAGCCGAGGTCGCCCAGCGCGCCGTAACCGGCAAGCTCTTTGCGAAAGCGCCAGGTGAGCGGGCGGCTCTCATCGTTGCCCCATCCCTGGTCATAGCGGCCAAACACATGCCGCAGCTGTCCGAGCGCGCCGCTCGTTACCAAATGCCTCGCATAACGGGCGGCGTCCATGAAGCGATACGAAAAGCAGATCATATGCGGGATCGGCTTGTCCGCCATCCGCTCCTTCAGCTCCAGAGCCTGCTCCATCGTCAGACACAGCGGCTTTTCCACCGCGAAGGGGATACCCGCCTCAATCGCCGCGCCGACCATCTCAAAATGCTGCACATTCGGCGTGCAGATCGAAACAGAATCGATCTCCCCCGATAAGAGCATTTCCCGGTAATCCGAAAAGCGCAGCCGTTCCGGCACGCCGAGCTTCTCCCCTGTCCGGGCAAGCTTTTCCTCGTTCCGCGTGCAAAGCGCAGCGACGCGCATGCCCTCAAGCTGCGCGATGCCGCCGATATGCTCCTGTGCGATGTTTCCCAGCCCGATGATGCCGTGACAGATCTGCTTCATGATGCCTGTCCTTTTCTCAAAAGCGAAGCACGGATTTGATAAAATTCCCGGCGCGCGCGGTCGATTCCTCCATCGCCCGCTCGATATCCGTAAAGTCGTATTCGTGGGTGATCAGTCTGCTTTGCTCGATCTTGCCCTGGCTCATCAGGCGGTCCGCGCCGATCCAGGGGTTGAGATACTCTTTTTTGCAGACCATCCAATGGTTGACGTTCAGCAGCGACAGCCCCTTGGTGTGCCACAGATGCCCGTCGAAAGTTCGCTGTCCGTGATGCCAGGCATAAACACCAAGCTTTCCGCCCTTTCCCAGCAGTCTTTCGCAGGAGGAAAAGCAGCTTTGCACGCCGGCGCACTCGAACGCGATCTCAAACGGCTCGCTCTCCAGTTCTTCGAGCCGTGCGCGTCCGGCCTCCGTCGAGCTGTCGATCAGCTCCGTCGCACCGTAAAGCCCGGCAAGCTCCAGATTCTGCTTCTTGATATCCACAACGACAAGCCTTGCCAGCGGATACCGGCTCAAAAGCTGCACCAGCAGCAGCCCCATATAGCCCGCGCCGAACAGGATCACGCTGTCGCCGGGATAGATGTTCAGCTCGTCCGCCGCCGTCACCACGCAGGAGACCGGCTCCACAAGATGTGTCTTCAGTTCATAGTTCGGATTCGGGTGGATCGGCAGAAAACGCCCGACGGGGATGTTGACATACTCGCCCCAGGTCGTGGTCGTAACGAGATCTCCCTCTTTTACGCCCGCCACGTCAGAACCGACTTTTGCAACGATGCCGATCCCCTCGTGTCCCGGAAGGATTGGCTCGTTGTGGTGTACGCCTGTATACTTCCAGACCTCCGCCATACAAATGCCGTTATACAGCGTTCTGGCCTGGATCTCGTTCGGCTGCGGATCGCGCAGCTCTATCTCACGCAGATAGACGTGCCGGGTCCCTTCAAAGAAAGCGGTCAGGCTCTTCATCGCCTCTCCTCAGCCCTTGACGGCTCCGACGGTCAGACCGGAAATGACTTGCTCCTGGAACAGGAAGTAGATCGCAAGGCTCGGCGCGATCGCGACGCAGATCGCGGCGTAGAGACGGACGTAGTCCGTTGTAAATTCATTGGTAAACCAACGCACGCCGGTCTGGATCGTGCGTTTGGCGGCCGTATTGAGCATCAGGTTCGCATAAACGAATTCATTCCAGCAGGTAATGAACGCAAAGGTGCCGGCCGTAACAAAGCCGTTTTTCGTCAGCGGTAGAACCATGTGGAAAAAGCGTCCGAAAAAGCCGAGCCCGTCGATGTTCGCCGCCTCCTCCAGCTCGGTAGGGAAGGTGTCCATAAAGCCGCGGATGATAAAGATCGACATCGGCATGTTGATCGACGCATAAAGCAGGATCAGGCCGATATGTGAATCGAGAAGATGCAGCGTGCTGTACATCCGGTAATACGGGATCATGAAGGCGTTGAGCGGGATCATGACGCCAAGACTGAAAGCGAGGAATATCGCCTCACGCGCACGGAAACGGTAGCGTGAGATCGCGTAGGCCGCCATACCGGCCAGCAACAGGTTGATGATAACGGCGCCGAAGGCGATGACGATCGAGTTGATGATCTGCCGTCCCATGCCGGCCGAAATGAAAGCGTCGACAAAGTTGTGCCACTGCGGCGTTTTGGGGAAAGAGAAGGGACTCTGGAAATACTCGGCATTCGTCTTCAGTGCCGTGACGAACAGCCACAGCAGCGGAAAGATCGTATAGATCGCCAGTGCGATCAGAAGGATCCATTTTAAAACACGCAGAATGACGCTTCCGACGTCACGCGATTGAATCATATGCTGCATACGATCAGTCCTTTCCCGCAACGATTTTGCGAACCAGCGACATCACCACGATGCCCATAATGATCAAAAGCACAGCCGCGGCGTTTGCCGTACCGTAGACGTTGGCACTCATCTTCTTATAAATGAACAGTACCATCGTCATCGTGCGGTTGGCCGGGCCGCCTTCCGTCAGCAGATACACCTGCTCGAAGGCGCGCAGACCGAACACCGCCGCCAGCGTGATGCACGTAGCCAGCGAGCTGCGGATCATCGGGATCGTGATGTGGATGTCCGTCTGCAGGTTCGTGGCGCCGTCGATGGCCGCGGCCTCGTAATAGGTCGTGTCGATGCCTGTGATCTCGGCCATCATGATGACCATGAAATAGCCGATATACAAAAGGCCATAGGCGATCACGCAGATAAAGGCGACCTTGACGTTGCCCAGCCAGTTGACCGGCTGCCCGCCAAAGAGCTTGACCACGCCGTTGAGAAGGCCATAGTCGAGGTTGTACACAGCCGACCACATGGCAGCCATGGCAATGCCGGAAATGACCTGTGGGAGGAAGTAGACCGTACGGAAGAACTTCCAGCCGCGGATCTTCTTTGAAAGGATCAGCGCCATCATCATAGCCAGCGGGACCTTGACGATCATGTCAACGCCGGCCCAAGTCAGGTTGTTGCCCAGCGCGCGGCGGAATGTCAGATCCTTGAACAGCGCCGCATAGTTCGCAAAGCCCCTGTACTCGGGCGGATGGAAGGCGTCCCACTTGTAAAAGCTCATCACGATCACGTAAATAAGCGGATACAGAAAGTAGGCGATAAACAGCACGACAGCCGGAAGAAGAAAGACAAGCAGCTTCCAGCGGTCCTCTTTGCGCAGATACATAAGCGAGTCCCCTTTCCTTGATTAACGTATATCCGAAAACGCCGCAGCGTTTCATCAGCGAATGTTGTCGCTCCGGTATAAATACCCGTCCGGGAACACCGGCGTTTCCATCCGGAGGGTGTTGGGCCACGGGCTCTCCGTCGGGACGCCGACGCAGCTGCCGTCAAGGATGCGCTCCGTCGCCTCCCGGACGGCCTCGGCCCAGGCAAGATCACGGTTCTCGTTTCCGATGCCGTGACCGGTATAGATCTTTAAATCGGGGATTTTCTTTATTATATCAAGAAAACCGTCCATCTGTACAGAAAAACTTTCAAGGCTGCTCGCACCGTCCACCTGCATGTAGAACGACCGGTTCCCCATGGCGTCTCCGGAAAAGAGCCAGCCCTTTTCTCTTTCTATGAGCATGGCGGCGCGCGGTGTGTGCCCGCCGAGGCTTCTGATCTCAAGCTTTGTTCCGCCCAGGTCGAACACCTGTCCCTCCGAGAGCTCACGCAGACCGTACTCTTTATCAAAGCGGACGGGAAGCGCCGCGGCGCCGAGCGGCGCATACAATTCTATCTCCTCGCGAAAGACCCACACCGGGATCCCCTCGCGCAGGAAATCCTCCGTTGCCGGGCCGAGGTGATCGGGGTGGGCGTGCGTGATCACGATCTCCAGCGGCTTGTCCGTCAGACCGCGGACAACTTCTCTGAGATCGTTTTCGCATCGCTGCGTATCGACAAGAAGCGCTCTGCGCTCCCCTTCGAGCAGATAACTGTCGACAAAGCGCCCGCTCTCCTCCGTCTCGACGATACGGAAAAGCCCCTCTTCCAGTTTGAAAACCGATTCCTTTATCGTCATGCTCGCACCTCACCCTTCGATAAAGCAAAGCGGCCCGCAGCTCACGGGAGTTGCGGGCCGCCCATTGGAACTTTTCTTACGCGGATCTAAGGCTTATTCCGCGGCAGCAGCCAGGGCCTGGCAGAACTGCTCGGCGGTGATTTCGCCAAGGACAAGGGCGTCAATGTTCTCCAGATACGCGCCCCAGACCTGCGGGCTCATGCTGTTCTGGATGGTGTTGATGGTGAAGCTGGCGGCCTTGCCGGCGTTGAGGATCTGGGTCTGGAGGCCCGGATCGAGCTGGCTCTCGTCATAGTCAACGGAGAACAGAGCGCCGGAGGACTTGGACAGAGGCAGAACCTGCTCGGCACGGGTGATAAACTCGAAGAAGGCTTCGACAGCGGCGATGTGCGCCGGATCGTCGGAGCGGGCAGCGCCCAGGTAGCCCTGGTTGATGTTGATCATGCCGCCGCCGTTCTTGCCGTTGTAGGCAAGGCTGCCGCCGATGCTCAGACCTTCGGCCAGACCGGGAACGCCTTCATTGGCGATACGGCCGCAGATCCAGGTGCCGTTGACATAGATAGCGGTCTTCTCGTTGAAGAACAGGCCGTTGGCTTCCTGCGTGCCGCCGCCGACAAGGTCGGCCTCGGAGATCGGAGCCAGGGTCTTGTACAGCTCGGCTGCCTCGATCCACTCGGGGCTGTCGTAGGCAAGCTCAAGCGCATGCTCGCCGGCAACGGAGGCCAGGCAGTAGGTGAACCAAAGCTGGGAGAACCAGGCATTGCCGCCGGTGACGTGGGTCAGCGGGGTGACGCCGCTCGCGGTGATCTTTTCGGCCGCGGCGTACAGCTCGTCATAGCTGGTCGGAACTTCAACGCCGGCCGCTTCAAGGAGCTTGTTGTTGTACATCAGCGGGATGTACGCGGTCTCGTAGGGGATGCAGTAGATGCTTCCGTCAAAGTCCAGACCGTTGAAGGTGCCGGGTTTGAAGCGGCTGGCGATCTCGTCCTTCGCGAGGAAGGCCGTCAGATCCATCAGCTGGCCGCTGGTGCTGTAGTTCTTCAAGACCTGGCCCTTGAAGGTGAACAGGTCGGGGGTGTCGCCGCTGGCAACGAGAGTCTTCATCTTCAGCTCATAGTCGTCATAGTTGGGCTGATCCTCGACAACGATCTCGTACACGCCTTCATACTCGGCGTTGAAGTCGTTGATGATACGGGTCCACTCGGTGGTCTTGCTGTCGGCGCCGCACCAGATGTTCATCAGGGTCAGCGTGACCTTTTCAGCGGGGGCTGCTGCCTCGGCAGGAGCGGCCTCCTCGGCGGGGGCGGCCTCCTGGGCGGGCGCGGGAGCTGCGCTCTGTCCGCACGCGCACAGGGCGAAGCACATAACAGCCACAAGGAGAAGTGCGATCAGTTTTTTCATGTCTTTTCCTTCCTTTTTTCGGTATGTTTTCCGCTTTCCATTATATTACGGCGGCAACCAAATACCGGGAGATCCCCTTTTTACGATCCCCCGTAATTGATTAACGCTGTAAAATAACTATGATAAAATTGTACAGGAAAACAAGGCTTTTCGTCAATAGACATTTCTACCATATTAGATATTTTATTTTGTGGAAAAATCACAAAGATCCCGATTGTGCCAAGGTCGTCCTTGACGCATGATCGTCAGAATGATAGTTTTTCAGACAAGAGGCCCCGAAAAGGTGCTTTCCTCTTATTCATTGAACGTTAAGGGCCGTCTGGATTTAAAGGAGGAGGAAATGATCATGCGCTCTTTTCTGCGCTATACCCGTGTGTGCGGCAACGTCATCCGCATCAACGGTCTGCTTGGATTGACAAACGAATTCTTTTATCTTGTCATCGGGCAGAAAGCAGCCGCCTACGTCGATACCGGCTACGGCTTCGGTGATCTGATCGCCTTTGCCCGCCGGTTTACCGACCTGCCGCTGATCGTGCTCAACACGCACGGGCACCTCGACCATGCGGGCGGCGACTTTCAGTTTCCCAGGGTCTATGCCTGTAAGGAGGACTGGGCGATGCTGCTTGAGTCCTACGATGACCGCGCCATGAACGAGAAGGCGCGGGCGGCGCTGTACGATGCCGGCATCTGGACGGAGGAAGACACGGTCTTTGCTCCCCCGGGCGCGGCGCCCGAGCTGCTGGAGATCTGCGACGGCGATGTATTCGATCTCGGCGGCGTGACGCTCGAGGCCATTACCATGCCCGGCCATTCGCCCGGCTGCGTCTCCTTCCTCTATCGCGAGGCCCGCATCCTCTTCTCCGGCGACAACTGCGGCCCCCAGCCGCTGATCATGCTGCCCGCGCAGGTCGAAGGCCGGGGGAAGTATTCCTCCTGCACGCTGGAAGTCTTTTCGCGAAGCCTGCACAAGCTCGCCGCGCGCGAGGGGGAATTTGACCGGATCCTCAACTGCCACAAGGCCGGCGAGTTGCCCATGAGCTGTCTCCATGGCGTGACGGACGCCGTGGACGGTGTGCTTGACGGACGCTATCCGGGCGTCCCCGTCGCCGTCATGCAGGGAAAGATCACGGGTGTCTTCTCCGCGCGCGGACTTGATCCCGAGCAGGTCGGCAAGCTTCCGAACAGCTATATCGGCGACGTTGTATTTGCCAGAGACAATCTTCGCTGAGCAGATCGATAATAGAGTAGGAGGGGCTGAATAAGCCCCGACCTCTCACACCACCGTGCGTACCGTTCGGTACACGGCGGTTCAATCGCATAAGTGTAGAGACTCGTACCGGTCAAGGATACTGTAGTATCCGGCCTGTGCGAGTCTTTTGCTGGATATAGCCTCATTTACGCAAGCGTGTTTGGCACAACTCCAGTACGCTTTTCGGGAATATGAAACCGCACAAGCCCGCCAGTCTGGCACACCTAATTTCATTAGGTTTCTCATCCTGGTTCGGGGTTTCATCCACTGTTTCCAGATATACATCCGAAAGCGGCGGTGCATCCATTCGTCCCAACTTTGGGGCTTTGGCTTGCTATGCAGCCTTACCCTCGCTTGCGGCCTGACATGATTTCTGTACGTCGGGCCAGAGCTTTGCCGCTGCCTTCCTTCGGATTCCGCCTCACGACGGACACCCTTGGCTTTGGCTATGACCTTCCCGCTGCCGGGCGATCTCGGGACTTTCACCCTTTAGAACGTGCGCTCGCCGGGCGCCCAAAAACCGGCGGGAGGGTCGTGATAAACGATCCTCCCGCCGGTGTTCTATTCTACCCTTACTATTGATAAGCGGAAGCCGGAAAACGCTTCGAGGCAAAGAGCTCACAGCGAGAAAATAATGCCAATGACCGCGGAAATGGCGATAAAGGCTACCGGGTGCCATTTCAGCTTTTTGATGCCGAGAAACATCGCAACGAACAGAAGGAGTTTTTCCCAATCGAACAGATCCAGATAGCTCCCCGACTCCCGGAACAGGTCCAGATGGAACATGGCAACCTGCATCACGCCGATCCCCGCCGCGGCGATCAGCCCCGTGACCGTGGGGCGAAGGCCATAGAACATATCCCCTACGATCGTGGATGAACGAAAGCGCTCCAGAGACTTGGAGATCAGGATCACAATGATGAGAGAAGGGATCACCTCGCCGATCGAGGCGAGGACGCCTCCGGGGATCCCCGCGATATTGCAGCCGACATAGGTCGCCATGTTGATTCCGATGGGACCGGGCGTGGATTCGGAGATCGCGATCATATCGGTGATGAGCTCCTGTGTGAACCAACCGGTCCTCTCGGCGAGCTCCTTCAGGAAGGGAAGCGTGGCCATGCCGCCGCCCACGGCGAAAAGGCCGATTTTCAAAAACTCCCAGAAAAGGCGCAGATAGATCATTTCGCCTCGCCCTCCTTTTTCGCGTCGCGTGCCCGGGTAACCGCGCGGACGGCCATGCCGATAACCGCTCCCGCGATCACCAGAATGACCGGCGAGATTTTAGTCAGCAGACTGAACGCCAGCGCGGCAACGCATACCACGATGCCGACGGCGTCCTTGACGCCCTTTTTCCACATGGAGATGACCGCGTCGAGGATCAGTGCGACGACGCAGACGGAAATAGCGGAAAGCGCGTGCCGGACATAGGGGTTTTCTTTGAACCCGCTCAGAAAGAACGCGATCACGGAGATGATGATGATACTCGGGGTCACTACGCCGAGTGCTGCGGCCACCGCTCCGGGCGCCTTTTTGTGATGGTAGCCCACAAAGGAGCCCACATTGATGGCAATGATCCCCGGCAGTCCCTGGCTGAGCGCGTAGTAATCGAGGATATCCTCTTCCTTCATCCAATGCGAGGTCTCCACGATCTCCCTGCGGAGGATTGGCAGCATGGCATAGCCGCCGCCGAAGGTGACGGCTCCCATCTTGAAGAATTTCCAGTAGATTTCAAGCAAGTCCTTTAGCATAGACAGCCTCCGGTTTCCTCTTTATCCGTGCGCGCCGTCCCCAGCGTTTCGAGTGCCGCGCGCATCCGCTTCATGCTCTCGGCCAGCGCTTCCATGGAGGCGGCATAGGAGAGGCGGACCTGGGTCTTGCCGCTCTCGCCGAAAGCCGTGCCGGGAACCATTGCGACGCCGTGGTGGATCATAAAGCGGACGAACTCTTCGCCGTTCATCCCGGTTTCCGCCACGTCAAAGAAAACATAAAAGGCTCCTTTGGGCTTGTTGCAGCGAAGATAGGGCATGTCATTGATGGCGCTCACCACAAAATTCCGGCGCTTTTCAAATTCTTCCCGCATGAGCCTGACGGAATCCTGCGGGCCGGTAAGGGCCTCAAGGGCCCCGTACTGTGACAACGACGTGGCATTGGTGACCATATAGGCATGCATTTTCGCCATCGGCGGGATCAGTTCGATCGGCGCGGCCGCGTATCCGATACGCCAGCCGGTCATGGCATAGGATTTGGAAAAGCCGTTGAGCACGACCGTGCGCTCCCGCATTCCCGGGAAAGAGGCGATCGAAAGATGCTTTCCCCCGTCATAGATAAGCTGGTCGTATATCTCATCGGAGATCACCAGCAGATCGTTCTCGACGGCGAAGGCCGCAAGCTTTTCCAAGGCGTCCCTGCTCTGGACCGCGCCGGTGGGATTGCTGGGATCGAGCACGACAAGGATCTTCGTCTTTTCCGTGATAAGCTTACGCAGATCGTCCACCTCGACCTGGAAATCATTTTCCATTTTCAGGGTATAGGGAACCGCCCGCGCGTTGCTCAGGACGGGAACATTGGCATAGTTTACCCATGCGGGGTCCGGGACGAGGACCTCGTCTCCCGGCTCGAGGAACGCGCCGAAGACCATAAAGATCGCCTCTGCGACGCCTACGGTGCAGATGATCTCTTCTTCATTATAGGAAAGGCCATAGCCACTCAGATATTCTGCGATCGCGCGCCGCAGCGGGAGGATGCCCTTGTTTGCCGTGTAGTGGGTCGCCCCTGACTCCGCGGCCTTTTCCATAGCGCGGATGATATTCTCCGGCGTGTCGAAGTTCGGTTCTCCGATCCCCAAAGAGATGATATCCTCTCCCTGT
>Ga0256405_10007708_pt1 | contig 15921 bp, 14 predicted proteins | sample RumenRJG_02DNA_FD_189096 | JGI IMG/M metagenome (GOLD analysis project Ga0256405, IMG submission 189096) | Bovine rumen microbial communities from Lethbridge, Alberta, Canada - RJG_02 | ecosystem: Host-associated > Mammals > Digestive system > Stomach > Rumen | place: Canada: Alberta... | reverse complement strand
CCGGACGGCTGACATAACAGATAGTGTAAAGTTAGTGCAGGTAAAGTTATATTGCATAAATAATTTTTGAGAGTATATGAAAATCCAGAATTCCACAAATTAATTTGTGAACTTTTGAAACAGGTTTCAGTTTGCAAAAGAAGGGATTTTTAAGGGGATATGGATGAAACAGTAAAAATCCGGGAAGGGGGTCCGGGGGTGTTCCCCCGGGTGGGGAGTGGTCATTTTCAGGCTCAAAATAGACCACTTGGAAAAGGTGTCAATGTTTGTTCAAGTGGCCATCCGCATGTTTGGCCGGTGAACAAAAGAACATCATAGCCATGCAGAATAGAAGCGGTCCCGGGGTACTTCTACGGGGCTGGAGAGACGGCAGGAAGGACGAGAAAGAAAGCCATCCGCAGGCTTGGCAGCGGGTAAAGGAAACGCCATAGCCAAGCAGTGTAGAAGCGGTCCCGGGGTACTTCTACGAGGTTGGTGAGACGGTAGGAAGGACGGGAAATAAAGCCATCCGCAGGCCTGGCAGCGGGTCAAGGAAACGTCATAGCCATGCAGAGTAGAAAGCGGTCCTGGGGTACTTCTACGAGGTTGGTGAGACGGTAGGAAGGACGGGAAAGAAAGCCATCCGCAGGCCTGGCAGCGGGGTCAATGAAACGTCATAGCCATGCAGAGTAGAAGCAGTCCTGAGGATACTTCTCCGAGGACGGAGAGATGGCCAAAAAGACGGGAAAGAAAGCCATCTGCAGGCTTGGCAGCGGGGTCAAGGAAACGTCATAGCTATGCAGAGTAGAAGCAGTCCTGAGGATACTTCTCCGAGGCCGGAGAGATGGCCAGAAAGACGGGAAAGAAAGCCATCCGCAGGCTTGGCAGCGGGGTCAAGGAAACGTCATAGCTATGCAATGTAGAAGCCGCTCTGGTGGTACTTCTCCGAAGCCGGAGAGATGAACGGAAGGATGGGAAAGGAAGCCGTTCGCAGGCTTGGAAATGGGCCAAGGAAACACCATAGTCTTGCGGCCAGAAGCAGTCTTGGAGGAACTACACCGTGGCTGAAGTGAAGTTTAGATCTGCCCCGCTTTACGGCAATCCACACACATCTGAAGACCAACATGAATTCGATTTCCACTAATTAATTCGTGAACTTTTGAGTCGGTTTTCAAAATCAACTTGTACTTTTTCCATGAGATTCATGCGCGTCACTTCTCACGGGTTGGAGAAGATAGCTGGAAAGACGGAAAGAAAGACATCCACATGCCCTGCAGTGGGCCAAGGAAACACCATAGTCTTGCGGTGCAGAAACAGTCTGGGAGGAACTACACCGTGGCTGAAGCGAAGTTTAGCTCTGTCCCGCTTCACGGCAATCCACACGCACATCTGAAGACCAACATGAATTCGATTTCCACTAATTAATTCGTGAACTTTTGAGTTGGTTTTCAAAATCAACTTGTACTTTTTCCATGAGATTCATGCGCATAAAAGCTGCCGAGATATCCACAGATTTTGCCGCGAATATGTACATCTAAAATCCCCAATATTCAGATACCAAAGAGTTCTCGCGTACAGCTTGACTTGAGGACTATAATATCTACCTTTAGCGGCATATGCTGTAAAGGAGAACTGGTCTATGCTGTATATATTAAGTCTGGTAGTTCAGCAAATAGGAACCAATTTTGGAGAAGCAATTAAGCTGTTCTTATCAGGCTCTATTTCCCTGGTACAACTGATGGAACGAATAAAATGTGCGGCACTAAATGGAGCGCGTGAATCAATTCGCATTGCATTGGAATTGAAAGACACAGAGTTGAAAATGAACCGTTCCAACTCTCTTGCAATTGTGAACATAAATCGGGAGCGAACAATTATCACAAGCATCGGCTCTATTACTTACAGCCGTACCTTGTATAAGGATCGCAGCACCGGAAAATGCATTTACCTTCTGGATGATTATATTGGCATGCCTAGCCACCGGCAGCTTACGGATGATGCAGTTGCCAGAGTTCTTCAGGAAGTGGCTTACAGCAGCTATTACAAAGCCGGAAAGCAGGCTTCACTGGATGTTTCATTAGGCGGCACACCCGTCAGTAAGCAAACTGTGCATAACATCATTCATTCGCTTCATTTTCCACCGTATATGCCACCTGAAAAAAAGCGAACCGTCAGTTACCTCTTTATTGAAGCCGATGAGGATCATGCTCATTTACAGCTTATTCACACCAAAGGAGATATTAAAAGAGATCCAAAAACAAAGCGTAAAAACAACGGCAAAATGGTAAAGCTGGTCTATGTCCATGAAGGATATGAGGAAGATCCGACGCATAACCACAAATGCAGAATTAAGAATGCTCATTATTTTGCCGGATTGTATGAAGGTGATGAACAAAATGATGCCCTTTGGGATGAAGTCTGGGCATACATTGAATCGACATATGATATTGACAGTATTGAAAGCTTTAATCTTGGAAGTGACGGTGGTACATGGATTCAGGCGGGATGCGAGATTATTGGTATGACGTTCTACCTGGACGGGTTCCATTTCGTACAGAAAATAGCTACAATCATCAATATTCTGACTGACGAGGAAGCGAAGAAACAGTTCAAGAAAGAGTTGCGCCAGGCTGTTATTGATAACAAGATTGAGGAGTTTACCCGGAAAGCAGAAGCAGTCGCAAAACAGGCTTCTACTGACTCTCGTAAAAACAGTGCATTAGACGCAAAAGACTTTATTGTAAACAACTGGGATGCTGCACGACGCAGGCTCAATCATCCGAAAGAAATTGTCGGCTGTAGTACGGAGGCTCACGTATATCACGTACTCTCGTATCGTCTCAGTACGCTGCCGAAGGGATGGAGTGCAAAAGGTCTTGATAATATGGCTCGCCTTCGTGCGTTTGACTTTAATGGAGGAAACATGTATGACCTGGCCGTTTACCAGCGTACATATGAAGAGGAAAGTCAGGCAGACGGTAAAGAAGGAAGTTCTGACATAGGTCCTTATTCCGTAAGAGACTTATTCCGTTCAGAAAAGAGCAAGCATAAGTATGGAAAGTACTATGACAATGTACGGAGTACTGTTAGCCCCGAAATTCAGAGTACAGCTTGGTATCAGGGACTGATAGGCGCTTCCATTTTCAGATAATGGAGGCTGCGATATGCGGAAGTACTATACCAATCTCCCAGTCCTTTGTCTTCAACTGGATCAATTCAGAAGGGACTGTGTACGCGATCCTGAAGCGGTAGAACTGATTGACAGACTAATGGAAAAAGTCATTGCCGCCTATGGCGAGAATATAACTGTATCTGAGCTCAAGAACTTATCCTTTAATCAAAGAAATGCAGGCCGAAAATCTGGTTTTACCGAAGAGCAAAAGAGTGATATTATCCGACGTCATGAAAACGGAGAAAAGCTGTTAAGCATCGCTCAGAGTTATAACTGTTCAAAGTCCACAATACACAAGATTACGGGGAATCACCGTTTGTAGTTAAAATCAACGGTTGGTTTTTGAAAATCGACTCAAAAGTTCACGAATTAATTTGTGGAAATCAGATTTGGTTTGGTCTTCAGAAGTGCGTGAATCTCTCGGGAAAAAAGGGCAAGTTGATTTTTGGAAATCGACTCAAAAGTTCACGAATTAATTTGTAGAAATCAGATTTGGTTTGGTCTTCAGAAGTACATGATTTTCACGGGAAAAAGAGCAAGTTGAATTTTGAAAATCGACTCAAAAGTTCACGAATTAATTTGTGGAAATCGGGATTTTTCACGTTAAATAACAGTGTTATATAACCCCTGATTTCGGGGTACAGCGTAAAATTACTGCAGGCATCTCTATGATTCATAATATTTATGTTACATATGCATATGCCGCAAAACCTGCAGTGATTTTACGCGGCCTAGTTGGCCGGATAAATTGCCAAGTCTCATCAAATGTGATAGAATCCGGTGCACTGAATAGTTTCAGACTGTGCGGGTCTGATACTGCTTATGTTTTCCGGGTTCCTGACACGGCTCTTTATCGGAACGGGAAAACAAGAAAACGGATCTGGAGGCATACAAATGAGTTATGTATTAAGCTGCTGCTCGACTGCGGATTTGAGTGAAGAACATTTCCGTCGTCGGGACATTCAATATATATGCTTTCATTTTGAGATGAATGGGAAACAGTATCCGGATGATCTTGGAAAGAGCATTTCTTTTCAGGATTTCTACACAGCCATGTCCGGTGGTGCCGAGACGAAGACCTCTCAGGTGAATGCGGATGAATTTATCAATTATTTCACGCCCTTCCTTGAGGAGGGGAAAGATATTCTGCATCTTACCCTGTCCAGCGGCATTTCCGGTGTCTACAACTCTGCGATGATTGCCAAGGAAACGCTGGAGGAACAGTATCCGGACCGGAAAATCTATATCGTTGACTCGCTGGCGGCTTCCTCCGGCTTTGGCCTTCTGGTGGATGCCGCGGCAGACCGGCGCGATGAGGGAATGAGCATCGAAGAGGTGCGTGACTGGGTGGAGGAGAACAAGCTCAGACTGCATCACTGGTTCTTCTCAACCGACCTGACTTTTTATGTGAAGGGCGGACGCGTTTCAAAAACAGCCGGATTTTTCGGAACGATGCTCAATATCTGCCCGCTGCTCAATGTGAATGATACCGGTCACCTGATTCCCCGGGAGAAAGTGCGCACGAAACGGAAAGTGATTGCCCGCATCGAGGAAATGATGCGGCAGCATGCCAGGGACGGCCTCAACTATAACGGGAAATGTTATATCTCCAATTCTGCCTGCCTTGAGGATGCCAAAGCGGTTGCAGACCTGGTTGAACGCGATTTCCCCAACCTGGATGGGAAAGTCCTGATCAACTCCATTGGGACAACCATTGGAAGCCATACCGGTCCCGGAACGGTTGCACTGTTTTTCTGGGGCGATAAGCGGGAGGCCTGATCGGCCGGCGACAGCGTGCCAGGCGGAGAATGGAACAGGCCGCGCAACGACAGGGTGACATAAACAGGCGCTATGCAGATGATGAATCATTTGCATAGCGTCTGTCTGTTTCTGGTTTTTGTATAACAGAGACCGATCCGATGTCATGGGAAGGGACCGAAACCGGGCTGAAACAGGAATTGACCGCTAATTCAGGGCATGCTATAATACGTCGGCCACTAAACGGGAGGCGTTCAGGCGGAAAAGAAAGGGGAAGAGGACGCACGGAGACGGAAATTTCATTGATGGATGGCCGGCCTGCAGATGAGACAGGACGGCTGGAACGGGAAATAAAGGTATACGACACACTGGATGCACTGGGAATAGCCTTTCAGCGGACGGACCATGAGCCGGCACTCACTATGGAGGACTGTCTGCGGATTGATGCGGTGCTGGGGATCACCATCTGCAAGAACCTGTTTCTGTGCAACCGGCAGCAGACAGCCTTCTATCTTCTCATGATGCCGGGCAGCAAGGTATTTAAAACCAAAGAACTGTCTGCCCAGATTCATTCCGCCCGGCTTTCCTTCGGAAGCCCGGAACAGATGGAGCGGCTTCTTGGAACCTCGCCGGGCAGTGCGTCGATTATGGGACTGATTTTTGATCCCGAAAAGAAAGTGACGCTGCTCATCGACGAGGATGTGATCCGGGAACCGTACATTGGCTGTCATCCCTGCATCAATACCAGCAGTCTCAAGATTCGTACGTCGGATATCCTGGAGCGGTTTCTGCCGTATACAGGACATGTGCCGCAGATGGTGCATCTGGTGGGGGAATGAGGCTGAATATGGGCAAAAATCGTCGCGCCATCGTCTATTCCGTCCTGTGGATGGCGCTGATCTTTTTCTTTTCCTCGTTTTCAAGTGAAGATTCATCTGAGCAGAGCGGAAAGGTTGTACGGTTTGTTCTCTGGATTGTCCGCAGCCTCTTTGGCGAGAAAACGGCGGCGGCGCTGGCGGACGCAGGAATTGAATTCTATATCCGGAAAGCGGCACACTTTACTGAGTATGCGATACTGGGGGTACTGGTGGCCCGGGCACTCTTTTTAAACGGTGTCCCGCATCCGGCCCTGGCACTGGTTATCTGTGCTGTATATGCATGTCTGGACGAGTTCCATCAGTTCTTTGTTTCAGGACGGAGTATGGAACTGCGGGATGTCTGTATCGACAGCAGCGGAGCGCTGTTTGGCATTCTGGTGTACGTGCTGGGAAGGACGGCCTTGAAACGGGTGAGAAAGACATGACTTTGGCGCGCCGGATCCGGCTTCTCTTTTTTGTCCCGGCAGTCCTGTGGATGCTGCTCATCTTTTTCTTTTCAGCCATGCCGGATAATGTATCGAAAGATCAGAGCGACTATGTCTCTCTCCGGCTGCAGCGGATTATTACCAGGACACTGTCGGGGGAGTCGAAGGAAGCGATGGAGGAATGGGAGGAGCTGGAGGAAAACATGCCGCTCTTTTCCGTTCGCAAAGTGGCTCATGTCATCGAGTATATGGTGCTGTGTATCCTGCTGTATATCGGCCTGGCCGGCACACGCCGGGCGAGAGTGCTGTCTTTTGTTTGCGCGGTTCTGTATGCGTGTTCGGATGAGATTCATCAGCTGTTTGTTCCGGGACGTGAGGGAATGCTGGTGGATGTGACCATTGACTGTGGCGGTGCTTTGGCGGGACTGGCCGTGATCCTGTTGACGGGTGGACTGATTCTGCGCCTTAAACAGCGCCTGATGGATAAATTGCAGGAGAGGAGTGGCAGAGATGATTGACTATGCCCGTGTAGAACACCTGGTCCGGCAGGCCGGACAGATGATACGGGATGCACATGTGACCGGGGAACAGGTGCATACCAAGAAAAGCAAACTTGACTTTGTGACGGATTACGATCTTCGGATCCAGCAGTACCTGATTGAAAACCTGAGGCCGCTGGTGCCGGAGGCCGTTTTTTTCGGTGAGGAGATCACGGACGGGAATGATGCCTGTGGCAGTGAAGAGGGATTCTGCTTTTATCTGGACCCGATTGACGGGACAACCAATTTTGTCTTTGGCTATCATCACAGCTGTGTTTCCGTGGGAATTGCCAAGGATGGCCGGATCATTGCCGGGTTTGTCTTCAATCCGTACAACAATGAAATGTACCGGGCGGTCCGCGGACAGGGAGCGTATCTCAATGACTGCCGCATCTGGACGGAAAACCGAAAGCTGAAGGGCGGCATCCTGGGCTTTGATGCCCCGGTCAATCCGGAGCATGAGGCGCAGTTCTTTGAGATCCTTCGGGCGCTGTACCGGGAAGCAGGCACCATTCGCAGCGGCGGCAGTGCCGCGATTGATCTTTGCCGTGTCGCTTCGGGCAGCAATGTGGCGTGTCTGGAAGTGCTGCTTTCCCCCTATGATTTTGCAGCCGCGTCCGTGATCATTGAGGAGGCAGGCGGCGTCATTACGCAGGCAGACGGGAGCCCTGTTTCACTGACGGGCGACTGCTCGGTGATTGCCGGTGCACCGCTTGCCCACGCAGAGATGAAAGAGATTATGCAGGACATCCTGAATAAAAAATAAGCGGTGCCTGTGCACCGCGAATCAGAAACCGAGGAGAGAACGCTCCACCCAGATGGCCGGGCGGATGGCAATGGTTGCCGCTTTTACGGCGTGACTTTCGACAACGCCGGACCAGGAAACACAGCAGGCATGCTTGTCATCCACGCCCGGGGAGCGAAGCCAGTAAAGGGTTGCACCGTCATAGGTGGATTCAAAGGCCGTTGTTCCGGGCTTGGCAGCGGGATCCGGGGAGGTCAGAAGACGGGCCTTCCGGTCCCGCAGCACAGGAATAAGGGACTCGAGTTCACTCCGGCTGAGAACAAAGACAGTATCGACCGTGTCAGCGCCGCCGGGGGTTCCGTATGCGTCGGGATTCGGGTTGTTGACCCGGATGATGGCGCCGGCTTCGGCCGGGGTAAATGCGGTGGAATAGAAGGTTTCTGCCAGCCACTGACGCAGAGAGCAGGTTTCCCAGGTGACCGCTTTGTTTTCCGAATGGTAGGGCTGCGCAGAGAGGCAGCGGTCCATGAGCAGCAGTGCTTTTGTCCCGTCTTCTGCGAGAACATGCCAGGTAAGGGGCTGCCCTTCCCATCGGCCCAGGGTGATGGAGGAATCCGTCTCGGCGCCGGCTCCCAGGCAGAAGCAGAGAAGAAGAAGGCAAAGGATGGAGCAGAGGGTTCTGCTTGTTTTCATATAGGGAACTCCTTTCAGGGCTCAATATTGGCCGTTTTCCGGCGCAACTTTGACAACCTGTCGCTGCGCGGCAGGCCAATCTTTTGTTTGCTGCCTGCAGATCAGGCCTTGAGGGACAGTGAACCTCAGTAAAAGCGTTTTCTGTCGGGTGTGAGTGTAACACTTTTACAGGAGAAATGTAAACCGGTTTTGTCAAAATGCTGTCCGGGAAATTCATGCCTGTCCGGACCGCTTTGAATCAGAATAGAAAAGGAAATAGAATTTATGCTCTTCAATTCGTACCAGTTTCTTGTCTTTTTTCCGATTGTCACACTGGTATACTTTCTGATCCCAAAGAAAGTCCGCTGGGTGTGGCTGCTTGTCATGAGCTACTATTTTTATATGAACTGGCACGCGGAGTACGCGCTTCTGATGGCAGCAAGTACTGCAGTGACCTGGGTAGCAGCTCTGGCCGTTACACATTTTAAGGAGGTGCGCACAAGGAAGATTATCCTGGCACTTGGAATCATTGCCAATATAGGCATGCTGGGGTATTTCAAGTACACGGGATTTTTCCTGGATATTCTGCAGCGGATTGCGAACTTCCTGAACCTGCAGTGGCAGGCACCGAAAGTGTCGATCCTGCTGCCGGTAGGCATTTCCTTCTTCGTTTTCCAGGCTCTGGGATACATGATTGATGTATACAGGGGGAAAACGGAGGTCGAAACAAACATCTTCAAGTATGCGCTCTTCGTCAGCTTCTTCCCCCAGCTGGTGGCAGGACCGATTGAGCGCAGCGGAAACCTTCTGCGTCAGGTGAGCGAACCGCATGATTTTGATGCAAGGCGCGTGCGGAACGGCCTCTTGATCATGATGCTGGGCTTTTTTGAGAAAGTGGTGATTGCGGACCGGGCCTGTGTGTATGCCGATGCGATCTTCAACAACTGGATCAACGCCTCTGGAAAGCAGATTGCCCTGGCGACCATCGTCTTTTCCATTCAGGATCTGGGGGATTTCGGCGGATACAGCCATATCGCCATTGGTGCGGCCTGGGTGCTGGGCATCAAGCTCATGACCAACTTCAGGCAGCCGTACTTTGCCATATCGGTCAAGGATTTCTGGGCCCGGTGGCATGTGAGCCTTGGCACCTGGTTCAGGGACTATATCTATTTCCCGCTGGGCGGCGGACGCGTGTCAAAAGCGCGGAAGGCGTTTAACACCATGGTCGTTTATACGGTGTCCGGTCTGTGGCACGGCGCCGCGCTCAAATATGTGGCATGGGGCATGCTCAACGGTGCACTGCAGGTGGTGGAGGGCTTTTTCCCGGAACCCAAAATACATCATCCCCGGATGCACCGGGTGTGGGACACGTTCCGAACGGATTTCCTGATTGCCATTACCATGCTGATTTTCCGCGCCAATTCCATGAGCGGCGCCATGGGGATGCTGGGCAGGATTGTCACGGACTGGAACTCGGCGCCCCTTGATACCGGTTTTACCGTTCTGCAGGCGATTGTCCTTTCCATCTGCATTATCATCCTGTTTACATTTGAGGTGATCCACGAGAGAAAGATGTCGGTGACGGAGCTGACAGACCGTTTCCCGTTCCCGGTGCGCGGGGCACTCTACCTGCTGGCCGTGATGTCCATTGTCATCTTTGGTGTCTGGGGTCCCGGATACAGCGCACAGGCCTTTATCTATTTCCAGTTTTAAGGAGGGAAAGAAGTTATGACAAGGAAAAGCATCATTGCCCTCTTGATCTGGATTGCCTGCCTGATTGCGTGTCTGCTTCTGGCCAACTGGTTTTTCATGCGGCCTGACAGCAATCTCAAGTATGAACGGTTTTTCAAGGAAGATGAGAAAACACAGCCCTTTGATGTGTTCCTGATGGGAACCAGTCATGTGTTTGACGGCGTTTACCCCATGCAGCTTTACCGGGATCACGGCATTGCCAGTTACAATATCGCCAATTCCTCGGAACTGATTGATTTCACCGAGTGGACGCTGCGCCTGGCTCTGCAGTTCCATAAGCCGAAGATGGTGATCCTGGATGTTTACTACATGGACCGTGACCTGTCCAATGAATGGGCGTACACCTATCGGCATCTGTTCATGGATGCCATGCCGCTGAACATGCTGAAGATTCAGGCGGTGACCAAGACCATGCCCTCGCGTTACTGGGATGAGTTCCTGGTGCCTTTCACGCTGTATCACGGACGCTGGGAGGAAATGATCGAGGGAACAGTGAAACTGACCATGAATTCCGTCCCCTGCATGATGGGGGCGGAAATGCGGATCGACCGGGTTCCGGCGTACCACTTTGTACGGACAACCGATATGAATCTTGAGGAAATGCCCGGCAGGGATGCCATCCGGCGCATTGCCAAAATCTGCCGTGATGAGGGAATTGAACTCATCCTGACGGCCATTCCCAGTGCCGCCAGCTATGAGGAACAGTGCAACATGAACAGCTGCGCGGTCCTGGCGGAGGAACTGGGGGTTCCGTTTATCAATATGTTTGATGTCCCGGATCTGGTCAATATGGAGACGGATCTGTACGACGGCATCTCCCATCTGAACCCGGACGGAGCCATGAAAGTGACGGCGTATCTGGGGGACTGGCTGGATGAACACTGCGATCTGCCGGACCGCCGCAAGGATCCGGCGTATGCTTCCTGGAATGATACACTGGCGGAGTACGAGAAGTATTATCAGGAAAACTGGGCATCCATGAGTCTGATTAAAAAGTAAGAACGGATTGGGGCAGTGACCGTAAAATCGTCACTGCCCTGACCATTCCTGTCATCCGGCAGCCTGCCGGTGACAAAACACATCGGAAAAGGACTGACGCTGAAGGGCGGCCTGCCGCGCAGCGGCAGGCCGTCCAAACCAGGCCTCGTGCCTATGCCGCTCAGGCAAACGACAACTGTGAGGAGGAAAACCATGGAACGGGTTTATGCAGCGGGCTTTGGACGCTCGGCTATCGGAAAATACCTGGGAACGCTCGCCGGCTGTGATCCGGTGGACATTTGCCGTCAGGTGATTCAGGCATCTTTTTCAAAAGAGCAGCTTGAGGATGTGCGGGAGGTCATTTTCGGTTCTGTTCTGACCGCCGGAATGGGGCAGGGACCTGCCCGGCAGATTGCACTGGCCGCCGGTGTCCCGACGGAGGTCCCGGCACATCTGGTCAGCATGGTCTGCGGCTCCGGCATGCAGGCGATCCGCTCGGCGATGAACATCATTCGCTGCGAGGGCGGAGCGGTGCTGTGCGGCGGCTTTGAGTTTATGAGCAACGCTCCGTATGTGGCCAGTGGCCGCATGCGGCAGGGAACGCGCATGGGAAATCTCACCCTTGAGGATCTCATGATTCGGGACGGACTGGAGGATGCGATGTCCGGCGTTCACATGGGGGTCACCGCTGAGAACATCGCCAGGCTCTGCGGGATTTCCCGTGAGGAGCAGGACCGGTATGCCTACGAAACCAATCAGCGGGCCATTCGTGCGGTGGATGCGGGCTGCTTTGATGCTGAGATTCGTCCGGTTGAGGTGCAGCAGGGGAAAAACCGGGTGATCTTTTCCCGGGACGAGTTCCCCAACCGGACCTCCACACCGGAAAAACTGGCCAGGCTCCGTCCTGCTTTCCAGAAAGAGGGAACCGTGACCGCCGGAAACAGTTCCGGCCTGAATGATGGATGTGCATTCCTGATTCTGGCGGACCTTGCCTGGTGCCGGAAACACGGAATTGAGCCGGAATTTGAAATGGAAGAGATCACGGCGGTGGGGTGCGATCCCAACGTGATGGGGCTCGGGCCGGTGGGTGCCATCGGGGAACTGCTCCGGCGCACGCAGGTATCCCCTGAGCAGATCGGCTCGCTTGAGCTGAATGAGGCGTTTGCCGCCCAGGCTCTGGGCTGTGTCCACCAGCTGGCAGAGAAATGGGGATGTTCGGCGGAACAGATTCTGGAGCGGACCAATCTCTGGGGATCCGGCATCGGCCTTGGACACCCCCTGGGCATGAGCGGTGCCCGTCTGCCGATTACCCTGATGAGCCGGATGCGTGCCGAGGGGACGGATACGGGCCTGGCCAGTTTGTGTGTGGGCGGCGGAATGGGCCTGGCGGCCCTTGTCCGCCGGGTGCAGCCCTGAACCGCTCTGGCCGGCAATTCCCGGACAGAACAAGTCCGGGACAGGATGCAGTTCGCGGGGAATGGCCGGGAAACGGCTGAAATTTCCCTCAGACACTTGAAACAGACCGTTGAAACGATTAAGATATACCGCGGTTCAGTTGTAACCGGAGATTGATCAAGGTTTCGCCCGCAAGGGCGAACACCGGATAGAATAGAGGAGGCATTTGCCAAATGGAAAGAACGTATGCATCACAGGTACGTGATGCGGAGCAGATCAAGGTTCAGGGATTCGTGGAGAGCATCCGCAACAAGAAGAAGATGGCGTTCATCGTTCTCAAGGACATTACCGGCAAGGTACAGGTGACGGTAGAAAAAGGGGAAAATGAGGACCTGGATGCGGCGGTTGATGCCATTACCCTGGATTCCGTCATTACCGTCATCGGGAAAGCGGTAGAGAATGAGTATGTCAAGCTTGGCGGAGTAGAGGTTCTTGCCAGGGAGATCATCCTTGAATCCGTGGCGGCGCCGCTGCCGATTGATCGTGAGGAAATGAAGGGACATGAGCGTTCCTCAATTGATCAGCGGATTGATTATCGCTGGATCGATCTGAGAACGGAGAAAAATCAGGTCCTTTTCAAGACGCAGACCGTTCTGGTAAATGCCATGCGTACGTTCCTGCTGGACCGCGGCTTTATGGAGATCCATACGCCCAAGCTGATCGGGGCGGCCTCTGAGTCGGGTGCCGACGTATTTGAGGTCAAGTATTTTGACCGGAAGGCCTATCTGGCACAGAGCCCGCAGTTCTACAAGCAGATGGCGATGGCGGCCGGGTTTGAGCGGATCTTTGAGGTGGGACCGGTATTCCGTGCGGAAAAGTCCTTTACCAACAAGCACACAACGGAATTCACCGGCTTTGACCTGGAGTTCTCCTATATTGACAGCTACCGGGATGTCATGAAGATGGAAGAGGAACTCCTGACCTATGCGCTGGGACAGCTCCATGATAAATGCGGCGAGGACATCAAGCGGGTATACGGACTGGATGTGGTGGTACCGGACAAGCCGTTCCCGATTGTAAAGCTGGCGGATCTGTATGCCGGACTCGAAGCAGACTTCGGTTATGTCGTGCCGGAGGAGGAGAAGGGTGATCTGACGACGGAGGCAGAGCATCTTTCTTATGAGTGGGCACAGAAGCATTATGGCAGCGAATTCCTGTTTGTGACGGATTATGACGCGGAAAAGCGCGCATTCTACCATATGCGGGATGAAAACGGGGTTCCCCAGGGCTATGACCTGATCTGGCGCGGATGCGAGATCACGACGGGTGCCCAGCGCGAGCATCGCTATGAAGTGCTCAAAGCCCAGTGTGATGAGAAGGGACTGACCGAGGATGTCAAGTTCTATCTAGAGTTCTTCAAGTACGGCTGCCCGCCGCACGGCGGCTTCGGCCTTGGTGTGGACCGTCTCACCATGCTGATTCTGGGCCTGACGATTAAGGAAGCCATGTTTATCTTCCGTGGCCCCAACCGTCTGAATCCGTAAACTTCCAGCATCCCGGATAATTCCGGGATGCTTTTTTTCCATGAGAGAAGCTGCGGCAAAAGAGCGGTGCGGCTTTTCAGTGAAGGGGAACAACATGATTATCAATACCGGACAGCGAACGGACATCCCGGCCTTTTACGCAGAGTGGTTCTGCAACCGTCTGCGGGAGGGAAGTGTACTGGTTCGCAGTCCCTATAACCCACAGTTGCTGACCCGGTACCGTCTCACTCCGGATGTGGTGGATGTGATCGGAATGTGTACCAAAAACCCTGCGCCCATGCTGCCGCATCTGCACTTGCTGCAGCCCTTCGGGCAGTACTGGTATGTTACCATTACACCTTACGGACGGGAAATTGAACCCTACGTACCGGGAAAACGGCAGGTCCTTGACAGCTTCCGCCGCCTGTCGGACGCGGTTGGCCCAAACCGGGTAGGCTGGCGGTACGATCCGGTGTTTATCAGCGAAGCGTATTCCGTGGAGCGCCATCTCCGGGCGTTTTCCTATATGGCGCAGGCGCTTGCAGGCTATACGCAGACCGTGGTGATCAGCTTCATTGACCTGTATGAGAAGACGAAGAAGAACTATCCGGAGGTTCACGCCGTGTCCGGAGAGGATCGTCTGAGACTGGGGAAGGCGTTCATTGAAATTGCCGGGGCAGCCGGAATGACCGTACGTCCCTGTGCGGAGGGGGATGAACTGGCCGCGTACGGGGCGGACTGCAGCGGATGCATGACGATTGCCATGTATGAAAAAGCCATCGGGCAGCGCCTGAAAGTCCCCAGATTCACCAATGCCCGAAAGGAATGTGCCTGTTATCTCGGCGGCGATATCGGTGCGTATAATTCCTGCGGTCATCTGTGCAGATACTGCTATGCCAATTATGATCCTGACCTGGTGCGCCGGACCATGTCAAGGCATGATCCGAAATCCCCCCTGCTCGTCGGGCATCCGGGACCGGGGGACGTCATCCATGAGGCCGATCAGGTTTCCTGGATTGACCGGCAGATGAGGATGTTCTGAAAACAGCAGAACGGACATTCAAGAGGTGAAAAATGAAAATACTCCTTACAGCGTTTGAGCCCTTCGGCGGGGATTCCATTAATCCTGCCCAGGAGGCCGTTGCCCATGTGCCGGGTGAGATTGCCGGGGCCGAAATTGTCCGGATGAGTGTTCCGGTGGTCTTCGGAAAGGCCGTCGAAACGGTTTGCGCAGCCATGGAACGGGAACAGCCGGATGTCGTACTGTGCATCGGTCAGGCGGGCGGACGTTTTGGACTTACCCCGGAACGGGTGGCGATCAATCTGGATGATGCCGGCATTGCCGATAACGAAGGAAATCGGCCCGTGGACAGGCCGATCTTTGAAGACGGCGCGCCGGCGTACTTTTCCACGCTGCCGGTTAAGGCCATGGTCGCCTCCATCAAAGCCGCCGGCATTCCGGCAAGCCTTTCAAATTCAGCCGGAACCTATGTGTGCAACCATCTGATGTACGGGGTGCTTTACCATATCAGCAGATCCTTCCCACATATGCGCGGCGGATTCATGCATGTGCCCTTTATGCATGAACAGGTACAGCAGCGTCCCAATACCCCGAGTCTCTCCCGCGAGGACATCCTGAAGGGAATTGAAGCGGCAATTGAGGCCATCGTGCACAACGAATCGGATCTGCCCATAGCGCCGGAAACGACGCATTGACTGGTACAGCCAAGGCCACAATAAATTCTTTTAAAATGAATTTTATTCGGAAATTGAAACATAATTATCTCCGTGAAGCAGGTATGTTTCACGGAGATTGCCTGTATATACGAACTATTTCTCTGTAACAGTGAAAAAACATTCGGCAAACGGCTTTTCCAGGCCAAAATTGCCCGAAAAAAAGGTGTTGACATCCCATTAACCCTGAGGTATAATGCGCAAGCTGTCGGCGAGAGAGGCACACGAAAAGCCCGCTCGCAGGCATGATCCTTGAAAACGATACAGAAATGAAGAACGCGGAACAGCTAAGCTACCCGGCGAAGCTGTTCATGAAAAGACAGTCAATTCGTAAAATGAGTAGTAAACCTGTGAAGGGAAACCGAACAGGA
>Ga0256405_10007706_pt1 | contig 15927 bp, 14 predicted proteins | sample RumenRJG_02DNA_FD_189096 | JGI IMG/M metagenome (GOLD analysis project Ga0256405, IMG submission 189096) | Bovine rumen microbial communities from Lethbridge, Alberta, Canada - RJG_02 | ecosystem: Host-associated > Mammals > Digestive system > Stomach > Rumen | place: Canada: Alberta... | reverse complement strand
GCGTATTAACTGGCTACGTAAGCTATTATCGTGGCGTGACGATATGGTTGAGTCTGGCTCTTTACAAGAGGAATTTAAAAAGCAAGTCTTTGAAAATCGTGTGTACGTATTTACTCCAAATGGTGAAGTAATCGATTTACCAAATGGAGCAACCCCACTAGACTTTGCTTATCAAGTACACACTATGATTGGTCACCGTTGTATTGGTGCAAAAGTAGATGGTCGTATTGTGCCATATACTTATAAACTAAAGACTGGTGAACAAGTTGAAATTATCACTCAAAAAAATCCTAATCCTTCCCGTGATTGGTTAAAAGCTGACAACGGCTTTTTGTTTACTCAAAAAGCTCGTAATAAGGTTCAGTCTTGGTTTAGAAAGGTTGATTTTGGTAAGAACAAGGAAGCTGGCGCTGAAATAGTTGAAAAGGAAGTTGAAAAACTTGGCTTAAACTTAAACAAAGAGCAAATTACAGCAGTCCTAAAAGAGAAAGTATCTAAATTCAATTTAAGAACTGTCGACGATGTTTTAGCTAATATCGGCTCTTGTGATATAGGCACTAATGCTATTGTAAGTATTTTTAGTGACTATGTTGAAAAGAGCAATAAGGAAAATCAAGATAATCAAGATATCTTAGAGGATATCTTAAATAGAAAACCTACTGTTACAGAGCAGATCTTAAAGAAAACCGAGCATAAAAGTGGCATCGTAGTTGAAGGTGTGGGCGATCTGATGACCCATATGGCCAAGTGCTGTCACCCAATTCCAGGCGATGAGATTGTAGGCTTCGTAACTCAAGGTAGGGGTATTTCTGTTCACAGAAAAGATTGTGAAAAATTACGTCGCATGATGGCTTTGTACCCTGAGCGCGTGGTAAGTGCTACTTGGGGCGACAATATCCTCGCAACTGGTACTGGCTACACGGTAACCTTACGTGTAGTAGGCTCTGATTACCCTGGCTTTTTGCGCGATGTAACTACAGTAATTGCCAATGAAAAGATGAATGTCTTAGGGGTTAAATCTCATACAGATCCTTTAAAAGATTTGTCTTTAATTGATATTGATTTGCTAGTTATCAGCATTCCAACTTTGCAAAGGGTAATTGCTAAATTAAACGATCTACCAAAAGTTACTTCAGCACAAAGAATTTAGTTAAAAATCAATAAGCTACAACGATATTAGAGATTGTTTATTTTTTGAAAGAATAAAGTCTTTTAGTATGGTATAATTTTGAGCTTAAAAGTTTACTATTTGGAGTATATATGTCTTCATCTCCTAAGATTATTTTTGTTACCGGTGGTGTTGTTTCATCTCTTGGTAAAGGTATTGCTGGTGCATCTTTAGCAGCAGTATTAGAAGCTCGTGGTTTAAAAGTAACCATTATGAAGCTAGATCCATACATCAATGTTGATCCTGGTACAATGAGCCCAATTCAACATGGTGAAGTTTTTGTTACAGAAGACGGTGCAGAAACAGATCTAGACTTAGGTCATTATGAGCGTTTTATTAACGCCAAAATGTCTAAGAAGAATAATTTCACCACTGGTAGAATCTACTCTGACGTAATTAGAAAAGAGCGTCGTGGTGATTATCTTGGTGCTACTATCCAAGTTATTCCTCACATTACTAACGCTATTAAAGAAAGAATTTTATTAGGTTGTGAGGGTAATGATATTACCTTAGTAGAAATCGGTGGTACTGTAGGTGATATCGAATCTCTACCATTCTTAGAGGCAATTAGACAATTAGCTGTTGACATTGGTCGTGAAAATGCATTATTCATGCATTTAACCTTAGTTCCTTACTTACAAACCTCTGGTGAAGTTAAGACTAAGCCAACACAGCACTCAGTAAAAGAATTACTATCTATTGGTATTCAACCAGATATCTTAATTTGCCGTTCCGAGCACGGAATTCCTGCTCACGAGCGTCATAAGATTGCTATGTTCTGTAACGTATCAGAGAACGCAGTAATCAACATGAAGGACGTAGATTCAATCTACAAGATCCCTGCATTATTAAAGAGCCAATACTTAGATGAATTCGTGGTAAAACGTTTCCACTTTGATGTGCCAGAAGCTGATCTATCTGATTGGGAGCAAGTTTTATATCAACAAGCTAATACCACCGGTGAAGTTACTATCGGTATGGTAGGTAAGTATGTTGAGTTACACGATGCTTACAAGTCAGTAAATGAAGCTTTAAAACACGGTGGTTTAAAGAATCGTTTACAAGTTCACATCAAGTATATTGATTCAGAAGACGTAGAAGTTAAGGGCGTATCTGTATTAGAAGACTTAGATGCAATCTTAGTTCCTGGTGGTTTTGGTAAGCGTGGTGTAGAAGGCAAGATTTTAGCTGCTAAATACGCTCGTGAGAACAACATCCCTTACTTAGGAATTTGTTTAGGTATGCAGGTTGCCTTAATTGAGTACGCAAGAAACGTAGCTCACATGGATAACGCTAACTCTACAGAGTTTGATCCTAATACTAAGTACCCAGTAGTTGCTTTAATTACTGAGTGGAAGGATGAGTCAGGTAAAGTTGAGAAACGCTCAGACAAGTCTGACTTAGGTGGTACTATGAGATTAGGTGGTCAATTATGCCACTTACAAAAGGATTCTCTAGTACGTAAGCTATACGGTAAAGACGATATCGTAGAGCGTCACCGTCACCGTTATGAAGTAAATAACAATCTTATCAAGCAAATCACTGATGCTGGCCTCAAGATTGCTGGTTTATCAACTGATAACAAGCTTGTTGAGATTGTGGAGAACCCAAATCACCCATGGTTTATTGGTGTTCAATTCCACCCTGAATTTACTTCAAATCCACGTAGTGGTCATCCACTATTCACAGGCTTTATTAAAGCTGCTAAAGAATATCAGGATAAGCACTAACGATGAAGTTACTCTCCATAATACTGTTAATTGCCTTTGTAGTTTTAGGTTACAACGTAATCAAGGGGCAAAACGGTGTTATGGAGTATCGTCAAGTAAGTCAAAAGCTTGATGAAGAAACTTTCAAATCTAAAAAGTTACAAGCCCGTAACAGAGCTCTTCAAGATGAGATTACCGACTTAAAGCAAGGTAATAAAGTAGTTGAAGAGCTTGCTCGCTCAGAATTAGGCATGGTAAAAAAAGACGAAGTTTTTTATCGTGTGATCCCAAAGGAAACTCAAGATCAAAAGAGGAGATAGAGTGTCTATTTCTCCAGTTGACGTGATTGTCCCTGCAGCCGGTGTCGGTAAAAGAATGAGTTTAGGTTACCCTAAGCAATACGCCAAAATCGGTTCAAAAACAGTTATTGAACACACCATAAGCGCTCTTTTAAGCTCACCTTATGTAGCTAATGTAATTGTTGGTATCAACAAAGACGATCCGTATTATGACAGTTTACCTATTGCCTCTAATCCACGTGTAATTAAAGGTCTAGGTGGAACTGAAAGATGCGATACTGTGTTAAATTGCATGGATTTGGCAAGTACTGATTATGTGATGGTACATGATGCTGCAAGACCACTTTTAAGTGCTTGTGATCTTAAAAAGTTATATGAAAACGCCACATTGCCAAGTTGCGATGGTGCAATCTTAGCTTGCAAAGTTGCAGATACCATAAAGTATGTAACTGATGGCATCATTGAAAAAACAGTGGATAGAGCTCCTTTATATAGAGCCTATACCCCACAAATGTTTAAAACAAAATTATTAAAGCAAGCGCTAAAAGAGGCTTTTAATAAAGGCTTTAAAGTTACTGATGATAGCTCAGCTATGGAAATGTGTGGTTATAAAGTTTTAATTGTAGAAGGTAATGCCCAAAACTTTAAGCTTACAACTCCAGACGATTTAGCTTTAGCAAAACTCATAATAGGAAATGATGATGTTTAGAATTGGTCACGGTTTTGATGTTCACCGCTTCGGTGGCGAAGGTCCTTGTATCTTAGGTGGTGTTAAAGTTCCTTACGAGCAAGGTTTAATTGCCCATTCAGATGGTGATGTCCTTTTGCATGCCATAAGTGATGCGCTTTTAGGTGCTCTTGCTTTAGGGGATATTGGGCATTTTTACCCAGATAACGATCCTAAATACTTGAATATTGATTCAAGAATTCTTTTAAAAGATGTCTATCAAAAGGTTTTAGCTAAAGGCTATAAAGTGGTAAATCTTGATGCGACAATTTTAGCTCAAGCTCCTAAAATGGCAGCCTATGAACCAAAGATGATTGAGAATATTGCTCAAGATTTAAATCTTGATAAAGATTGTGTTAGTGTAAAGGCTACTACTACCGAGAAATTAGGCTTTACTGGACGAAAAGAAGGTATTGCAGTAGAAGCTGTAGTGCTTTTAGCTAAATGTGAAAACTAAGATGAAACTATTTACCTATTTATACGATCTTTTTGAGCGTTTATCCTCTCATAAACTTGCTGTATACATTATGAGTATTAACTCTTTTATAGAGTCTATCTTCTGGCCAATTCCAGCAGATGTAATGCTCATTCCTATGTGTATTTATCACCGTAAGAGAGCCTTTTATTATGCTCTTTTAACTGTAATTGCCTCTGTATTAGGTGCCATTGTTGGTTATTACTTAGGTTACTATCTTTACGATCCTTATGTTAAAGATGCCATTGCATTCTTCCACTATGAAAAGAGCATGGAGACTGTAAGAAACTGGCTTGCTAACGAATATGGCATGCTCATGATCTTTGTAGGTGCCTTTACACCTATTCCTTATAAAGTAATTGCTGTAACTACAGGTGTAGTAGCTTGTGAGAGTATTTTAAACACAGGACATGCTGGCATGCTTGCTATCATTCCTTTTGTGTTGATCTCTTTTGTAGGTCGTGGCTTAAGATTCTTTTTAGAAGCTATCCTCATTTACTTAGGTGGCGAGAAGATGCAACACGCTATCAAGCGCTATATTGATGGCATAGGTTGGGCCTGTGTTCTTCTAATTGTGCTATTTATCGTGTATAAGGTCTTATTTTAAAAAAATATTTTCGTATTAGTGGTGCTTTTGTGTAACAATAACTAAAGTTAGATAAAAGTACTTACTATATATGAATACCAAATTTAATTTAATTCTATCTACTCTTGCAGCCTTAAGTCTTTTAGTAGGCTGTGTTGATTCTAGCAAACCTAAAACAGTAGCTACTGTTGAATACGCTAAGCCTGTCCATGTAAATAAAAAGCTTGTCAAAAGACGTGTGTACTCAAATGGTACTGATGCAAGCTCACAAGTCGGCGTAATCAAGCCTTATAAAGAAGATCCTTCAACTACTACTGTAAGTTCAAGACAACCTGTACCATATGTACCAGAGGATAGTACTACAGTTTCAAGTACTCCTTTAGTAAATCAAAGTGCTGATACTTACACAGTTAAAAGTGGAGACACTCTATACTCAATTGCTTTTAGATATGGCAAAGATTATCGTCAGTTAGCTTCAAACAACGGCATTGAAAGTCCTTACAATATTACTGTAGGTCAAGTTCTACAATTAAATAAAGCAACTGCCTCAAGTCTTAAAAAAGAAAGTGCTAAACCAAAGTACTATATTGTGCAACCTGGAGATACAGCTGTATCCGTTGCTAAAAAGAATAATTTGACTTTATCTCAATTAGTTAAGGCAAATAACCTTAAAAAGCCATATAACTTAAAGACAGGTCAAAAATTAAGTTTAGTAGATAAAAAAGGTCAACACTTTGAGGATTTAACCACCCCAAATGTAGTACCTGTTGCAAAGGCAGCTAAATCTGCCAATACTACTAATACTCAAACTTTAGAGACACCAGAACTAGTACCAGCAAGTGTCAACACTAGTGAGCCTGTAAAGGTAGTTTCTGGTAAAACTAAGACTGTTTCAGGTGTAACTTGGATGTGGCCTGCTAAAGGCAGAGTTATACACAATTTCTCTAATGAGAATAAAGGTATTGATATTGCAGGAAGCCGAGGTCAAAACGTGATGGCAGCTTCAGCAGGTCAAGTTGTATACTCAGGTAATGCTTTGCGTGGCTATGGTAATTTAATTATCATCAATCACAATAATCAATATCTATCAGCCTATGCTCATAACGATATGTTATTAGTAAAGGAAGGACAAAAGGTTAAACGCGGACAAGTAATTGCCAAGATGGGCTCAACTGATGCAAGTCAGGTAATGCTACATTTTGAAATTCGTTACAAAGGCAATTCTGTAAATCCAAGAAAATATTTACCATAACAATAAAAGATAAAAACATATAGCAAACAAGATAAGCAAACAAAATTTAAGGACGCTTATGAATAACACTAATTTAAATAATGATCTTGAAAACGTAGGCCGTGAAGATTTTGCTGAGGCAAGCGAAGATAAGCTAGATAAAAAATACGATAATAGATTTGCTGACAGCAAGGCAGATTCCTTATCAAGTTACTTTAACACTATCAGAAAATATCCACTTTTATCCTCAGAGCAAGAAACAGAGATTGGTAAAAAAGCCAAACTTGGGGATAAGCGTTCTATTGATTTGATGATCACTTCAAATCTTAGATTAGTCGTCAAGATTGCTAAGAATTATCGTGCTCGTGGTGTGCCTTTATTAGATTTAATTGAGGAAGGCAATTTAGGTTTAATTCACGCTGTACAAAAGTTTGAGCCTGAGCGCGGTTTTAGATTCTCTACCTATGCTACTTGGTGGATTAGACAAAGTATTGAGCAGGCTGTCATGATCCAATCAAGACTTGTGCGTTTGCCAGTGCATGTAATTAAAGATCTAAATGTTATTTTAAAAGCTAAAAAAGCTTTGCAAGAAGAGCATGGTTTATCTGTTTCTATTTCCGATATTGCAAAAGCTGTAGACAGAGATCCTGAGGAAGTACGCTCCTTATTAGCTTATTTAGATGGCGCAACTCCATTAGATTTAGCCTTTAAGGCAACCGATGAGGATAAGGAAGTATCTATCTTAGATATCGTACCAGATACAAAGATGGAAAGTCCTTTTGATCATGTAGATAAAAAAGAAATCGTGCAGATTGTTAAAAACTGGTTTAACAGCCTTACTGAGAAGCAACAAATGGTAGTGTTATACCGCTTTGGCTTAAATGATGAGGAGGTTTTAACCTTAGAAGAAGTAGGTCAAAAAGTTAATTTAACTCGTGAGCGCGTAAGACAAATTCAAACTGAAGTCTTAAAGAGTTTACGTAAGACCTTTGAGATGCATGGTATCAATAAGTACACCTTCAAAGAAGTGGAATAATCTTTTAAACTAAGCTTCAAAGTTGCTTTGAAGCTTAGTTTAAATCCTTTCTTAAAACATTTATTCTTTAATTAAAGCTTTTAAATCATAAAGTAAGTTTAAGGCATCCCTTGGAGTTAACTCGTTGATGTCTATAGCTTTAAGCTTTTGTTCAACTTCACTAGGCTTTACTTTTTCAACTATCTTTTCAATCACTTGAGACTCTGTAGTTTTTGAAGATTGAGTATCTTTAGTAACAGCTTTAGCTTTAACTTCTTTTGAGCTTATAGTTTGAATTTTTTGAATATAGTCTTTAGCTTTAGTAATGATGTCTTCAGGTAAACCTGCAAGCTTACCAACTTCCACTGCGTAAGAGTAGTTTTGACTACCACTACAAGCTTGATATAAGAACACAATCTTGCCTAAGCATTCACTTGCTTTAAAGCAGATATTCTCAAGATTTGGATATGTGTCAGAGAGCTTTGCAATCTCAGGATAATGTGTTGCAAATAAAGTAAAGCAGTTGATAGTAGAGCACATGTGCTCAGCAATAGCTAAGGCCAAAGCTCCACCTTCGTAAGTGGAGGTTCCACGACCAATCTCATCCATAAGCACTAAAGAGTTTACAGTAGCGTTATTGATGATAGAGGATGTCTCTTCCATTTCTACCATAAAGGTAGAGCGACCAGAGATTAGATCGTCTGAGGCACCAATTCTTGTGAATATTCTATCGATATTACCAATGATAGCTTCTCGTGCTGGAACAAAAGATCCTATTCTTGCCATAATGCTAATTAAGGCAGTTTGTCTCATGTAGGTAGATTTACCACCCATGTTAGGACCTGTAATGACAAGCATATTCTTTTGGCTTAAATCAATGGAGTTAGCCACAAAAGGTGTGTCAGTTAATGTTTCAATTACAGGATGACGACCATCTACAATTTTAAGCTCATGATTATTAGTAAGCACAGGTCTTACATAATTTCTATCTTTAGCAATGATTGCAAAGGAGGTTAATACATCTAAAAGTGCAATTAAGGAAGATAAAGTAATTAACTCATTGATGCTTTGCTGTAGCGTTTTCACAATCTCAATAAATATTTGAGTTTCAAGAGCTAAAGCACGCTCTTGAGCAGACAAGGCTTTTTGCTCAAGCTCTTTTAATTCTGGAGTGATATATCTTTCGTTATTCTTTAGAGTTTGACGTCTTATATAGTAGTCAGGTACTTTATCTGCTTGAGCTTTAGATACTTCAATATAAAAGCCGTGAACAGAGTTATAGTTTACTTTTAGGGTAGGAATACCAGTTTGCTCTTTTTCCCGTTGCTCAATTTCATTAAGCAGTGCTTCAGATCCATTCATCAAATCGCGAAGCTCATCAAGCTCACTATTGTAGCCTGGTGCAATCACATTACCATCCCGTAAAAGGGTTGATGGATTGTCTTGAATACTTACTTTAAGTAAGTTGTAAACTTCAGTTAAAGGATTTAAGTTTTGATTAAAGCTTATTAAAGCATCCTTTGAGCTTGCAGCTAACAGCTCTTTTAACTTAGGAATGACACTTAATGAATCTCTTAAAGTTGAGAGATCTTTAGGACGGGAAGAGCATAGACCTATTCTTGCGCTAATACGCTGAATATCACCAATACTTTGTAGAATTTGCTCAATAGGCTCTATAGCTGTATCTTTTAAAGCTTCAACTAAATCTAAACGACGATTAACCTCGTTATTGTCACGCAGAGGTTGTACTATCATTTGGCGTAGGAGTCTTTGACCCATTGGGGTTGAAGCCCCTTCAAGAACACTGATTAGAGAGCCTTGTTTTTCACCTTTTAAATTTGACAATAACTCAAGATTCTTTTGGGCGGTATTATCTAGTAATACAAAACTAGAGTTGTCGTCTCTACTAATCTTTGTAATATGCTCAAGTGGTACATTTTGAGTGCCTTTAACATAAGTAAGTAGGGCACCAGCTGCACAAATACCATCTTCAAGATCTTCAATATCAAAACCAAATAAGCTATTAGTATTAAATTGTTTACAAAGCTCTTTATAGCAAGTTTGCAGATCAAAGTTCCATGGTGCTAGAGCCTTTTTTGAGCTAATGCTATCAATGATATTTCTATAAGCAAAGTTTTCAGGGTAAACAATTTCAATAGGACTTACTTTCTCAAGATATAGCTGTAATTCTTTTATGTCGCTACATAAAGCTACTTTAAATAAGCCTGAACCTAAGGATAGGTAAGAAAAGCCAAAGTAGTTTTTGCCTTTATAAACACAAGCAATTAAGTTGTCTTGCTGATCTGGGGCAATACCCTCATCAGTTACAGTACCTGGAGTAATGATTTTTGAAACTTCTCTTACCATGTTTTTGCCAGGAGTGCCTTTTTGCTCGCATATAACGCAAGACTCACCCATCTTAATTAGTCTTGCAATATAGTTATCTACAGCATGGAAAGGCACTCCTGCCATTGGAATAGGCTCGCCGTTATTAGTGCCACGGCGGGTAAGAGTCAAGTCAAGTAATCTTGCAATCTTTTTAGCATCGTCATAGAACAATTCATAGAAGTCACCTAAGCGATACAACACTAAAGTGTCTGGGTATTTTGCCTTGATTTCAAGGTATTGGCGCATCATTGGGGTGGCGTTTTTGATTAAATCTTCCATGGTAGTCTAGGTGCAAAAAAAAACTTAGTTAAGTAGCAAAAAATGAAATATTCAGTAAGAACATAGAGAAATAACTATATTATAATTCCTAAAATCAAAATGTTAAAATCTAATATACGAATACAAAGTATTTATACATAAAAAATACATTGACAAATGTATAAAAATTAACTACCATGTATAAAAACGAGTTTAGGAGACACTATTATGGCAGCTGCAAAAGCATCCAATTCAAGCGCTGGCAACAAGCTAGTATCAAATATCACTAAAGATCCTAAGAAGCAAAAAGCCCTAGAAGCTGCTATGGAGCAAATCGAGCGTCAATTTGGTAAAGGCGCTATTATGCGTTTAGGTCAAAATGATCTAACCGATATTGAAGCTATTTCTACAGGCTCTCTATCTTTAGATATAGCTTTAGGTGTAGGTGGTTTACCTATGGGCCGTATCATTGAGATTTATGGTCCTGAATCCTCAGGTAAAACCACTTTAACCTTAGAGTTAATTGCGCAAGCTCAGTTAAAAGGTAAAGTTTGTGCCTTCATCGATGCTGAGCACGCACTTGATCCTATCTATGCTAAAAAGTTAGGCGTTAAAGTTGAAGATGTTTTAATTTCACAACCAGATACAGGTGAGCAAGCTCTAGAGATTTGTGAAACTCTAGTACGCTCAGGCGGTGTTGATGTTGTAGTAATCGACTCTGTTGCAGCTTTAGTTCCTAAGGCTGAAATTGAAGGTGAAATGGGCGATAACCATGTAGGTTTACAAGCTCGCCTAATGTCACAAGCTTTAAGAAAATTAACTGGTATCGTAAAGCAAGCTAACTGTATGGTTGTCTTCATTAACCAATTGCGTATGAAGATTGGTGTAATGTTTGGAAGCCCTGAAACTACTACAGGTGGTAATGCCTTAAAGTACTACGCATCAGTACGTCTTGATATCAGAAAGGGTATGCCACTTAAGGATAAAGAAAACGTCCTAGGTAATGAGACAAAAGTTAAAGTAGTTAAGAACAAGGTTGCACCTCCATTTAAGACCGCAAACTTCCAAATTCTCTTTAACTACGGTATTGCTAAAAATGGCGAGTTAATTGAACTTGGTGTTAACGCTAAGATCATTCAAAAGACTGGTGCTTGGTTTGCTTACAATGGTCAAAAGATTGGTCAAGGTAAAGTTAATGCCATGAAGTTCTTAGATGAGAATCCTGCTATTGCCGATGAAATCGAGCAGAAGATCCGTGAGTTCTATAAGAACAACAATGACTATGAGGAGACAGCCTCCATTGGTGATGATGGCGCAAATCCTGATGTAGCTGCTTTAGATAATCTTGGTGGTGACATCAACGAAGACGATTTAATTACTCCTATCCCAGACGATCTATAGTCTATAGATGTTTGTAAGAAAACAAGTCAAACAAAAAAGTGATGACGTAGCAAAAGCGTATAACGCTGCGCTACGTTATTTAACCCGTCGAGAATACTCAAAAGTAGAGCTTTACAATAAGCTAAAGCTTTACTATACCGACTCTGCCTCTAAAGAAGCTCTAAAAAAATGTTTAGAGTACCACTATCAATCTGATGAGCGCTACGCTCAAGCTTTATCTCATCACTTAATCAGTCAAGGCTATGGACCTAGAAAACTCATGGTAGAAGCTTGTAAAAAAGGACTTAATAAAAGCTACTATCAAGAAGTTTTAGACGACACTGATTGGGTACAAATAGCTGCTTTATATTTAAAGAAAAAGCTTAAAGGCACTGATGAAATTACCTTTGAGCAAAAGCAAAAGATACTTGCAAGTCTTGCAAGACGTGGTTTTTCAAATAGCCAATGCTTAGAAGCTTTTGATAGATATCAAGAGCTTGTAGATGAGAAATAAGAACTCTGTACGGAGACTTGTCTTAGGCAAAGTACTGCAAGCATATGCTTGCAGTACAGAATCTTACTAGAAGTTTAATTTTTTGCGCGCAGCTGAAATAATAAATTCAGCAATATCATCTTGACCCATAGTAGAGGAGTCAATTAGTAAGTCACGATTGTTGATAGTATCAAGTCTTTCATTAGTAAAATACTTATGGTAAGAATCTCTAGCCTTATCAATTTCTTTTACATAATCTTCAACTTCATATTCAGGAATGCGTAATTCATTTACTGCGTTTTTAACTCTTTCCTCAAAAGGAGCATAGATCATGACGTTAAAACGTCTTTTATAGTCTTTTAGGATAAAGTCAGCACAACGACCTACAATTACGCAGTTGCTCTTTTGTACGCACTCGTGAATTAAGTTCTCCTGAACTTTATATAATCTTCTGTGCATAGAGCCTGTGCCAATACCCAAAGGGAAGAGGGCGTTGGCAAAAGGTAGCTTAATAGTCTCGTCTAAAGGACTTATAGAGCGCATATCCTCATTTAGAATTGAAGCTGCTTTTTCAATAAGATCTCTATCGTAATAATCAATATTAAGCTTGTGGGCAATTTTTTGAGCAATAGGTCTACCTAAGCTTCCAAATTGTCTGGAGATAGTGATTACATAGTTTTCCATAGCAAAACCTTTTAGTTAAATTCTTTTTTGAAGATCTTAATAAAGCCTTCTATAGTGTCACAGCCCACTGAAAAAGATCTGATTTAGCTCAGTCAGTTTTGACTAAAAGTCAGCTCAATCATTTTGGATTGTTGCTTACCCAATTTTTACTGTTGCTCAGTCAATTATATTTATTGCTCATTTGGTTTTGATTTTATTCCCTAAAATTAAGGCGGTTTCAAGGTAAAACCGCCATTATTCTGTAGCTTCAAAGAGTCAACTTGTTAATATGGCAATGCATCATAATCAGATTGATACATTCTTAGTAGCTCATCAAAGGTTGGGGAATCTAAATCATTATCAGAAATGAATTCTCGTAACAACCTAATTTCCTCATTGTTTCTATAATGCCTGCAATGGAGCTCGTTAAGTTTATTGGCATCATCTTGTCTTGAAGTGTAAAGCTCCTGGATCTCGCAATTAGCAGTTTCTAGTTTAGCTTTAAGCTCCTCATTTTCAGTTAAAAGTTGTTCTAGCAACTCCTTTTGAAATGCAATGCAGTTAGCTATCGCACCGTTAAGGTTAGAAGCCATTGAATCAAGGGTGGTTTGCAACACGTAATTACTCAACATATTGTTCTCCATTAAACATAAGTGATTGTTCACGCTCATCGCTTAAACTCTTAAGCTCAAAGCTCATGGTATCTTTAATAATCTGTTCAGTAACTAACTGGCTTTTAGAGGCAATAGCTCTGAGCAGACTGTGCTTACAAATCTTATTAACTAGACGAGGAACACCAAAGGAGTAATCGTAAATAGCTTCAATAGCAGCTTTGTCAAAAAGCTCTACTTCTTCACTAGCACCTGCATATTTAAGGTGGGCTTTAATGTAACCTTCAATCTCAGTCTTATCTAAATTACAAACGTAGATATTCAAATCCACACGCTGGCGGATGGCTCTACATCTAATCATGTTGAGCTTTTCCCATAACTCATTTTGACCTACTAGAATTAGAGTTAAAGGATTCTTAGAATCAAAGTCCTCATTTAAAAGGAACCTTAACTCCTCAAGTACGTCATAAGACCAGAGATGACATTCATCAGCTACAGCAATTACTTTCTTATGCTGGGTATCGCGGATCATCTTAAGTTGATTGAGGAATAATCTCTTGCAGTTACCGTTATATAGTCTTGGCTCTACTCCAAGTTGAGCTAAAAAGGTGGAATACAACCACTTAGGGCTAACCTTGCTATCTGAGATGTATAAAAACTCATACTCAGAGTCTTTAAGAGATTCTTTTAAACATCTTATGGCTGTGGTTTTGCCAAGTCCTACTTCACCTGTAAATACAGCAAAGCTTTGAGTTTCAACTGCAACTTGCAATCTATTTAAGGCATTTCTCATGGACTTACTTTGAAAGAGACATTCCCTTGAAATATTTTTCTGAAAGGGCTCCCTTGTTAAATTAAAGGCATCTTGGATATAACTCATGCTTGTGACTCCTTACTGGTTAAGGTTGAGAATACATCTAAAGGATCGATACTTAATGTGGTGGATAAATTAGATGCAGTGGTGGTTGCTGCTGTACTTGTAGTACCAGCGCCTTGTTCTTTCTTGTGAGCTTTTTTCTTTTGCTTAGCTTGTTTTTGAGCAACTGCTGGGGATACTTTGATATCTTGTTCAAGCTCACTTGCAAATTGCTGTTGGAACTCTTCTTCTGTAGTGAATGAACCTTCAGCTTTTTGCTTTTCACGGGCAATCTTTTTAAGTAAAGCTCCCTTATTTTCTTCTTTAACCTCATAGTCTGGCTTTGCCCTATTAGGGCTATCACCTCTATTACCATAGGCATTCATCGTTAACTCTTTTAAAGGTAGAGAGGATAAATTCTCAAGTAATAACTCTGGTGCTTCTAAAGGAGCACCGGTTCTTGCAGTAATAACTTCAACTTCCGAATGCACACAGGCTATGTGATCTGGTATTACCCAAGTCTTACCGAATACAGAGATAGTGCCATCCTTTTTAATCTTACGCATGGTGGTGGTTAAAAAGGCGGAATCCATAAGCTCTGCAGGAGGAAATAAAGCTCTTTGCTTGTCATACAATGCATTAAAGACTTCATTAGGAGTCTTACCGTTTAAAGCTGAATGAACCTTATTGTTGTAGTCTTCAATCCAAGCCTGACAAAGCTCATTACACTTATTAAAACTAATACGTGGAAAAGCTTTTATTTGATTGAATAATGAGTCAATTGTTCGGTTAAAGCGTTCAATTTTCCCTTTGGCCGCTGCAGCTCTTATCGGAGCATGTTTTTCTTTGATGCCTAGACTCTTAAAAATAAAAGATAAGGAATGAGATACGTAAACCTTACCATTATCCATGTATACAGCACGAGGACGACCATATTTGGTGATAAGAGCTCGCATGGTGGAGTTTACGGTATATTGCTATATGATGACCGGGAGTATGTCAAGCGCACTTTGAAATTATTTTAAACTTTTTTGTAAAGTTAATCTATCCTTTTATCTATCTGATATTTAAGCACTTTTATTAAATTTGATAGCCTATTTTTTGGCAATAAAAATATAGTGGAACTAAATCCACATTTTTTTCTAAGAGACTTTTATAGAGATTAAGAGTCTAAGCTAATTCTATAAACTGATTCCTAAATTATTAGCTTGTTTACGACCATTAAGCTTGGGGACTTGTTTCAGTGTTTGCGATAACTTACTTATCTAAGGTTCTATGATCATGAGTCAGTTTAAAACTGCTACTGCTCTATCTTGAGCTCAATATTCCCGAATAAGACAATCCCAGCGCGAAATTCAACTTAAAGATTCGAAATCTAATACATACAAAGCGTCTTGGGCATAATAAGAGTTAAAGTGCAAACTTAACTTGTAAACTTACTATTGGTTGTTGTTTTTACATGTTCTTTTATATTTGGTTAAAAATTCTTGTACTTAGGGGTGGTTGTAAATCACTTTTATTAAATCCATTTGTAAGCCTTTAGTTTATGCGGTTGCACCTAATTTTTGTAATTCTGTTGCATTATCAAAAGATGGTAGCTTCTTCTTATTAACATCATGGTTAAATTGATTGTTGCCATCTTGGTTGTAAGAGCTCTTTCTATTATTAGGATGGCGATTAGTTCTATCTTTTTTAGATCCTAAGCTATCGTCAATTTCAGGATCATAACCTATGCCCCTAGTTAAAACACCATAGACTATTCTTATGATTTTAGCTGCAGCTTTGATAACCTTCATTTTAAAGGCGCTTGAGCTCTCATCAAAAGTATCAATTAACCATTGGGAGCGAGGTTTTAAGTTCTTATACCTACCTTTGTGAGCAATAGCCAGAACTGCTTGATAGATCCACTTCTTAAACAGAGGATCACCTTTGATACTCATCCTACCTGGTACTATCTTATTACCAGAGCCTGTATGCGCAGTTACAATACCAAAGAAGGCTTGTAAGGCTCTTGCACTTTTGAATCTACTGATGTCTTTGATAATCACAGCCATCAACAGTGCAATTA
>Ga0256405_10007705_pt1 | contig 15929 bp, 10 predicted proteins | sample RumenRJG_02DNA_FD_189096 | JGI IMG/M metagenome (GOLD analysis project Ga0256405, IMG submission 189096) | Bovine rumen microbial communities from Lethbridge, Alberta, Canada - RJG_02 | ecosystem: Host-associated > Mammals > Digestive system > Stomach > Rumen | place: Canada: Alberta... | reverse complement strand
TCGAGTCATAACATTCAAATTTCTACAATTTGTCTGTAAACTAGCTTACAATGCTTAAAACAGTTTACTTTGATGCTCATCACCGCCATAAATGGCAGTGTTTTCGCATCCGGTTAGTGGATAAAGGTATCACTGCTTTTACTCTTTAAACACTTCTAACAAATCATTTGACCAAGTATTATATTTTTCTTCTTCATCAAACCAATATTCTTTTAGCATTGGCATGATGTCATACTCAACAATTGATCTTAAAACGTTGTTATCAACTGTTTCACTTGTTAAACCGCAGAAATAACTATGACCAATTTTAAAACCATCACTTAATGAGCTATCTTTCGATATAGCATCATTAAGCAATTCAATCTTTTTAATTAGATTATCAAATACTTGATTGCCAAGTAGGTTTTGATAATTGGTAAATCCTTCAGAGTTAAATCCTGGTTCAATATTAAAGAAACTAAAGCGGCGGCGTAGTGCATAGTCAATCATTGCTAAGCTTCTGTCAGCAGTATTCATCATACCGATGATATAAAGATTTTTAGGCACTGCAAAAGGCTTATTTTCATATGTTAGTGAAATAGGCTGACCACGATAATCTACTTCTATTAGCTGCATCAACTCACCAAAGATCTTTGATAAATTACCACGGTTAATTTCATCTATGATAAAGAAAAAGTCTTGATCAGGTTGATTTTCTGCCTTCTTACAAAAATCGTAAAATACGCCGTACTTAAGTTCAAATCCATTACCTGAAGGTCTGTATCCCATTATGAAATCTTCATATGAATAGCTTTGATGGAATTGAATTACCTTAACTCTACTTTCATTTTTCTCATTCATCATGGAGTAGGCAAGTCTTTTGGCACAGAAGGTTTTGCCAACACCTGGAGCACCTTGAAGAATGATGTTTTTCTTTCTTTGTAAAAGATTTTTAAGGTGCTCGTATTGCTCAGAAGACATAAATACTTCATTTAAAAAGTCTTCTTTTGTGTATATCGGATAAACTTCTTCTTGTGCACTGGTATCTTCAGGATTTTGATCTCTGATTAAATCCATGATGCAGTCAAATTCATCTTTAGTAAGTTTAAAAAGACTGCCGTTTTGACCAAATGACTTAGAAGAAAGCTTTGGAGTATCTTGTAAAGTCTTTAATGTGATTTTATTGGTTAGGTGCTCTTTTAATGAAAAATAGATATTTTTACCATCGTTTTCTCTTGTAATTTCACCGAGAGCAACTATCTTCTTAGTTGGGCTAGCTTCGTAGCAAATAATTTCATCGCCTGGTTTTGCTTCAAGAAAATACTTGAAGATATGTCTTTTTTCACCATTTTCATTGTACATGGTGAAATATAACTCTTCATTTAATGCTTTATCTTGGAATATCCAGTAACTAGGACGAGCGTTTAACCACCAATAATGTTTTTCCTCTGTGTCAATTTCAGAATCTGTTTCATCTTCAATATCAAGATCATCGCTATCGTCTATATCTTGGGTATCATCAACGGTTTTATTTCCGTAGTTATTGATGATTTCATCTAGCTTGATGCAAAAGCAAGGTTTTAGGATCTTATCTTCGAATTGAACTAAATCTTCAACCTCAATACAACTTGAGTTTTCAGCAGGATACCATTTAGTGTCTAAGTCTAAGATCGGCTCTTGTATTAAAGATTTGTTGATTAAGGTAAATTCTCTTTCGTACCAATCTCCTCCTTTATCATTTGTCTTAGCATCATCAGCTGCAAATTGACCAAATAGCAAAACTTTTCCTTTTGAGCATAAAAAGAAGAAATCATCTTTCTTGATACTATTGATGAAGTATTCTCCTTGGTAGGTTCTATTTTTAGGGTTAACACCAGAGAATTTATGAAGAACAATTTTGTTTTCAGAGAGGTATTTTTGAATTTCAGCTTGGTCAAGACGGTTATGATCCATCTCAATTTTCCAAATAGCTTGTTTTGAGTATAAATTGATATTTGATAAATCAAATTTATCTAGAGCTGCATGGAGTTCTTCACGTAAGCACCAAGTAAAAGAACCTGCTTGTTCATCGTAACTATCAGTACCAATAAATAAAATTGTCCACCATTGAGTCTTTTGGCCATTGCTTGGGTATAGGGGACAATTAGTAGCTTGTGATACTCTTCTTGCTAGATTTGAACAAACTGATATATAGAAGTGATAGTCTTCACCAAAGGTCTCAGCTAGTTCTGTACATGTTGCTTGCCCCTCAAGAGCTAGCATACGCTTCATGACTTGGAGTGACTTTGTGTTAAAAATGTCTTTATCGTTTAGCAAGTTTAACCAAGTATCGCTGGAGATGCCTGGATTATAGTCTTTAGGAAAATAATCCTCATTTACTTTAAAAGTCTCTCTATCATATAAGATGCGACTTGCTTTTAAGATAGATTCAGATTTTTTCTCTTTCTTTTCTTTGTTCTTTTGTGCTTTTGAATCCCAATAGGCGCGAGCTTTTACTCTAACTTCTTGGCTAACATCAAAATTATCAAGAGAGATATTTTGACCTTTGTCAGTTAGAACTATAGTTTTCTTTTTATTTTCGCAGTTTAAAATTCCAACGTAACTTAGTTCCTTTATAGCAAAGTTAAATTTGAACTCAAACTTACTATAGTCATTGCCACTTCTACTTGATACGTAAAGCTTATCAGCAAACTCATCAATGACTTTATCGTTTTCTCTAATACGACTTTTAAGAGCAGTCCTATCTAAAGAGCCTCCAGCATCTTTTAATGCTTTAATGATAGGCTTAATTAGGTATGAAACTTGTTCTTCAGAATTAAATGTATCGTATTTGATGAAATTATCTTCAGTCATGATGGTTAGATCTATATATTCATTAAAGGTTGCTCTATTTGCTTAGGATACTTAAGTAATTCCTAAATTAGCAAAAAGGTGATTTATCTAGCAAATTGGTCTTTAAATATTATTTCTTATCCAATGCAAATGTAAAGAATTTTAAAACAAATCTTGATGTTGGTTAACTAATATCGTGACTAATCTTGAATTTTTCTAGGTTGCTAAAATGTACCGTTTAAATTTTGTTATAATATTTTAAAGTATATTTTGCAACTATTTAAGTTTGTGGCTTTTTAAACTTACGCTGAAAGTAAGTAATAGCCATTTGAGAATATAAGGTCATTTATGAATAAGCAACAATTAGCAAACAAGATTTGGGAAGCAGCAAATAAGTTACGTTCAAAGATTGAGGCAAACGAGTACAAAGACTACATCTTAGGCTTTATCTTCTATAAGTATCTATCAGAAAAAGAAGAAGCTTTTGTTAAAAATGAGTTAGGAGCTTCAGTTTCAGATTTGCAAGAAGTTGAGCCTGATGATGAAACTGCAATGGAAATTATTAACTCAATTGGCTATTTCATAAAATATGAAAACTTATTTTCTGTATGGTATGAAGGTAAAGTTGTAACTCCTGATATTGCCATAATTAGAGCAGCTATCAATGATTTTGATGATAGTGTTAAGTTAGGTCCAAACAAAGCTCTTTTTGATAAGATTTTTGATACTTTAAGAAATGGTCTTAGCAAGTTAGGTGATAGTGGATCTGCTAGTTCAAAAGCTTGTGTAAATTTAATCAATCTTGTATCAGATATTCCAATGGATGAACAAGATTACGATGTGTTAGGTTTTATCTATGAATATTTGATCAGTAAGTTTGCTGCTAATGCTGGTAAGAAAGCAGGTGAATTCTATACCCCTCATGAAGTATCTGTTTTAATGTCAGAGATTATTGCCCATACCTTAAAACAAAGAGATACCATTCAAATCTACGATCCAACCAGTGGTTCTGGCTCTTTACTTATCAATATTGGTAAAGCTGTTGAAAAATACGGTGATACATCTCCTGATAGAATTAAGTACTTTGCTCAAGAGTTAAAAGAAAATACTTACAACATTACTCGTATGAATTTGGTAATGCGCGGTATTAAGCCAATTAATATCGTAACTCGTTGTGCTGATACCTTAGCTGATGATTGGCCTATTGAAGATTACACTCCTTTATATGTAGATGCCGTAGTATCAAATCCTCCTTATTCACAAAATTGGGATAATGAAAACAAGGATACCGATCCTCGTTATGCAAGATATGGTGTAGCGCCTGCTGGTAAGGCAGACTACGCATTCTTACTTCATGATTTATACCACATTAGACCTGATGGTTTAATGACCATTGTTTTACCTCATGGTGTTCTCTTTAGAGGGGACGCTGAAGGGGAAATTCGTAAGAACCTAATTGAGACTAATCACATTGATGCAATTATTGGTCTTCCAGCCAACATCTTCTTTGGTACCAGTATCCCAACAATCATTATGGTCTTAAAGCAACAAAGAACTAGTGATGATGTACTTATCATTGATGCCTCAAAGGGCTTTAAGAAGGAAGGTAAACAAAATGTTTTACGTGCTTGTGATATCAAAAAGATTGTTGATACATACATAGAGCGTAAGACTATAGATAAATATTCAAAAGTTGTAACTCGTGAAGAAATTCGTGCAAATGATTACAACTTAAATATCCCTCGCTATGTGGATTCATCAGATGAAAATGAATCAAGGGATATCTATGCATCTATGTTTGGTGGTATTCCAACTAAAGAGCTCAACACCTTTAATAATATGTGGAATGCAATTCCTGGTCTTCGCACAGAGTTATTTAAGCCAAGCAATGATGAATATGAGCAAGTTCTTGTTAAAGACATCAAGCAAGATATTAAGAATAATCACTTAATAACTGATTTTTCTAATAACTTCAAATCGCTATTCTCTGACTTTGGAGAATATCTAGCTCAAAAGTTATTGACCGATGTTAACTCAGTAAATGTTGCAACCTTAGAAAATGAAATCGGTTATGAGATCTTCAATAGATTAAAAACAGTTTCTATTGTTGACAAGTATGTTGCTTATCAGAAGTTGGATGATATTTGGACAACCATTGCAAATGATATTGAAATGATCGCAACTGAAGGTTTTACCGCAGCTTGCTCAATTGAAGATATTGAAAAAGAGAGCAAGAAGAATGGCAAGGTAACTATGGTACATGATTACTATGAAGGCAGAATCTTCCCATTTGCATTGGTGCAAAAACATAAGTTAAAAGACAAGCTAGATGCTTTAAATACTCTTAACGATAAGCAAGAATCGTTAAATTCTGAGATAGCTGAAATTGTTGATGGAATTAGTGACGATGATAAATCATCACTAAGTGAGCTTTTTAATGATGACAATTCAGCATTCAGCAATAAAGAGCTAAAAGATTATGTCAAGAAGATAAAAAAGGAAAAGAAATCATCATTATCTGATAGAGATTCTGTTGATAGTAAGCTTGCTCTTGCAGCATCACTTGTCGAATCTGTTGCAAAGTTAAATAAAGACATTAAAGCTAAAAAAGTTGAACTTGAAGAGCTAACAATTTCTACAATAAAACACTTATCAGATGATGAGATTATTGAGTTATTACGTTACAAGTGGATTTCTCCTCTTGTAGACTCAATATTATCCATTCCAACTGAGCTGATCTCTGATTTTGCATCAAAGATTGCGCACATTGTTGATAAGTATAAAGACACTTTAGATGATGTTGAAAAAGAAATTAAATCCACAGAATCTGAACTTTGTACTATGTTAGATGATCTTGTAGGTAGCGACGCTGATATGAAAGGTTTAGCTGAGCTTAAAGCAATCTTAAATGGTGGTGTATAACATGAGTAAAGATAGTAAAAAGCCAGCCATTAGATTCAAAGGTTTCACTGACGATTGGGAACAGCGTAAGTTTTCAGAAATAACAACATCCTACTCTGGAGGGACTCCAAAATCTGGTACTGCTGAATATTATGATGGTAATATACCATTTATTCGTTCAGGAGAGATTTATAGTAATAAAACAGAATTATTTATTACAGAATTAGGTTTGAATAATTCGTCTGCAAAGATGGTTCATGTAGGAGATATTTTATATGCATTATATGGTGCTACAAGTGGCGAAGTAAGTCGTGCAAAGCTTGATGGTGCTATAAATCAGGCTATTCTAGCAGTGTTGCCAAATGAAGAAATAAATGCAGATTTCTTAGTAGAATGGTTTAGAAAAGAGAAAGAAATTATTATCGCTACATATCTTCAAGGAGGTCAAGGAAATTTATCTGCTCAGATAATAAAAGACCTAATGGTAGATATTCCATCTTCTGGCGAACAAAAGAAAATTGGTGACTATTTTACAAACCTTAATAACCTTATCACCCTTCATCAGCGTAAGTTAGATAAGCTTAAAAATATCAAAAAAGCTCTCCTTGAAAAAATGTTTCCAAGAAATGGTGAAAATATTCCAGAAGTTCGTTTTAAAGGATTTTCAGACGATTGGGAACAGCGTAAGTTTGACGATGTATTTAATTACTTAGCGCATAATTCATTATCAAGAGATGATTTAAATGACAATGAAGGAAGTATCAAAAATATTCATTATGGAGATGTTTTAATCAAATTCGGTAATGTCATTGATACTAAACATGAATACATTCCTTATGTAAACGATAATGTGAAATTGGAAAATAAAGCTTGTTTTTTACAAGATGGTGATGTTGTAATTGCTGATGCCGCAGAAGACTCAACTGTTGGCAAATGCACAGAAATATCGGAATCTAGTGATCAAAAAATTGTATCAGGCTTACATACAATTCCTTGCAGACCAAAGAATAAATTTGCAAAAGGCTTTTTGGGATATTATCTAAACTCGAATGCTTACCATGACCAATTATTGCCCTTAATGCAAGGAACAAAAGTATCATCTATTTCTAAGACATCACTTAAAGAAACAACTATTAAGTTTCCTTCATCAATTGAAGAACAAAAGAAGGTAGGAGCTTGTTTTCACGAATTAGATAACCTTATCACCCTTCATCAACGTAAGTTAGATAAGCTCAAAAATATCAAAAAAGCACTGCTTGAGAAGATGTTTGTTTAGTGAATTTTGTTAAGGTTTTGTATGTCATACGATAAAGAATCAGATTTTGAAAGAGATTTAATAGAGATCCTTACTTCTTCAAAAGGTTGGTCAGAGCATACCCTTTACAAACCAACTGAAGAAGACTTACTAGATAACTGGGCTGACATTCTTTATAAGAATAATCGAGATATAGCTAGTCTTGGCGATTATCCTTTAACTAGAACTGAGGTAAAACAACTTCTAGATCAAATTGAAGATCTAAGAACTCCTGTTAAGTTAAACGCTTTTATCAAAGGCCCTGTTACTATTGTAAGAGACAACAAAGCTGATATTAGAAATTTTGGTAAGTCTGTTTCTCTATACTTATATGACAAAAAGAGTATTGGTGGTGGTTCAAGTGTTTATCAAATTGCTGAACAACCAATATTTAGAACCAATAATAAGAGCCTTAATGATAAAAGAGGGGACATCACTCTTTTAATCAATGGTATGCCTCTAATTCATGTTGAGCTTAAAAGGACAGGAGTTCCTGTATCAAAAGCTTATGAGCAAATCAAACTTTACCATGGATTAGGTGTGTTTACAGGTTTCTTTTCTTTAGTTCAAATCTTTGTTGCAATGAATCCTGAAGATGGTGTTTATTTTGCAAATCCAGGTAGTGCTGAAAAGTTCAATCAGGATTTTGCTTTCCATTGGGGAGACTTCAATAACGAGATCTACAAAGATTGGAAAAAAATTGCAGAGTCAATCTTGTCAATTCCAGCTGCGCATCAGTTAATTGGTTACTACACTATTGCAGATGCTACTGATAATACATTAAAGGTAATGCGTAGTTATCAATATCATGCAGCAAATCAGATTATCACTACAGTGCAAAACAGAGACTGGAAAGATAACTCTGGTGAAGGCAAAGGAGTAAGAGGTGGCTTTATTTGGCATACAACTGGTTCTGGTAAGACCATGACTAGTTTTAAGTCTGCTCAGTTAATTGCAGGATCTGATTATGCTGATAAAGTTATTTTCTTAATGGATAGAGTAGAGCTTGGTGTTCAGTCATTACAAGAATACAGAAACTTTGCTGAAGATGATGAAGAAGTTCAAGCAACTGAAAATACCAAAATATTAGTAGCAAAATTAAAAAGTAATTCACCACTAGATAAGCTTATTGTTACTTCAATTCAAAAGATGAGTAACATTGATATTGAGCATCTTGATGATCTTTGCTCTTTAAAAGATCTAAATAAAATTAGAGAAAAGAGAATAGTATTCATTGTTGATGAAGCTCATCGCTCTGTGTTTGGAGATATGCTGGATACCATCAAAAAGACTTTTGATAACGCAATGTTCTTTGGTTTTACAGGCACACCAATTATGGATGAAAACCAAAAGAAAGGTGAGGCCACATCAAGTATTTTTGGTAAAGAATTACATAGATACAGTATTGCAGATGGCATTAGAGATCATAACGTATTAGGTTTTGATATTTATCGCTTACAAACCTTTAAGGACTCCGATTTAAGAGTAGCAGTTGCACTTAAAAAAGCCAATGCTAAAAACGTATTTGAGCTAGATGATAAATCTCAAGAAATTTATGACTACTACATGGACAAATCAGCAGTTCCAATGGTTGGTTATAAGGATGCTCAAGGTAACTATTTTAAAGGAATAGAAGATTACGTTCCTAAGTCACAGTATCATACATTTAGACACCAAGAAGCGGTAGTTAACGATATTATCAAAGGTTTTGATACTCTAAGTAGAGGCAAAACATTCCACGCTATCTTTGCTGCAAGTTCAATTCAAGAAGCAATTGAATATTACAGATTTTTTAAAAAGCTCAAGTGCGATTTGAAAGTAACAGCTTTATTTGATCCTTCTGTCGATTATCAAAGTAAAGAAGTTCTTTCTGATGAGTCAGAGGACGTCTTTTATGATGATAACAACAATGATGCTATTCTTGATGGAGGCATGACCAAACAAGGTTTTGCACAATTTAAAGAGGAAGCGTTAAAAGAGATAGTAGATGACTACAATGCAATGTTTGGTACTAACTTCTCTGATCATGCAACTTTTAAAAAAGATATAGCCTCAAGATTAGCTCATAAAAATGCATATGCGACAAGTAAAAATCCTAAGGATCACACTTGGCAATTAGATCTTTTAATTGTTGTAGATCAGATGCTTACAGGCTATGACTCAAAGTATATCAATACCTTATACCTTGATAAAGTGATTAAATATGAGCTAATTATTCAAGCTTTATCAAGAACAAATCGTCTGTTCGATAAGCATAAGAAGCCATTTGGTATTATCCGCTATTACAGATATACCAACACCATGAAAAGAAACATAGATGAGGCAATCAAGCTTTACTCTGGTGATAAAGCAACTAATGTCTTCGTAGCTAAATTAGGTAAGCACTTACAAAACTTAAATGAATTGTTCTTAGATATAAAGCAATTGTTTGAAAGTTCTGGTATTGAAAATTTCTCAAAATTACCTGAAGACGTAGCTGAGAAGGGGAAGTTTGCAAAATTATTTAATCAATTTGTAAATGAGTTATCTGGAGCTAAAATTCAAGGTTTCTTGTTTAGTAAAGATACATATGAGGTTAAAGATATTCCTCCAATAACTTCAGTTACAGTTGAATTTACTGAAAATGATTATGCTACTTTACTGCAACGTTATAAGGAATTAATGACATCAGAAGGTAGTAAAGGTCCTGAGGAGCTGCCTTTTGATATTGATACTAGCATTACAGAAATTGATGATGGAATTATTGATTCTGCTTATATGACAAGTTGCTTTAAGAAGTACTATTACGCACTTAATAATCTTGATGCAAAAGAAATAGAAAAAGTCTTAAATGATCTTCACCGTTCGTTTGCCCACTTATCTGTTGAAAGACAGAAGTTTGCTGAAATGTTCTTGCATGACGTGATAAGTGGAAATATCAAGATTGTTGATGACAGTAAAGAATTTATGGATTACATCGTTGAATACGAGACAAGATCTCAAAATGATGCTATTCGTGAATTCTCCAAATTATATGCTGTAGATGAACAACTATTAAGAGAGTTAATTGCTCAGCATCCTGATGATCACGATATAAATGAATATGGTCGTTTTGATAATATCGTTAACAAGATAGATTACGATAAGGCAAAAGAGTTTTTAACTAAGGTTATGAATGTACCTAATATTCCTAACATCAAGTTAAGACCGTTAGTACGATCTAAAGTAAGAGACTTTGTGTTAACAGGTGGCAAATCATTCGAAAAACCAGAATAATATTCACATTTGTAATTTACTAGTTGCTCCCAAGACATTTTTATACTTGGGAACAGTGTAAGTTAGGAGAATTTGCTGAAGTAACAAAATTAGCTGGATTTGAATTTACAGAACATGTCATTTATTCAGATACGGGAAAAATAATTGCACTAAGAGGTTTAAATGTAAAAAACGGCAATCTTGTATTAGACGATGTTAAATACATTGGTGCAAGTAACTTTTCAAAACTTTCAAGGAGCAAATTATTTGTAAACGACATCCTTTTTACGTATGTAGGAACAGTCGGTGAGGTAGCAATAATCAGGGAAAATGACAAATATTATTTAGCACCAAATGTATCTAGAATTAGGGTTTCAAAGGATGTATATCCAGAATTTTTAAGTCAATATATGAGAGCTCCTAGGTTTTATAATAATGTTATAAAACCTCTGATAGCAACATCATCACAGCCAGCTTTGAGTATGGAAAATGTTCGAAAATTTAAGATTACATTTCCTTACTCAAGTGAAGAGCAAAAGAAAATATCATCTTTCTTTGGCGGTCTCGACAAACTTATCACCCTTCATCAGCGAGAGTCTATTTTTCAAAAATACTAGCTTAAACTAGCCAAAGATCTCATAACAATATCCACATCTTTGCTTTCGAGCTCATGAATAATGTGTAGGTAAGTTTTCTGAGTTGTTGTCATACTTGCATGACCTAATCTTCTAGCAACACTTGCTATTGTTACGCCAGCAAATAGCAATAAAGAAGCATGTGTATGTCTCAACCCATGAATAGAAATCACGGGAATATTGGCTTTTTTGCACTTACTAGCTAAAAAATCGTTGATAGTTGAGTTGTAAACTTTTTGATCATTGCTTACAAAAATTGGTTTATCTTCAGGAAGGCCTTTTACAAGCTCTGAAAATTGAATAACAGTGTGCCAATCAAGCTGAACCTTTCTTACTGAAGATTTATTTTTTGTAGGTTGAAAACCTCCATCTTCTTTATAATTCCAAGTTTTGCTAACAGAAAGTGACTGATGATTAAAGTCAAAGTCTTTTGGTGTTAAAGCTAGTGCCTCGGAAAATCTAAGACCTGTTTTTGCAACTAGTAATATAAACCAATCCCAATTAATTCCTACCGATAGATCAAGTGATGATAACAGCGTGTGTAACTCAAATTGGTTCAAGAACTTTTGTTTTTTGATACTTGCAGTGCGACCTTTAACAATTGCTTTACGAGTAGGATCTCTTTGAATTAAGCCTTCATCGACAGCATCTAAAATAGCACACTTAAGTTGATGGTGAAAGTCCATTGTAGTCTGTCTTTCATGTAGTTGAGCATAATCATTAAGAAGTTGCTGATAGGTGATTCTCGTCATGTCGCAAACCTTTAAGTTTGGAATTAGACGCTCTAACCATCTGTGCGTCATAATGTACTTGTTCATTGTTACTTTTCTAATTGCACCTTCCTTGTAGACGTTGATCCATTGCTTGTAGTAATCACAGAATTTTTCATTCTGTTTTTCTGAGTTTTGCATATACCCTCCGTATAGTTTTAGGCTCTCGCTGATGAAGGGTAATAAGGTTATCGAGTGATTTAAAAAACTGTCCTATTTTCTTTTGTTCTTCTCTATTAGGAGTTACGACAATATTCACTTTACCTATCTCATCTTTGTTTATTTTCATAGGAATAGCTGTGGTTAGTGAATGTTTTTTCAAATCATCTTGAAATAAAGAAGTTTGTATTGCGTTATTCAGAAAATATGGGTCTGTATTCTTTAATTTTAATAATGCAAGACTAACGTAATATGCTATTTTTTCAGAGCTTTCAACAACATTAGGCGTTCCTATATCACCGATGCGAGTCATCAAAACATCCCCTTTTTCAGGGAATATTTTGTAGTATTTTTCGAAGTCCTCATTGGAAATATATTTATTAGAGGTTAATGTTGTAATATTTTCTACAGACAAAAACATAATTCCGTTTTCCTTATAATCTGGAGTTTGATGCACTCCATCATATACGTTAGCCAAGTCTCCTAGCTTACGCTGTTCCCAATCGATAGCTTAAGCACATCAAAATAATTGTCTCGAGATCCCTTTTACTTATAAGTTGCGCTAGTTTCGCAAAAGTCTTTTTACTTTTCTTAAAAATTAGATCTTACCATTGAGAAAGAAAGCAATTATCTCTAAAATTAAGGCATAATTTAGCTAATTACAGCTTCACTGCTTTTACAATCGCTTAGTGATTAATATAAACTTCATCAAAAGGATTTTTTTGTGTCAAGAGATCATGAATCTTCAAATACTCAAGACGATTACTACGCAGTCTTAAGTGACCCTAGTATTGATTACGCATCCTTTACAGATGATTTTGTACCTCCTGACGAAGAGTACGATGAAAAAGAGCAAGATCTTATAGACGATGCTTGGGATTTTCTTAATCAGTACAAGTTACGTTATTTTCTTGATGATTTATTAGAGCAACGTGAAGATTACCTAAATAGCTTAAATGAGTGTGCTAAAAATATAAAGTCCAATGATTCATTGCTTTCTAACATTTCAAAAGTAATGGATCAAAAGAGCTTTCATTGCAGCGCTTTAAATGATCTGACATCACAAGATGAGGTTAGCTATACTAATCAAGAACCTCCAATCAATCAAAGTCTTTACGCCAATCTAAGCGATGCTAAAAATATTGGAAAAACAGCTAACAGCATCCCAAACACCCCTTTTTTTCAATTAGAGGCTCTGGGCTTTGATTACGATAATACTATTGCATTAAGGTATTTAACTTTTCTTCTAGATAAAAACAGTCCCCACGGTAAAGGCTATGTTTTCTTAAGATACTTTTTAAGAAAACTTTTTATTGATGATTTTTTAGAGTCTTTAATACAATATGATAATGATGATGAAGATAATTATCTGTTTAACTTCGAGCCTAAACTAAATATCTTAAGTGACAGCTCCACGCAGTATCGCTTAGAAAAGATTGTAAAATTCGCGCTTTCTGATCAAAAAAGAAAATTTTTTGAGGAAGATTTTTACTGTAATTTCAACGTTGTTCCTAACTATGTTGCAATCAAAGAAGGTACAACGTACACAATTGATTTAGCAATCTTTAATGATGAGTTTTTCATACCAATAGTGCTTGTGGTAAGTGATCGCGATTTAAAAGATCATTACGGTCACTACAAGTGTCAATCAGCCCTTTTTTGTATGGAAGAGTATCACTGCAAATATCCTGATGGTGTGGTAACTCCAGTTTTCTACCTAACAAAAGATGGTAGAGAGCCAAGTGCTGATGAACTTAGAGCAACCTACAATGCTAATCGTTTAAGAAAAGGTAAAAAGGTAATCGAAATCTTTTCGGATGATTATTTTAAACCAGTCTCTTTTAGTAATTGTCTTTTACCTTTCTTAGATAACTCCCATCTAGCAATGGATGTTTGCAGTTACAAAAAAGATATCGACACATTGGCATTCTTAGAACAATCAGAAAAACATTCTGAGATTTGCTCTAGAGAGTATGGAGCTATTCAACTTTACCTTGCTTTAGACGAATTAAATCAAGCTCTTGATCCAACCGGAAATAATGACGATTTAGTTAATTTTAATCGCGGTATTGCTGATACTATCAAAAGTTTTAAAGAAGCTGTTGAGTCAATAATCAGTAAAAAAGAGCAGGCAACACAACAGAAGAGCATAAATTTAGAGCCTACCTTTGATAAGTTATTTACCGCCATGACAAGCGCTGGCTTTAAATCCATAAAAAGACCTAATATTGAAGAAGAATACCCTATGCTTACAGAAATTAAAGATAGTTTACTGTCAAATGTTAATCGCTTTGAGTCAGCTTTAATTATTGAGGATGCTCTAAAAAGCGCTAAAAAGGAGATCTTAAAAAAGATCTTTAAATGCTTTGAAAATAATTTTACTGGCAGTGGTGGCATTTTATTAAATGTTAATAACTCTGGAGTTGATTTAAAGCCTTGCAGTGATTGTTATGACTATAAGTCATATCACGAACTAATAGACAGCTATATTGACTCAAATGAAGCCTTTGAAAGCAGTATTACATATGCTATTGAAGATCTTGAAGGGAATATTGTCAAAACTAAACAAGGATTGCCTGGAATAAACTTTGAGATCCCAATTGACCCAAACTTTTATGGTGAGGAAATGCATTTGTGGCTACGCTTAGAGTTAGACAGAAACTTTTACATTGGCATTGTCTTAACTAGAACCGAGACAGATGGCTCTATAACCGAGATCACTAATCTTGAGAAATACCAACAGATCTTGGCTATTTATACTAATAACAATGAAGTAAAAAACAATGGCACTAATTGGGTAGTTAAAATGCCTTGTAAGGAAAATATTAAGTATGCAACTCAAAGTGATAATCTTTACCCGGATTTTAAAGACTTTAATCATGCAGCTTTAGATGTAATAAGGGATGACTCTTTAATCGAAGATTTTGTAAGTTTTAACTGCGGTAGAGCAAAAAGTATAGTATTACGCTGTCTTATCAATTTGTTTTAATTTGTGTCAAATTTTCTGGTGTTATACTCAGCAAAGTTTATAAGGCACCAAGTTTTTTAGAGTCTTCACCTTTACGAGCAAAGATTAGATTATGAGGTCCTCCAAAGCTCATGCAGGTAAAAATATCTAACCTTTATTTAAAAGTCGTTATTACCAAAGGTAAGCATAGGCGATCTACTTACGCTGACATTTGGAAGCTTGTTCTTATATCTTCTTGAAAGCATTCTGATAATAGCATGTAACTCGTAGTGATCATCAATGCCTAATATATCTTTAAGCTCTGGAAAATCCTTTAAGATCTTGATAGTGGACATTTTTTCATTAGTGTAACCACTTAAAACCTCAAAGAGCTTTTCGTAGTTGTGATTGAAAAATTCGTAATAACGCCTTGTGCCTTGACGATTACTGATAAAATCTTCCATTGCATTTGAGCGATTAATCAAATAGAGCTCATCAATTTCAAGATGTTTGGTGTTTTCAAGCTGTAAAGTCTTTAAAAAATCATGATAGGACTGTATTGTTTCTTGATTTGAGGCCAATCTTTTATGCCTTAAAAGACTCAAACTCTACTTTGCATGTCTTCTTGTAAAAGGCAATGCCAAAGACTCTTAGTTCTTTCATTGAGTGGAAATTTGCAAACATGGTTTTTGCATAGTTTTTGTTTTTAACCTGAGCTACAGCATCTTTTGCAAGTGTTTCCATTTGCTCTTCGTTTTTGGCAGCTTTAATCTCAATTATAAAACCCAGCATTGGAGAGATAATTTGATCTTTAGTTTTTAAAAGAAAACTAAAGTCAGCCCTACCATCACCAAGCTCGCCATTTGAAATATATTTGTTATCTTCAAAATTTAAGATACCTGATAATCTGCCATTTAAGAAAGCATGGTACATACTCTCTTTGTCAGTTCCTTTCTGGGTATCGTAAATGCTGACATTTGATACTAGAGCCTTGTTTAAATAAGATTCTAAGTAGAAAGGATCAGGCTCTTTTAAGACAATCAAAAGCTCATTTAATTAAAACTTTCACAGATCGCCGTACTAAGGTGTAGATAAGATCTTCTTAGGGCGACCTCTAGGTCTTTTCGGTTTGTCCACTTTTGGTTTAGGTTTTCTGCCTCTTTTCTTAGGTTCAGGTT
>Ga0256405_10007704_pt1 | contig 15930 bp, 11 predicted proteins | sample RumenRJG_02DNA_FD_189096 | JGI IMG/M metagenome (GOLD analysis project Ga0256405, IMG submission 189096) | Bovine rumen microbial communities from Lethbridge, Alberta, Canada - RJG_02 | ecosystem: Host-associated > Mammals > Digestive system > Stomach > Rumen | place: Canada: Alberta... | reverse complement strand
TTTTAAATTGTTAAATTATTATAATAACAATACCTGTTCATAAAAATTAAAAAACATAACTTATTATATTATTTTGAATATTAGGAAAATTTATTAACATAAAATTATCCGTTGTGCCTAAAAAACGAATGGTTTTTTATTTTTTATCTTCTTATTTTTTTTATTTTTTCTAATTTTTCTATTATTTTTTAATGTAGATTATAATAATTTACCAACATATAATGATAACATTATATGTAATATACCCAGTATTGTTAATATTATTTTTACATCATTTGGATATCAACTTATATTTTATAACTTAATAGATTATTGTAATAGAGATGTTAAAATGATAAAAAAAGCATATTTTTATGGAGGTATTATCACAATGGTGGTATATACAAGTTGGACTTTTGTGATTTTATCAGTAATTTATAATGCCGATATAGATTTTTATAATCTTATTATAAATGGGAAAGTAGATGTTGGTGATTTAATTAAGAAATTATCTAATATATTATCGTTTAACAATTTAAAATTTATAATTTGGATCATATCTATATTGACAATTGTAACTTCGATAATAGGTATCGGATCTAGTTTGAAAAAAGAAATTAAGATATCTTTAAAAGATAAAAACATACAAAATTATAATTTAATTTCAACACTGATGACCCTTTTACCACCATTATTTATAGCTGCTTTAATACCTAATGCTTTTATAAAAATACTTAATTATGCCGGTATTATGTCTATTATAAGTGCTGTGTTATTACCAATATACTTATACTTTAAAGCAAATATTAAACAACCTCATATCTCAATACTTAATAAAAACACACTTATATTATGTTCACTTGTCGGTATCTTAATGATTATATCATCCTTACTTTAAAAGTAAGCAATACCTTCTCAAGCGGCGAAGCACCTTAATATATATTGTATTATATTACTTGGTTACTTTAAAAGTAACTACTTTCTAAGAAAGTAGCAAAGGTACGTTTCAACATTCGTTGAAACAAGAATATATAATATTTTTTTAAATAGATAATATATTTATTACTTGCCTACTTTTAAAGTAGGTTGCTTACTTTAAAAGCAACTACTTTCTAAGAAAGTAGCAAAGGTACGTTTCAACATTCGTTGAAACAAGAATATATAATATTTTTTTAAATAGATAATATATTTATTACTTGCCTACTTTTAAAGTAGGTTGCTTACTTTAAAAGCAACTACTTTTTACAAAAGTAGCAAAATCAACACTTTTTTCCACGTCAAGAAAAGTGTTCAACAAACTTAAAGTTTGATCTTTGTTCTCAGACGCCGAACAGGCTTTATTACTTGGTTACTTTTAAAGTAACATCAAAAACTAACCTGCAGGAACTTTTAATTTGTACACGCATGAGCACATACAGATCAGTTACTTTTTAAACCAAAAAGTAACCAAAAAATTAACTTTTTTATCAAAAAACTTAACTAAAAAACCACAAAACTGTTAACTTTATATTTTACTTAATAGATAATATATTAAAATTAGTTATGTATTATTGTTTTTTCGAATGAAAAAACGCAAAAGTTTTTGGCTGACTTTTTACAAAAAGGCAATGAGGCGATTGAGAACATATCTTTGTTACTTTCTTAAAAAGTAATTATAGTAGTATATATATTGATAGTGATGAATATTTATAATTATATTTCGTCGTTTTTATTTAGTTTAAGAGCATCACCTATTGAAAATTTCAATTTTTTAGATTTCAATTTAGCTTCATTATTTGCTTTCAAGTTAAAGTTTATCTCCTTATCTGCAACATGTAATATAGCTTCTTCAGCATTAAATTCTATTACCATTACTTCAATTTTACTTCCAATAGTTAATGTTTTACCTTTAACGATATTGTCCTTAGATATTAAACCTTCTAATTCATGCTCAAATTTCAATATATAACCTCTTGAAGTCTTCTTTATAACAGTTCCTTCATGTATTGATCCTTCATTAAATTCACCAGCAAACTCTTCCCAAGGATTATTAGTCATCTGCTTTATTCCACAAGATATCTTCCTTAATTCTTTATTTACGTTCAAAACAACAACTTTTAGATGATCTCCTTTTTTAACAAAATCCTCTACTTTATTAACTCTTTGTGTCCAAGAAAAGTCGGATACGTGAACTAAAGACTCTAAGTTATTATCTAATTTAACAATACATCCACAGTTCTTTATCTCAACAACTTCTGCTTCATGAATACTACCTTCTTTCATCTGTTCATCAAATTCTTTAGACATCCATGGATCTTCTGTTAATTGTTTTATACTTAATCCAATTCTCTTGTTTTCAATATCTAAGTCAATAATCTTAACTTTTACAAGTTCATTAACTTTTACTAATTTGTTTATCTTAACATTTTGACTATTCCAAGCTATTTCAGATATATGTACTAAACCTTCAATACCTGGAAGTACTTCAACAAAAATACCATAATCTAAAATATTTATGACTTTTCCTTCAAATATATCTCCTATTTTTAAATTCTGTTTTTTAAGATCATCCCATGGATTATTCTCTAAACATTTTAAACTTAAACTTAGTTTTTTAGTCTCTTTGTTGACTGTAAGAACAGCTACTTTTATTACATCGCCTATTTTTAAAACCTCTTCAGGACTATCTATATGTCTCCATGAAATTTCATTAATATGTAATAAAAAATCAACACCACCAATGCTTACAAAAGCACCATAAGGTACAATATTACTAACTACACACTCTATAATTTGTCCTGGTTGTATCTTATCGACTATATTATGTTCTAAATCCTTCTTTTTAACTTCTAATACTAATTTATTATAAGCAATAACATTACATGTTATCTTATTTATTTTTACGACAATAACATCTAAGTCTTTATCTATAAAAGTATCTAAATTTTCATTTGTACAATTTATTATTTGTGACATTGGTACAAACATCTTAACACCTTTATAGTCTCCAATAACACCGCCAGTAACTTTTTCTTTTATTTTTATGGTTAATATAGTGTTATTTCTCTTGGAATCAAATATCTCTTCCCAAATTTTAACTATTAATCCCTTAGTTCTAGAAACAATTATCTGTCCCTTTTTATCACCTAGTTTTTCAATAAAAACATCAATTAACATTCCTAATTCAATGTTTTCTATATCTTTTAATTCAGATTTTTTTATTACAGAATCAAACTTTTCATTAATTCTAACAACAACGAAATCCTCTTTTATAGCTATTATTTTTGAACTAACAACAACTTTATCTTTATATTCAACATTTATATTGTTATATAGACTTACGATATTGTCAACACTTTCTTTATCATAACTAAGACCATTTCCAAGTAACTTATAGTCAACAGTCGTCATATCAATTCTTATTTATTTTGCTAGTTTTTTTTAATTAATAAACATAATTTTTAATTGATTTTATTGAAGAATTATAAATTGATTTTGTTTTAAAATATTTTTAATAAAAAATTAAGAACCACAATAAGATTTTGTTTTTTTATTATCTTCAGAAGAACCACTTCCATTCTTATTATTATTACTATTATTATTATTACTATTAGGATCTTTAGGACCTGTAGGATCTGTAGGTTTTGGATCAGGATTACCTTCTATTAAACTATCTGGAAAATTTATTTTTAAAGTACAAGATTCCTTAATTATACCATTTTCATCAGCATTTTTATCGAAAATAAAAATATCATCATTAACATCAACTTCACATCTAGCTTTTATTACTTTTTTAAATACATCTACAATTCTATTCTTATCTATTTCTTTATCAATTCCTTTTTCATTTTTTTTATAAGCAAAATCATTAATATCCGATTCAATAATTTCTTCTAATTGTTTATTTTTTAACTTTTTATCAGTTTTTATATATTTTAATTCAATATAATCATCAATTTCAATTGTAGCTTTTAATAATCCTTTTAATTTACTTTCTATATTACCTTCACCAAGAGTATATTCATCAATCCAAGGTCCACTACCTATTTTAATTTTATTTTCCCATTTACCTATTTCAGAAACTTCTTTTATTAAATCAGTACAATTTAACTTATTTGTACCACTTATAAATTTATCTTTATTAGCTTTTATGAACTCAATTCTTTGTTCTGGTTCAGCAAAATTATCTTTAGTAACTTCTATATTATTAGCAGCATATTCATACCCTTTATATTTTACAATAATATTAATGTTCTTCTTATTTTCATCAGCACAAAATGTACTAAAAGTATTAATTCCATTTAAAATAGAACTACTTAATATTATATTTTTTTTATTTTTTATAAAATTAATCATATAATCCTTTCTTAAAGTTATATTATTTATTTAATTAAAAAAAATTTTTAAAATTTTATATTATTTTTACAAATTTTCTATTTTATTTTTAATATTTTCATCCTCAAATATAAATGGAAATAAAGTTGATTTTTGAACTTCTTTAATATTTTTTATAATTTCATCAATACATTTTTTTTCATATTGATTATTATTCTTATTATTTATTAAAAAATCTAACATTCCATTAATTTTTTCTATTGTCTCTTTTTTTTCATCTTTAGTAATTTTCTTTATTCTTTCAATAAGATAATATTTTAAATTAATAACTTTCTCATAAAAATTATAAAATTCTTGTAATTTATTATTAGTGTCATTATAAAATTTAGTATAAATTTCAATATTATCTTTACCTTTTATTTCTCTTTCTTTATCTTCATATTTCATCTTTGCCACAGTAATAAAATCTTTAAAAAATTCTTGAAATTTCGATTTAAAATTATTTTCAAAAATATAAATTATTGTATTTATATTTTCATTAAAATTTTTATGTTTATCACATCCTATATCATCTTCTATAAATAATTTTTTTTCATAATCATCATCATCTCCTTTATAGCACGTATGTGTTCCTCCATCTTTAAGTTTTTTATCAAAATGATTATCACATATTTTTTTGTGTAAATAATATTCTAAATCTTTATATGAAAATTTATTACTATATACATAATAAAAAAACTTCCAATAACCATCTTTTTTTTTATAAAAATCTATTGATACATCATCAAAATGATCTTTTTTAAATAAAGTAAAATATAAAAATTTTTTCAAATCTTCATCAATTTTATTTTTATAATTAAATTCTAATATCTTAAAAAAAACATCATTAAACCCATTTAAATTATTACAAATATCATAATAATCTTTAATATTAGAATAATCATATTCACCAAAACTTAAAGCTTTTATTAAATATTCATCATTATTAATTTTAGTAAAATAATTATTAAATAATTTTAAAGTACCACAATTATCACATCCTAAAAAACTCATTGTTATATAATATGGTACTAAATTCTTTGTTTTTTCAAGTATTTTTGCTGATTTATTTAAATAGGCATCATTTAAATATTCATAAAATTTTACATCATCAGTTACTTTTTTTGTTAAAATATATTTTTGTGAACGCTTTAAACAAGTATATTCTAAATCACAATATTTTAAATATTTTAATAGGTCAATTTTTAATTTGTTAATATAATAACATTTTTTTAGATAAACTACATCTTCATTTTTATCTTTATCTTTAATAATTACTTCTTTACAATATTTTTTACGACATTTTAAAGATTCACTATTTCTTGAATAATATACATTTTTAACATCAAATTCACAATCATCATAATTTAAACCCTTGTTTTTTAAGTATTTTACCAATAGCTGATTAAATTTATGATTGCTATGATCTTCATCAAGATAGCCTTCAATAAATTTAACTTTATCTTTCCATTCTGCATAATCTTCATCATCTACATCTTTTACAATTTCTTCAAAATAAAGTGTTTTACCATCGTTTTTTATTAACCTAAAAGCTTTTCCTTTAAGATCATCAATATCAACATCTGATTCTTCATTATATTTTGATTCATTATTTTTATCATCTTTTTTTTCTAATTCAATAATAGTTTTTTTATTTTTTTTATAACATCTTCCACAAAATATACCTGAAAAAATATTAAAATTAATAAAAAAACTAAAATATATTAATTTTACAATATTTTTAATCATAATATTAAGTTAATTTAATTATTTTATTAATTATATTTTTATCATTAAATATAAAAGGAAATAAAGTTGATTTTTGAACTTCTTTAATATTTTCTACAACTTTATTAATTTGATCCTTATCATATTTATCATTATTCTTATTATTTATTAAAAAATCTAACATATTATCAAATTTATCTTTAATTTCATTTTCTTGTTCTTTAGTAATTGCATTCATTTTATCACCTAAATATTTATAAAAATCAAAATATTCAAATAAAAGTTCAAAATGTCTCTCTGTTTTTTTTATTAATTTTTGATATAATTTTAATACAATTTCTACTTTTTCATTATTATCATAATTTTCTTTTTCTTTAATTTTTAAATATTTACAAACATCATTTAATGTTTCATTATCATTAAAATAATTATCTTTATTTTTTAATGAATATATAATATAATCTTTTAAAAATTTATCAAAATTACCTTTAAAATGTTTTACTAAAAATTCAAATATATCTTTATCTTTATTTTCACCAACATCTTTTAATTCATTTTTTAAATAATCTTTTAAATCATCTTTTATAAAAATGTTATTTTCAAAATTTCTAAAACACAATTTTTCTTCTTTTGTCAGTTTTTCAACGGCACCTGTAAATATATTAGAAATAGTTTTAACAAATTTCATAGATGAATCATTATTAAAAATGATAAATTTTTTGAAATCAGAATTTTTATAATTAAAAGTTTGAGTAACAAATAAACGTATTTCTGTAAACATATTAAAACCTGTATTTAAATCAAAGTAAAAATTATAATAATCTTCATAATTTCCATCTCTAAGCTTTTTTATATCTATATCTAGTGCTTTAATTAAATATTTATCATTATCTTGTTTTTTAAAAATATGATTATTAAGTTTCAAAGTTCCACAATCCCAAAAATTTAAAAATGATAATATAGTAAAATATGGTAATAAATTATCTGTTTTTTCTAAAATATCTTTACTTTTATTAAAATATTCTCTATCAAAATTCTCTTTTAATTCTATTTCGTAATCATTTTTTACCTCTTCAGTTAAAATTACTCCATCTTGATATAAATATTCTAAATCACAATAATTTAAAGATTTTAAAAGATCAATATAAAAACTATTATCATAATTATCCCATTTTATATAAACAACTTTATCATTATTTATAGTAACTTTTCTACAACTACATTGAGATTCTATATTTTCAACTTTAAAATCACATTTATTATAATCTAAACTTTTGTTATTTAAATATTTTATTAAAATTTCATTATATTTTTCATTATATCCTTTTTTAAATCTATTATCATCTTTACTAAAGTCTATTCTATATTTATTTTCTTTTTCATTATCTTTATTTAAATCTTTATTATCTTTTTTATAATCTTCATCTTTTTTATCTTTATATTTTTCTTTATCTTTATTTAAATCTTCATCATCTTTTTTATCATCTTCATCTTTACAACAAAGCCCACAAGGACAACATATATTCGTTTTTGTAAAAATATTATAATTCGAAAAAAAAATTGTTATTGAAACAATAGTTTTAAAATTTAATGACATAAACTTTTAATTAATTTAATATTAATAAAATCAATAATTCTTATAATATTTCCAAATATGCAATCATTTGTTTTGTTGCTCTCATTCTATGACTAACTTCATTTTTTTCTTCTTCTGTAATTTCCCCATAAGTCTTTTTTAAAATGTTTATTTCAAAACAAGAATCATAACCAAAACCACTATCACCTCTAGGTTTTACAATAGTACCTTCTGTTTTACCAATAAATAACTTAGGTTCATCATTACCAACTTCTAAACCAATAATACATTGAGCTATTGCTGAATGATCTTCAAAAGGAGTTACCATCTTATATAAACCTTCAGTACCTATTGCTTTTAAAAAATATTTTATATAAGGGCCTGGAAGACCCTTATAACAATTCATTAATAATTGAGAATCTTCAACCATTATAAAACCTTCTATATCTTTTGCTTTTTTTTTAGCTTCTTTTAACTTTTCTATAACAATATATTCTGGATCACCTTGATATTCTGGAAGATCTATATTTAACTGACGTAATTCTATATTATTAATATATTTACTAAGAATATTTGAAAGTTCTCTAACTTTACCATGATTGCCTGAAACAAAATTAATTATCATAGATTATTAAGGGTGAAAGACGGGACTCGAACCCGCGACATTCAGAACCACAAACTGACACTCTACCAACTGAGTTACATTCACCATATATATAGTATATGTTAATAAATAAAATAAATAAATAAAATTTATAAGCCGAGTTCTGTAATAATTTATAAAAATATTGATATTCTTATAAATTACGTCATCATTTATCTAGTAATATAGTCACCTATATTCTCAATCAGTCTACCAATGTTTTTCTTAAATTATTAAAAATCAATAATTTAAATCGGACGAGTAGTCCTAACATAAACTTGACCTTTCAACACCTAAGGTTTCCAATAATTAATATCACTATTAATCAAGTATCATCTTACCTATACTTTTTCACCCTTACTAATATAAATTAGCGGTCTATTTTCTGTTGTACTATCTATATATATAACATCACTATTATATATTCTTCTCGTTAAGAAGTAAGTTACTCTATGTTGCTCGGACTTTCCTCTAAATTATAACAAAATACAAATTTTAATATAATCTAGCGATGACTATTCTTATTTATATTTAACATTTTATTATTTTTTATAAAAATAATAATAAATATTTTTATTTATTTGCTAGAACCACATTTACATTTTTTTTCTGGTATAAAATCGCTAAATTGTAAATAATTACCTAATTTTAAATCATCTAAAAATTTTCTATCTTTAAATTCATCTATATCTGATATTTCAATATTACAATTATAATATCCCGAATCTTCATAATTAGAATCATTAGAATTATTAGAACATCCTAAAATATCAGAATCTTTTAATTCAATTTCTGAAACTCCAAAAAATTTAGTTTTATTTTTTGTAATCTTTACTGAATCTTTATCTTTAATAATATTACTCGCTTTTAAAAATTCTTTAAACTGACTAACAGTAATTGTCTTATTAAAACCAAAATGCGAATCTGATTTTAATTTTCCACATTTAAACATAATATGAATATAAAAATTATTATCATCGAAAAAATCTGTTTCAATTATATATTCCCCCAAATAAGAATATTTAAAATTCTCATTTTTTAAAAATTCCTCAATATTACCATTATTTACAGCTTCATCATAAATAGTATCTATTTTACAACTATTTATATATTTAAATTTTATCTTCTTTATTGTTTTAAATGTTTTTATAGAATTAATATTGAAAGGTGAATTAAGAAATATATTTAAAATATAATCATTATTATCTTTATCATATTTATTATATTTATCATATTCCTTTTTTTTATGTTCTTTTTCATCATATTCATCAATTTTATCAGTTGCAATATTATTAAATAAATCTTTTAATTTTAACCCATTTTCTACACACACAAATTCATTATATCTATTCTTACAATATTTGCGATCTTTATTTTTATAAGAATCTAATGTTTTTATTGATATTTTAACAGGACATATTTTATATAAATCTTGAGTAAAAATAAAATGAATTCTTGTAAAATTTAATACATTACCTTTATTCCCATCATCAATATTTATTAATTTATCATCATTATATATCTTAATTTCAACTATTCCATTAGAATCTTTTCCAATTTCAATTGGTTTAGAAACATTATTTTCATCTTTATAATTTTTTAATATTTCAATAATAGAATTATAAGAAATATTAAATTTTACATTTTCCTTTAAATATTTAGATAAATTATCTTGAAAAAACTCACTTTCGATAATTTTTATTGAACTTTTTTCTAAAATCTCAAACTTTATTTTTTTTACATTAATTTCTTTATCTTCCCCATTTTCATTTATATTTCGTTTTCAGTTTTCTCTTCTAATAATTTAAATTCCTCATTTTTGTATAACTTTCTTTTTACTTCTTCTAAAGGTTTATTTTTATAACTTTCTGTATCAATTTTACGACCTTTAAAATATCCTTCATATTCAATATAATCATTAGCTGCTTTTACAAAAGAAAATGAATTAAATAATAAAAATTTAAACTTCATATATGTAAGATAATTAAAATTTTATTAAATTAAAAAAATTTTAAGAAATAAAATAACACAAGTTTTTCAAAAATTTGTGTTATAGTTAAACTTTTAATGATAATAAAAATAAATCTTTGAAGATATTAAAATATTTTTACATCAATAAAATAATAAATATAATATAGTTCTAATACTTTTATTTTTCTTTAAGATATTTTTTATTTTTTTTTGATCTTTTTTCTTTAAGATTTTTTTTTAAAACATCTTTTATTTTATCCTTTTTATGAACAAAGTTATTATCAATAATATCTCCTAAATCTTTATTTCCAAGTTCAACATTATTATTTTTAAGAGTAAGAATACCATTCTTTAATTCATATTTTTTACATTCATCATTATATGCTTTAATATGATCAAACATAATATTATATAAAAAAATCTCCGCATTATATACATTTTCTTTTTCATCTAATATTATTTTATATAGTATACTTATAAATGGATGTTTTTCTAATTGATAAATATTCCATCGATCTTTAACATCTTTTTCTAAACATTTTAATAAAAAATCCTTAAATACATCTGAAGCTTCAAAATCTTCTAAATTTTGTAAATTAATATTATTCCTTTCAATACACGTTAAATAATCAATCTCAACATTTCTATCTACATAAGTATTGCCAACTTTAAAATAAGGATAATCCATAGTAAATAATCTATAACACATAACACCAAGAGAAAACACATCAGGTTTGAAAAAATTTTTACTATTCCCGATTTTAGATTCTTTTAAAACCTCAGGAGCCATATAAGGGCCACTTCCTAATTCGATATAATTCTTCATTTTATGTTTATATTTAAGAGTAGTTGAAAAATCAGACAATTTAAAATTAAGATAGTTATTAATTAAAATATTGCCTGGTTTTAAATCTAAATGTACAAATTTACAACTATGCATAAATTTTAATGAATTAACAACTTGTCCAGCCATATAACAAATAAAAGTTTCAGACATTGTAGAACGTTTTATTATATTTTTCATAAAATTATGAATATTACCATATTTACAATATTCTAAAATAAGAACTAAACGCTTTTTTTCTTGTTTATTATTTCCTTTAAGCTCTATATAACCTTCACAACCAACAATACCTTTTTTAAGTTTTAAAAATACATCTAATTCATTCTTGTCTCCGATAGTATTTTTTGTTATTTTTAAAGCAAATTCACTAGATCCACGTTCTACTAAAATAACTTCTCCGAAAGCTCCTTTACCTAAAACTTCCTTAAATTTAAATTTTAAATCTGGATTATTAAATTTTTCATTAATTTTATTAATAATATTATTATATACTATATTTCTCTCTGAATTATTAGCAGCATTATTTATATTAATATTACCATTAGCTACTTGACCTTCGTGATTTCTATTATTCATTGCAAAAGAAACAGTAGATGGTAAAAATAAAGATATCCTATAAGTTTTTTCGATTTTTTTAAGGAATTTAACCTTATTAAATATGTTTAACATACATTTGTTATTTAGAAAATTAAATATAATAAAATAATTTTTAAATTAATATAAATTTTAAAAATAATAACCTGAAAAAAATATATAGGATTTTAGTTTTTAAGAAAATTAAAAATTAACTACAGAAATGTATTTTTTATAGTTAAATAAAAATCTAAATAAAAAATTATAAAATATTAATATTATTTATCGTCATCATCATCTAATTTTTTTTTAGATAATTCTCTTTTTTTACCAATTAGTTTTTACCTATTTTCATTTTTTTTGATCTTTTTTCTTTAAAATTTTTTTTAAAAACATCTTTTATTTTACCCTTTTTAGGAGCAAAGTTATTATCAATAATATCTCCTAAATCTTTATTTTCAAATTCATTTTTATTATTTTTAAGAGTAAGAATACCATCTTTTAATCCATATTTTTTACATTCATCATTATATACTTTAATATGATCAGTCATAATATCTGTTAAAAAATGATTTCCATTATATAACTTTTCTTTTTCATTTAATATTATTTTATATTGCATTATAAATGGATGCTTTTCTAATTGAAAAATATCTGGTCTTTTATCAACATCTTTTTCTAAACATTTTAATAAAAAATCCTTAAATACATCTGAAGCTCCAAAATATCCTAAATTTTGTAAATTAATATTATTCCTTTCAATACTCGTTAAATAATCAATCTCAACATTTCTATCTACGTAAGTATTGCCAACTTTAAAATAAGGATAATCCATAGTAAATAATTTATAACACATAACACCAAGAGAAAATACATCAGGTTTGAAAAAATTTTTAGGATTCTTAATTAAAGATTTTTTTAAAACTTCGGGAGCCATATAAGGACCACTTCCTAAATATTCATATTTCATTAAATTTTGATCATATTTCTCTAAATCTTCATCACATTTATAACTAGTTGAAAAATCAGACAATTTAAAATTAAGACATTCATCAACTAAAATATTTTGTGGCTTTACATCGAAATGTGCAAATTTACAACTATGCATAAATTTTAATGCATTAACAATTTGGCCAGCCATATAACAAATTAAAGTTTCAGACATGGTATAACGTTTTAAAATATTTTTCATAAAATTATTAATATTACCATATTTACAATATTCTAAAATAAAAATTAAACGATTTTCTTCTGGATTATTGTTCCCTCTAAGACCTACGACTCCATAAGAACAAACAATATATTTTTTAATTTTATCTAATACATTTAATTCACAATAGTCTCTATCAGTATTTTTGGTTACTTTTAAAGCAAATTGTTTAGATATTTTTTTGCCTTTTTCAATAATTTCTCTTTCTACTAAAATAACTTCTCCGAAAGATCCTTTACCTAAAAATTCCTTAAATGTAAATTTTGAATTACATGAACCAAAAAATTCTTTATTAGCCCTATCAACAATGTTACTATATTTTTCATTTTCATGTGAATTATTAGCAGCATTATTTATATTAATATTACCATTAGCTACTTGACCTTCATGATTTCTATTATTCATTGCAAAAGAAACAGTAGATGGTAAAAATAAAGATATCCTATAAGTTTTTTCGATTTTTTTAAGGAATTTAACCTTATTAAATATGTTTAACATACGTTTGTTGTTTAGAAAATTAAATATAATAAAACAATTTTTAAATTAATATAAATTTTAAAAATAATAACCGGAAAAAAATATATAGGATTTTAGTTTTTAAGAAAATTAAAAATTAACTATAGAAAATATATTTTTTATAGTTAAACAAAAATCTAAACAAAAAATTATAAAATACTAATATTATTTATCGTCATCATCATCTAATTTTTTTTTAGATAATTCTCTTTTTTTACCAATTAGTTTTTTATCTTTTTTATCTTCTTTAAGATGCTTTGTTATATTATTATCTTGTTTTATAACATTAAATATTTTTAAAACTTTTTTATTTATATTTTTTTCTTCTGCATCTTTTATATTATTTGTGTTATTATTTTCATTAATATTATTGTTTTCTTTATATAATACTAATTTATGTTTAACTTCATTACCAATTTTTATTTCTTCTAATTTATATTTTTTTGCAATAGACATATAATTAGTATATTCGTGAATTAAAAAAAAACCTATTTTTTCACTTTTATCTTGATTTGCTTTTGCTTTTTCTAAAAAAGGATATAATTTGGAAATAAATGGATGTTCCATTAATTCTGACACTGTAGGCCTGTTTACAACATTATAAATTAAACATCTCTCTAAAAAATCTATAAATACAGGTGTAGCATTCATATTGTATAATTTTTGATAGTCAATTACAACACTTTTATAATTATTATTTTTATTATCATCTGTTTTCCAATAATGATAATTATCTGTAAAAATTTTATGTAATGAAACGCCCCAAGAGTATACATCTGGTTTAAAAAAATCTTCTTTTTTAAAAACCATAGCTTCGTTTATAATCTCAGGAGCCATATAATGTTCAGTACCACCATTTGGAAAAAATATATTTTTATTTAATGAATTGTTTTTTGGATATTCTTTAGATATAGAAAAATCAGCTATCTTCACATCTAGATTCTTATTTATTAAAATATTAGCAGGTTTTATATCAAAATGAGCAATACCTTTATTATGTAAATATAATAAACCTTTAAAAACCTGACCTGTTACATAACAAAGAATACACTCACTGTAATAATTATACTTACCCATACTCGTTAATTTCCATAAATCACCTTTTTCACAATATTCTAAAGATAAACACGCAATATCTTCTTTTTTAACATCTAAACTGTCTTTTTTTATAACATCTGAAAAATAACTTTTTATAATATTTGGATGATCACATTTAGAAAGTATTTCACACTCATTTTTAAAATATTCATCATTTTTACTTATTTTAAATACTTTCATATCTTTATATCCTAATATATTTTTTCCTTTTAATTGTTTTACTTTTATATTAACCTGTATTTTTTCATATTCTTTAAATCCTGCTAAGATAACATTAGAAAACCCACCTGAACCTATATTTTGACAAAAAGAATAATTTTTTTCATAGAAACAGCCTTTATCATTTTGATTTATATTTACATTTTCATTTTTAATATCTTTAAAATCATTTTTTTCGTTTAATTTACTTAAAATAATATTATATAATTCTTTATCAAAATTATTATAGAAAATTTTATTTAATTCTTCTTCATCATTCTTAAAAACCGAAGACCAAAAATTTTGATTAAGACTATTTCCTTTTATATATTCCATTAGTTCACTTTCTTCTTTATATCCTAAATCATTAATCGTTGTTTTTATTAAGTTAATATCGTTTATAAATCTTTCAATTTTTTTATTATAAAAATATTCTAAAAATAAATCATTGAAAAAATCTCTAATTTTATTTTTTTCTGCATATTCTAAAGGTTTTATAATATCATTATTATTTTTTTCAATATTATTATTTTTATCCTCCATTCCGAAAGATAATGGAGTTAACATACATAATGACACTTTATAATTCGATTTATTTAATAAATTAACATTTTCAAATATGTTTAACATACATTTATTGTTTAAAAAAAAATAAATATAATAAAATAATTTTTAAATTAATATAAATTTTAAAAATAATAATCGAAAAAACATATAGGATTTTAGTTTTTAAGAAAATTAAAAATTAACTACAGAAATGTATTTTTATAGTTAAATAAAAATCTAAATAAAAAATTATAAAATATTAATATTATTTATCGTCATCATCATCTAATTTTTTTTTAGATAATTCTCTTTTTTTACCAATATAGTTTATATTTTTTTTATCTTCTTCTTTAATATCTTCTTCTATTTCCACATCATTATTAACATTATTTACATTTTCTTTCATATTATATACAACATTATTTATACTAATTAGTGATTTCCCAAAATTAAATCTTATAATATTACTTTGTTCTTTATTATCACTTAAATCTTTTTTAGAAACTTTTTTATCTTTATTTAAACTAATTAGTGGTTCTTCAAAATCAATTCTTATAATATTTTTACCTATATTATTATCTTTTTCCTTTATAGTTTCAGGTATTTTAAAACCATCTTTATCTATATTATCTTCAATAATATTATCATCTTCTGACTCTTCTAATTTTATAATATTATTATCTTTTTTATTTATA
>Ga0256405_10007702_pt1 | contig 15933 bp, 9 predicted proteins | sample RumenRJG_02DNA_FD_189096 | JGI IMG/M metagenome (GOLD analysis project Ga0256405, IMG submission 189096) | Bovine rumen microbial communities from Lethbridge, Alberta, Canada - RJG_02 | ecosystem: Host-associated > Mammals > Digestive system > Stomach > Rumen | place: Canada: Alberta | collected... | reverse complement strand
ATAATGTCCGGACCATCTATAACAAATTTTGCACCGCCGAGCATAATCATCAATTCAGCGGCTAAATTGTTTCCGATGGCGCTGCCATCTTTCTTTATAGCAAACAATACCATTATATAAATTCTCAAAAGCAGAACTACTGTAATCAATATAAGGTAAGAGCTTATAAGATTTTGTACCATTTGTTTTGCTCTGCCCGACCCGTGCATATCACTTGCAATAACGATTGGTGCTATCAATCGAGCAAATATTATATCAAACAATGTGGACGCAACCTTTAAGCCTGCAAACAACAGACATATAGCTACAACAATGAGTTCAAACGCACCACGCAGGAAACTGAAATTATACTTGTAAACATATTCATCAGCGTGTCCCCAAGTAACTATTGAACGCCAAGCATACTCAATGCCACTTGGAATATCTGTAACCTTATATTTCTCTAAATCTTCAATTACAGTAAACTGACTGCTCATATCTTTGAGCTTTTCTGCGTTTTCATACAGTTTTCTGTTGTTTGAAATGTTGAGCCATTCCATAACCGAATAATCATAATTACCGACTTTTATTTTTATGCTTTCTAAAGCTCTAACAGTATTGTTTATTGTTGCATTGTCTGTGCCATTAACTTTATTGTTTGATTTAACATTACGATACAGATTAGATAACTCTGTATTATCCCCACCGTAATTTGTAAAATAAGCTGATGATGAACCAATAATACCAGCTTCACTCAATTTTGTAATAGCTCCACTAACCATATCTTGTGAAATTCTATATTCTGCCCAACGTAATTCATCACCCGAACGCAACGGTGTATTATCACTTTGAAAAGCAAATTGTTTATGTTCGGCGTCACTTTCTTCTAAAATATAAGTTAAATACTCTTGATTAAGACCTCCAAGCCATCTTGACTGTGACAATAAATGCACATGATAATTTCCATTGTTTTTTTCTTCTATTGTTTTATTCTTGAAATCCTCATAGTTTTTAAGAGCAACTTGATAACCGTCATTATATATTTTGTTTAGATATTCCACACCACACAATTCTATTTTGTTTTCAAGAGTAAGATTAGAAAACTTTTGCTGTGGCTGAACTTCGGAAACGATTTTTTCAGGCTTTTCCTTTATACTGGTTGAAATTCTGTTGTAGTCAAGTTGAAGAATTTTGCCTGAGTTATTTCTGAAACCTTTTAATTCGGATAAATAAACGAGTTTATTGGCTGCTACACTTTCCTCAACATCAATTACGTTATTACACAACAGTAATTCTCCCAAAGACATTTTTCCAACTTGACCATCTTCGGTAACATATTCTTGTTCTTGTCCTACAAGAGATTTGCTTTCGTCAACACCTATGGTTTGTAACTGTCCTAACGCTCTTATCAGTACAGGCAAAGCAATAATAAGAGTGACAGAAATAATAATACCTCTGCCAAAATCAGTAATTCTTGATTTATCGGCGTTAAAAATAAGTAGAACAGCAACAAAAATTAATGCTAATGCGCAGACTGCTGCCGCTATGTTTTTACCCCATGTATCAATTTTGAAATACTTATCAATCAGATCATACAGATTTAATTTCAGCAGAATATCGACAGCCTTTTCAAAGTCAGATACAATTTCCGCAAGAATACGCAAGAAAAAATAGCCAATACCACGAAAAGTATTTTTCAGACCTGTACATACCTCTACGTTTTCAAGTACACTTACGTTTTTACCTTTCAAGCCGTATTGATCGTCTGCAAAAGCTGAAATAAAGCCTAATGCCGAGCAAGACACTATCGCAAAATAAAATGCCATTAACTTATTAAACAGCTTCTGATTTCGTTTTTTACGATTTATTTGCTTTGCTATTGTCATCATTAATATCCTCCATTATTCAGATTTGATATATGCACCTTTAAATCTCCGATTTTTGTCGCGCGACAAAATGTGTTCAGAAACTTAAAGGTGCATATAAATGCACCTTTTTCATTATGTAAAATCAACAATAGATACCTCATACGGATCAGTATTATCAAGAGTAATGCTTATAGATGTATCATAAGCAACCTCTGTTACATTCTCCGAACCTGCGAGAGAACCGAGAATACCTGTGCCGAATGAAAGGACAGCAACGCCGACAAGGATAGGAACAGCGATTGCTTTACCCTTTTGCAGTCCGCCCGAACCGCCTGCAATAATAATGATAGCAAGAACGATTACAGCAAGAACACCTACTGCATAGCCGACAACCTTAAGATCTCTCGCTATGTTAAGTATCCACTCCTTGATGCCGCTCACGCCCTTACCCTCAGCACTTGTCGAAATAGTGAACAGCATAGTAAATACTGCGGACAGCCAAGTGAAAGAAATAAGCTTCTTTGTCGCACTCTTTCTCATAGTTTTAGTTTCGTTTTTCATTTGAAATTCCTCCATATATAATGTTTTTTTGTTCAGCGTGACCGCTGTGCTTTATCATCAATAACGAGTTCATCGTTATCAATTCCTGTTAGTTTTTTTGCAAAGTTTTCTGCCATAATAATAACCTCGTCAAAGTTATCCACAAAGCTATCGTTTTGACTTTTTCCGAACGGAGATTTTTCAAACTTGATCACCCGAAAAAATGATTTAAATGGGCTAAACTTAACTATTCGTTCTCCATTCAGTTCGGCAAAACCACTGTAATCGCCATTGTGGATAAATTCCAATCCCTCGATCTTATGGGACTTGATAGATATTTGCGTGTTATCACTCTCCTTTGTTCGTTCTTTGATTTTGTCGTGCGACAAAATCTTTTGCTCTTTTTTCTGTGGCAGAGAGCCGTTCACATAAAGCTGCAAGCACTCATTGTAATCTTTGCCGTACTTTGCGTGATGTACAGAAACCTTATATTTATCGCTGTATTTTTCGCCAATGCTTTTACAGGCTTTCTGTCCCCAGTAGTCGTTATCCAAGCAAAGAACGATTTGCTTCGTTTCAGGATTGTTTTCGAGATATGTTTCTAACGCAACATCAGACTTGCCTGAAAGTGATAATCTGTTCTGCTTGAGCCATATTTCCTTATTGGCAGGACGATTTTCAGCCGCCGCCCTTTTCTTTTCCGACAATAGATACATCGTGCAGTGTGACAATAAGTCAACTGGAGCTTCAAAAACAAAAACGGTAGACTTATCTGCATCTACCGTTTGATTTGTAATATTGAAGCTATATCGTTTATCTGAACCCTCTACATTTATATTGAATTGCTTATAAAACTGATTTGTTACCTTGCTTTCTGCGAATTTTGCTTCGCCGTTTGCATCATAGCCAACAAAAACGCAGTTATTGTACTCTTTTTCTTGATAAATCAAATCATTTTTAACGCAGTATGCAACGACTGACTGAGCTATACAGCGTGTTTTACAAAGATATGCAAATACATGATTGTATCGACCATCACACTTTTCAGGCAATTTAAACTCAAGCTTTTTCTCAACAATTTCGCTGCTTGCTTTATTTTCTTTTTCAGATACAGCAGCCGCAGGCGATAATGTTGCATCATCACCAAGCATATATGCCATTGCTTGCTGCCAAGTATAGCCTTGCATTTTTTCAAGATAATCGAGAACATTAAGCCCTTGTGCTTCTTTGTTTGCTTCGCTTGTGCGAGAATTCCAAAACCACCGTTGTCTATCTGCCTGTACGATCAAACTATCGTGTTGCACACAAGTATACACTTTGCCGGTTTTCTTGAAAGTAAACCCTTCGTGCCGACCAAGGAAGTCAAGCATATCGGTTTGTCTTACACGCCGTATTTGTTCGTCAGAATACCGCACATACTTTTTCCCTGAACCTATGTAATTCTTTCTCGCCATTATGTAACCACAGCTTTCTTACTTGAATATTTGTCAAACCTGTGCTTTGCAATAACATTATTAGCTCTTTTTTGAATTGATAAGCGCAAGACCGATAAGTAATCGGTCTTGCAGGATATAGCGAATTCTATATCCTGCACCGTGTTCAATTCATAATTGATTGCATAAGCTCTTAATGCTTTATCTGAAAAGACATATTGACGAATTCTCTCAAACACCGCATTATCATAGTTCTCAGTAATAACAAGGCATTCCAATAATACAAGGCTGCTTATCGTTGGATCTGTTTCGTATGATTTAATGTTTTCCGCTTTATCAACATCAATATAGCACTTGTCAGAACTAATGCTTTTAAGCAATGACATATAGTCTGCATCTCCAAAAAACTGCCGCATAGTTTTATGCGGCAGATATACAGTAGTGCTGTATCTATGTGGCGAACGCATTGACAGTTTGATACAATCGTTCATATTCATCACCTCTTTTTATTGTTGGATTTTGTAAGATCGAGATCTTCATCTGCTGTATCTTTTTCTTCATCAAGATACACACCGCTGTTATCCGATCTGTCATTAAGTTTAAGTTCGAACGTAAGCTGTTCAAGTCTTGCAGTCTTTTCTTGCAGTTCTTGCTCACGAGGAAATGTCCTATGTTCAATCTCCTGTGATAACTTAAAGTTCTTTTCAAGATCTTCAAGTTTTTGAATATGAGCTTCAAGACCATCTTTAAATCCCTGATCTATTGCATTATCAATGTTATTGAATACATCAACAAGCGCAGTGCCAAGAGTTGTAAACTGACTTGCATTTCGATGAACAACAATGTTCCAACTGCCCTCTGCCAAATCGTGATATTCGTATTTCAAACTTATGTCGAAACCTCGATAAGTGCCGAGTTCAAATTCGCTGTGTGAATGTGCATCACGCAGTTTTCTGATAAAACTGCCTGCTTCTTCCCTATCGGTAAACACACCGCCGAGCATTTTAATGTTGAAGCTCTTTGGTTTTTCTGATTGTTCAATGAATTTACAGTCAGTTTTGAACCTCTCTATAAGTTCTTTTTCCTTGCTGATACGTTTAGGATACTCAAAAGTATTTTTATCCCTTGCGCTTATCTGCTCTGATAAGAACTGACCTTTAAGTGATTTGAGTTTTGTGACCTCCATAGAAAGCTCAAGCTGTTCCTTTATGCGTTCATCACCAGTTGCGAGAGATTTGATTTCTGCATATGAAAGAGCTTGTTCGTCAACGTCATCAATGCTGCGCCCCATTGGCTTATCTGTCATAACCTGAGAAATCATTTTTTGCTTATTCTCAATAATTTGCCAAGAATAGCTATCAAATGTTCCCTCTGTTGCATAGCGGAAGATTTCTACCTCATCACAGGTGTTACCACGCCGCAGTATTCTTCCCTCTCGTTGTTCTATATCAGCTGGACGCCACGGCACATCTAAATGATGCAATGCTACAAGTTTTTCCTGCATATTAGTTCCTGCTCCGAGCTTTTCTGTCGAGCCGATAATAACACGCACATTACCCTTGTTTACATCTGTAAACAGTTTTAGTTTTTTCTCATCGTTGTCCGCATCATGTATAAAAGCTATTTCCTTTTCGGGCACGCCCATATCAATCAGTTTTTTCTTGATATCATCATATAAGTTAAAACTCTTTGATGGTGTAGATCTATCAAGAAATATAACTTGAGCTAACTTATCATCTTTTGTTTCCTCCCACTTTTTAAAGACATTTCTTATGCAGCAGTTCACCTTGCTTGCAGGATCATCAGGAGCATTAGGATCAACCAGTCTGAAATCCAATGCACACATTTTTCCGTCATTAGTTACCTTGAGCATATTGTCCGTTTTCGGATCAACCTGTTTATTATGTATCATATCAGCACGTTCACCACAGTCAGCAATAAAATCTTTCTGTGCTTCTGACGGAGTAATAATGCATATTGTAGGCTCACCGTTTTTTAATTTCGGGATGGGCAAATCAAGCATTTTTGCTGTCTGCACATCAGTGCAACGTTTAAACATTGTCATTAATTCGGGCAAGTTTTTAAACTGATTACAGCGAGTTTTTGAACGCCACGAGTTGCCAGTAGGTGCAAGCTCGATCTGCGTAGATATTTCAGCAAAATCAGCTACCCAAGAGTCAAACGACTGCAACCCCTTGCTTTGCAGATAATCAGACTGCAAGTATTTTTGCATTACAAACATTTCTGTTATACTGTTTGAAATCGGCGTACCAGTTGCAAATACTATATTTCTATCCTGATTTCCGTTCTTTTCTTTAATACATCTTATTTTCAGCAGCATATCACTTGCTCTTTTTGCCTTTGAATTGCTGTTTATACCGGATACTCTACCCAGTTTGGTGTTTATAGAAAGGTTTTTGAAATTATGTGCTTCATCAACGAAAAGCGCATCGACACCAAGCTGTTCAAAATATATATTCTCATCTCTCGGATCAATATATTCCATATCCTTTAAGGTCTTTTCCAAGCGTTTAAGCATTTGTTGAGCATTTCTTACAGATAAACTCTTTCCATGATGCTTTTCAGCTTCAATGATAGCTTTCAGCTCGTCCATTTCCTCTTTGTAATACTGTTTACGCTTTTGAGGAGAAACGTCTATTTTTTCAAATGTTGAGTATGCCATTATTACAGCATCATAATCACCCGTAGCAATCCTTGCAACAAACTCTTTTCGCTTATTAGCTTTAAAATCTTCTTTTGTAGCTAAAAGTATATGTGCGTTAGGATATAAAGTGTAAAACTCTTTTCCCCACTGCGAAACAAGATGATTAGGAACAACAAATAACGGTTTGTTAGCAAGTCCAACACGCCGCAGCTCCATTGCACTGGCAGTCATTTCATAAGTCTTGCCTGCACCGACACAATGAGCAAGTAAAGTATTTCCGCCATAGACCACTCTTGCAATAGCGTTTTTCTGATGCTGTTGCAATTCGATATCACTTGTCATACCCTCAAAAGTCAAATGTGAACCGTCAAAATGTCTGTTCTTTTCCGAATTGAATATCTCGTTGTATATATTCTCCAAATCACGAGTGCGCTCTGCATCTTGATAAATCCACTCTTTAAACTTGTCCTTTATTTTTTCAGCCTTATTGCAAGCAAGCTCCGTCTTTTTAGTATCTACAACAGTTTTTGGCTTGCCGTCCTCTCCGACTATCTCCATAGTTATTTTTGGTTCGCGCAAATTCAAGCAGATTTCAAGTATCTCCAAAGCGTTTTTATCGCTTGTACCATATTCAACGCTCGTTATATCTCTCCAGTTGCCATTACTCTTATTTGATATATACCACGATGAATTGATTGGATTATGCTCCACTCTGACACCTGATGTATACTTTGGCATATCGAAGATTTCCTCGATAAAATTATCAATATACTTTGTAGGTATCCACGATGCACCAAGCTGACAAGAAATATCACTTGCTTTTATTCTTTCGGGCATATTCCTTTCAAGTGCCTTGACGTTAATATCAAGTTCAGGGTGCATTCGCACCATAGCAGATGCAGCCGAAAGCTTTTGTCTGATATTTCCCGATAAGTATTCGTCCTGCGGTATCCAACCCTCTGTAATTTCAGCATTTTCTTTGCTCAATATCATCGGATCTCGATACATCAGCACGCCATTAAGTGCAGTTATACATTCCTCTATACTTTCGGAACACAATTCAGAAATATACGGAAGATCTATTCTGCCTTTTTCAGCAAGAGATACCTGATAAGCATCAGACACCGAGTCAGTATGAGTTATTTTGTGCCTAAAATGTGCAACTCTACGTTGAAGCATAGCAGACGGATATACTTTGTTTTCACGAACCTCCTCTAATGCTACAAGTAATGAACGGTCATTAAACTGAATATTATTCAGAACCGTGCTTACCTTTTTAGAGTTGATATAGCCGTTTTTCTTTACAAATGCTGTATACATATCAAACAGCTGTACTCTTGACTTGTCATATTCCTCATCACTGATGTCGGTAATCTGCAAATCAGAACACTCTCTAACTTTATTGGCAAGTCTTACAATATCAAAAACGAGAGCCTTATTCTTCTTATCATAAACGTACTCCACCATTTCAGAACCCTCACGCTGAAATAGTTTGTCATTGATAATAGTTATATCATTGTTTCTAAAACCTGCAACAGCCGGTATTCTTTCAAGATTACTATTCTGATTAAGACTATCGCTGTTTTCTACAACTGGGCTTTGCGCTATAACAATATTACTTGCAAGTTTTGATATACATTCATTAAGACTTTCTTCAAGCGTTTTATCTTCAAAAGGCATTACAGTAAGTTCATTACCGTATCTGCCGGAAACCTTTTTGAACGTACCACAAATCATTTCAGGGTGCTGCTCAAAATATTTATTATAGTATATCCCCGTAGGCTGCTCCCACGGATATTTTGCATCAGGATTAATATATTCAACCACATCAAGCCAGTCACGTTCAACAGTTTTGGGTATTGCCCTTTTCTGTAAGAATAAAATGTCTGTTACAGTTTCAGTCAAAGCGTTTGATTTAAACGCCGTGTTTGGCAGTCGTATCGCACCTATAAGCTCTGCCTTTTCAGATATTGCCTGCCTTATAGCAGCTGACTTTTTATCAAGCGTTCCTGATGTTGTAATAAACGCTACAATACCGTTAGGTCTGACCATATCAAGTGACTTTAGCACAAAGTAGTCATGAATAAGTGCGTTGCCACGATTATACTTGCGGTCAAAAACGCTGTAATTGCCAAACGGAACATTGCCGATAGCAAGATCGAAATAGTTTTCATTGAGCTTAGCGTTCTCAAACCCAGTGATCTGAACATTCGCCTGCGGATAGAGTTGTCTGCATATTCTGCCCGATACATCATCAATCTCAACTGCGGTCAGTTTAGATTTACTTTCAAGTTCAATAGGCATACAACCCAAGAAATTACCGATTGCACTTGACGGTTCAAGTATATTACCGCCCTTTATACCAAATTGCTGTACAGCTTTATACATAGCTTTAATTATAATTGGCTGTGTATAGTGAGCGTTATTTACAGTAGCGAGAGCATTGGTGTATTCGTCCTCCGTCAGCAGATCTTTAAGCTCTGCATATTCATCAGACCAGCTGCTATTGGTATCATCAAATGCTTCAGGTATTCCTCCCCAACCTACATACTGAGATAATACGATTTGTTCATCATGTGTAGCATGACGATTTTCGTTTTCTATTGCTTTGAGTGTTTTTAATGCGGCAATGTTTTGCTTGTATTTAGTCTTTGCGCCGCCAACCATAGACAAATTATCGTCCTCGATGTGAAAATTTGCAGGCAGTTCAGTTTTTATACTTTCAACGGTTTTTTCTTGTTTTTCAGATGTTTCTATCAGTGTAAAAACGTCTGACAGCTTTTCAATTCTTGTCAGCGGATAAATGCTACTTGTGTCAAGCATTTCAATACTATTATTCTGAATGTCCAGTTTTTCAACGATATATCGCACTCCATTAATGCTGACATCACCGTTGAGTTCAAGTCCGGTTTCTTCGAGTTGCTGATGAATAAATCTGTCATTCTCCACATACTCTTTCGCTTCTTCAAGCGATTTACAGAAACGCCCTTGTCCTGAATAAACAAAATGATTATTCTCTATACTGTGCCATATCTGCACGTTATATGGATAATTGTGACTATCCGTAACTGTATCATACTGATCGTTATGAATAATAACATATCTTGTTGTCGGTAAATATCCTTCAAAAATAAGATTATTCTTAGAGTTTACTGTTTCTACATCGGACACATCATTTTCAAATGCTATTAAGAGCAAGTCATCATAGTGTTCAGACCAAGTCTGAACAATCAGCTTATTTGCTGTCAAATCCTCTGTACAGGTAGCTCCTAAAGATAATGCTCTGTCTTTAATAGCATTAAGCGCAGTATCATCTTGCGAAATAAAGGTCATTGTATAGTCCTCTACCTCATTATCAAATACTGCATTATCCTCGATAACCTCTGAGCTGTCACTCATAAGTGTGACCGCAGGCTCTTGTGTCTTTGTCTGCACCTGTGCAGGCTCAACAAAGTTTGGTATCTGTTCGCCCTTACGTTCAATGATGTAGTTATAAAGAACATCGTGTAAAATAGCTTTAGCTTGCACATCTCTTGAAACCTTAAAATAATTTTTAAGTATTTCAGCATCGGCATTATTTACCAGCTCATTAAGTGCAAGTGCATCATATTTGTTAGTCGGAAACTCAGTATTTCCATAAGAATTGTAAATTTTGAGAAAATCATCAGCTGAAATGCCAAAATCCGAAACAAAAGCAGAAATGTTATTACGAATAACATCATCATTGCTTATATCTTCTTTCTGCTCATTCTTCTGCTCTACAAAGTTGTCAATCAAGCCAACATCAGCAAGTGCAAATGCAAAAGCGGCAACCTCACGATCACTTGACATAATATCATTGCGATAAGAATTGAAACGCTCAACAATCGCAGGATTATTCTTTATATAATCGTCACCGATCTCGACTGCCTTTTCATAGCCCTCAACATTATCAAGAACTTTGTATAATCTGTCATAATGCTCATCAAACTTTTTGTTTATTCTGGTATTGACAATATTATAGCTTTGGTGTATAATATTATTAGAGTCAAATACATTTGTTAATTCGGACAATTGTAGTCCCCATCTTTCAAATGTAGTTTGGCTTTTTTCTTTGTTTACATACACCAGTTTATTCTGTCTTGCTGCTTCTATAAGCTGATTTTCTATGTTGTTTCTGCCGTGAACGCTTGTTATAAAATTCGCTGAAATAGTTTCAAGTTCATATCTTCCAGTTCCATTTGGCTTTATGCTAACTACTAACGGAAGATTATCGGCATCTCTTTCTGATGTTACAACAACAACACTATCATTTTTAGACAAAGAGTCATATACAATCAAAGGACTTTCAAGTAATTGTGGAAGCATTTTAATTTGCTCTACTGAAAGACCGTGCTTATGATTGTTGTTCCGCACCTTTGGAGAAACAGCATCTCTCAAATGCCTTTGAGTATATAGCATTGGTAACTGTTCACAACCGCAATCAATAAGTATTTGCGGAGTATCGCAAACTTTCATTGCAGAATAGAAGTTAAATGTACCGGCTAAAACTCGATCAACTTGATCTGCAAATGGAATATTATTGACATTTTCATCAATTTGTTGAATACTGTTATCAGAGTTAAGAACATCTACGCCTCGGAATGATTGTAGTTCCGACACACGAGATGTTTCTTGACTTTTTTCTTTTGCAATGTTTTGAGCATATTTTTCTGCATATTCTCTTGTAGGACGAGCTTGATTAACAGCTTTAATGATTATTCTATCATTATAATAGCCTGCATTTTCACCGTCTGTTATATGAGCCTGAATATAATACTCACTTGCAAGCAAATTTGCACCGATTATAAAGTCAATATTGTTTTCAGACCATTCATCAACAATATAGCATTCTGTTTCATCATTAAGTGTGGTTTTCTTATACCCGTCCAAAAGCAAGTATTGTTCCAGTCTATCCTGCGGAAGATCTTCAACAGAAACCCACTCATCAAAAGATGAACTGTCAAGTGCATCTACAAGCTCCACAATGCTCCTGTAATTTGTAGCTTTAATTTGCATTACCTCACCGAGAGTATATACAACTCTGCAATGAACAAAGTCCGCTGATATTTCAAGCGGTATTTTGTGGTCAGTAATAGATGTAACAACAAACGGAACATCTTTAAGGTCATCAAAATTCGATTGATATTCGCCATAATAAATACTGCAAAAATGATTAATAGCTTCTTTAGCTCTTTCAAGTTCACTCTCAAAAGTAAATTCCTTTTCACTTGCAGTTTCGATACCACGAACATAATGATAACCTTGATTGCTTATATTATTAAGCCACATTCTGAAAAAATCTTCACAGTCTTTAGAACCACGACCGCTATCGGTAAAATCTTGATATATACCAAGATTGTCCTGAGTGTATGATGTAGCATATATAGATTTATTTTCCCTATCAATAACAAAAGTTATTTCAGGATCACGCATCAAGTCGCCGTTTTGCTCGTAATAGTGAGTGATAGAATATTCTGTTCCTTTGTAGCCCATTGATATATCTTCGATAACAAGCGGCATATATCCGCTTGCTTCACAACGAATATAACGATATTTTCCGTTGACTACATCGGGGAAAAGATGTTCAAAACTATCATATATCAGCTGATTGTTAAAGTTAATAACGTGCTTATATCTGACTGGATTTGCAGTCATTTCTTGTTTATCAGCATCACTCTGCTGATAAACAACAACCTTTTCAAAACTTTCATCAAATGTAATGTTGTTTACACTTTCTGTTTCAGCATCAGTTACTATACATTCTTCCTCTGAAACAAGCTCCTCGTCAGCTTCTTCCTGCTCCTGTACAGGCTCATTTTCATCATATTCATTATTATCCTGTGCAACACTATTTATAGTGAACTCGTTATCCTCAACTATAACTGTCTGTTCCTGTTCGTTCTCAATAGCCTGCGGTTCTGTTTCCTCTATATCTGCGACCTCATAATCATTTACAACCGTGACCGTATTCTCAATAGCCAAAGGAATGGTTTTAGCTACGGTATATCTTGCAGCAAGAATATACTTTTGAGCATAATCAGATGTTTCAGAACCAATAAACGCTAAAGTTGCATCATCAACACTTGAAATATATTCAAACTCGATGTTTTCGGCTTTATCGTCTAAGCCTAAACGCTTATATGTCATATATGCTACACTGTCGCTTATTAGTTCTGCGACACCTTGTATTTTAATAACAGACGATATACTATCCTTTCTATTTAAAGAATTGAGTACATAGTCTGATATGTTCAAATCCATTTTCTTTTCGGATACAACAGCAACATCACATAAATGCAGTCCGTTAAGTATCTTTATATAGTTGTTGTTATATCTTTCGTCATAGCTCCAAATTTTAATATCCTCGCCTTTGGTCTGTGCTATATCAAAGTAATTGACTGTTTTATTGTTTACAGTAATCTTTATAGCTTTAGAACCATAATTGATTTTTCTTCCCAAACTATTCCATTGTTCATAAGTCGCAAGCGCAGTAGCATTGGGATAATTCTTATACAATGCTAATTTATCTGAAAAAGAAAAAGCGAACATACGGGAACTGTATGTTAAAAACTCTTTCCAAGCCGAGCTGTCCTTGTTGATTTTCATTACTAATTCTCCTCCGCATCAAATTACATATTGGTTGATAGCGTGTTTTAATATAAAGCAAAGGGCATAGCCGTGCAACTATGCCCTTGCTTTTATTTTTTGTCTTGCGACAAATTTTTGTCGTGCGACAAAATCAGTAGTCAGTATATTCCGAGTTATCTTGATAAGCCATTACTGGCTGTCAGATCGAGTTCTTCAAACTCTGACATATCCTCAAACTCAGACATATCCAGTCCGCTGATTTCCTGTGAATTATTATCAGCAACAGCTTTCTGCTGTGATACAGCTCTTGTTTCCTCAATGCCATCGCCCCAGTCGTAGCTGCGTTCTTTCTCTGCTTTATAGTCAGAGAAAGCCTTTACACAAACCGCTTTGAACTCTGCGGCAGCTTCAGCTGTGATAGGGTGAAAATACGGAGCATATTTCATCTCGCCCTCTTTTTCAGGATTTTTGACCTTGCGGTTTGGCGTATCAATGTACACATCTGTTCCGTCAATCTTATTCTTTATGCTCACATAGTCGCATACATAATCATTGCCGAATTTAACTGAGCCAAACGCAACAGCGTTATTGCCGTTATTATGTGCGCTCCTGAAATTCTTTGCAGTTGCAGACGGTTCAAATGACATTTTATCTCCAATGTCATATGTAAATGATTTACCGTCTTTCTCCGCATCAGCAAACTGCTTGAGAACAGCCTTGCTCAGACCGATCCTGCCGCCCTCTGTGATAGGGTGAAAAATTTCTTTGCGTTCTGCTCCATTATTCTTTTCGGGATCAACCGGAATAGACGGCAGCGAAACAAAAAGCTCCTGTGTTTCCTTGTTCTCAACGATCTTAACCGCTTCAAGAACATACTTTTCATCAAATTTGACTGTAGCGTAACCTTTGATGTGTGGATTGTCCTTAATGTCTACATGGCGTGTATTGATAGATATTTTCATAACAATAGCTCCTTTTTGATAATTATAGTTTTAATGGTTATTTCGTGATGCGCTCTTATCGAGCAAAATCAATTCTTCATTTTCTTCGGGAATTTGCTGATTTGTGTAAACGCATTTACCGCCGCATTTCATACGACAGTTTTTACACTTGTCGGGGACTGCGGTCTGCGGACTGCAATTCTTAAATTTACTTAATCCTTGTTTTTGTCCTTGCATAGAAACGCATCTCCTAACTTTTTAACACAGTCAGAGCAAATAGGCTTGCCCATTAAAGTGTTAGAAATATGTGCGGTTTCAAAACCGCACAGAGTGCAGCTTGTCAGCTTACTCTTTACATCATCGGTATCACTCCTTTCAATAAGCTCATATTTAACGATAAACGGATAGTCCGCATTTTCATTTTGAATGAGTTTCACTACAAACTGATCTGTCTGCTTATATCCGAGTTTCTCAAAAAGCTCTTTTGGTACGACAAAGCGTCCTGCTGAACAGTTAGAACAGTATCCAGTGTTAGTAAGCATCGTTATCCCTCCTTATCGTCAAATTCCAGTTTTTTTATGCGAAGCATACAGCTGCGGCACACAGGTTTTCCATAGATATAGTCTTTACTTTGCTTTCCACAGAATGTGCAATGCTCATACTGCTTGCAGAAATACAGATTTCTATTCTCATCTATGTGTATCTCGTATGTGTCGCTCGATATTTTATTAGCTATACTTTTAGAGAACTTTAAGAGATATGCTCCATAATCAGCACTCCAAGTAAAGCCATGTATGCCCATATTCCATAATTTTGACTTTGGCATTTATATCACTTAACCCTCTTTAGCTTGTCAATACAGTCTTTGCAAAGCTGTTTTCCGTCAAATTCAACAAGTTTGTCCTGCTCAACACAGCCGCAAAGAACACAAGCGTTCTTGTATTTTCGCAGAATTATCTTATCGTCCTCTGTGTAGATCTCCACCGCATCACGCACAGCCAAATCGAAACTGCGGCGCAGTTCAATAGGCAGAACGATACGACCTAACTCATCAATCCTGCGAACAATTCCTGTCGCTTTCATTGAATTTTTCCTTTCCTTTTAGATAATGCAAAAGCGGCGCAAGATGCACCGCTTTACACTACCTTGAATGTATTACTTTTCTTCTTTTTTCTTTGATACCTTAACGTAAATAGAGAAAATACCGATAAGCGCAATGCCTGCAAGCAGAACGATAATCATTGTGCTATTTCCGTTGTAACCCGTCGTGGGTGGAGTATCAGGCGGCGTGTTATCAGCCTCGTCATACATAACTACCTTTTGAACTTTTCCGTCTGTATTAACTGTGAATTCAACGTCAGTTGCGACTTTGTAACCAACAGGCGCAAGACTTTCGTGCAGTCTGTACTTACCGCCTGCGGCAAGCTTGCCTTTAATAACGTGCGGAGTTTTGCCTGACGTCCATTCATCAACCAAATTACCCTTGTCATCAAAAAGCTGTAACTTTGCGCCTTCAAGTTCCTCGCCAGTTGTTGCAGATTTCTTTGAAAATTCGATTTCAGTCGGCTTATTTTCAAAGGAAACATTAGTTGTCTTTGCATACTCAACAGTAACGCTCTGCTTGCCTGCGACAAGATAGCCGATAGGAACGGTTTTTCCGTCCTCAACGATTTCAAATGTTCCGATAGGAACATTTTCAAATGTAGCAACACCCTTATCGTCTGTTGTAGCTGTGATGTTAACGTCCAAACCACAATCAGCCTTGCCTGACAGAACGAACTTGATGTTGCTTATCTTATCAGAATTATCACTTGTGGATTTCTGAATTTTAATCGAGCCTGTCTTGTGCTGATTATAGATTTCAACGTTAGTTGTCTTTGCATACTCAACCTTAACAT
>Ga0256405_10007701_pt1 | contig 15933 bp, 12 predicted proteins | sample RumenRJG_02DNA_FD_189096 | JGI IMG/M metagenome (GOLD analysis project Ga0256405, IMG submission 189096) | Bovine rumen microbial communities from Lethbridge, Alberta, Canada - RJG_02 | ecosystem: Host-associated > Mammals > Digestive system > Stomach > Rumen | place: Canada: Alberta... | reverse complement strand
GGCATAAAAACCGCAAATTCCGGATGGATGCCTAGGCAGCCTTCCGGAATCTGCGGTTGCCACAGCGCCGCAGCGCTGTGAACTTTTCTTTAATTATTTCACTGTCTACTTGACGGGGTGCAGTTCAGAAACCTTGCCCTTTTTCTTATCAAGAAAACGGACTTCCCGGAAAGGATGAATGCGGATGTATCAGCTGGAATATCAAAACGGGATGGCGGTCTATACGGACACAGAACTCAAACTGAGTTTCACAGTGCCGGAAGAAGAGTGTATGGGGATGCTCCAGACCACGCAGCTGCCGGCACTGCGGGACCGAGAAGAGATCCGCCGGGCATTTCAGAATCCTGTGTCAGGAAAGCGGCTCTCACAGATCGCACGGGAGAGAAACGCAAAAAGCGCAGCGATCCTTATTTCGGATGCAACGCGCGGCGTACCGACAGCAAGCCTTGCTCTGCCGGTGACAGAGGAACTGCTGGAAGGCGGCGTTCCGCTGTCGGGGATCTGCTTTTTCGTAGGGATCGGCGTACACCGCCCGGCCACGGAAGAGGAAATGAAGACCTTCCTCGGAGATTTGTACGGGAAAGTGCGGATTGAAAATCACAACCCATTCTGCCGGGAGAATCTGATCTCACTTGGTACCACGAAAGACGGAACGCCGGTGGAAGTGAACAGGCGGGCGTATGAATGCGAGCTGCATATTCAGATCGGCAAGGTGGAGCCGCATGAATTCGCGGGCTTCTCCGGAGGAAGGAAATCGGTATTGCCGGGAATCTCATCTGAGGAAACGATCCGGATCAACCACCGGCCGGAACGGATTCTGGATCCGCGTGCCGGGATTGGGATGACAGATGACAATCCTGTCAGCATGGATATGGAGGAAGCGGCGGAGCGATTCCGCATGGACTTCGGGGTCAACTGTATTCTGAACAATGAGATGGAACTGGCGGCGGTGTTCACAGGCGGGATGAAGGAAAGCCATGAAGCGGCCATAGACTTTGTGAAAGTCAGACTGGGAGTAAAGCTTGAGAAACCCGATCTGATCGTCACCTGCCCGGGACAGCCGCTGGATATCGATCTCTATCAATCGGTCAAGGCATTGATCGCCCTCACGGAGATTCTGGATGAAACCACGGTTACCCTGCTTTACTGCGGCTGCCCGGAAGGGATCAACTCGCCGGATATGCTGCGGGCGTTCTCTTGCTCGGATCAGCTGGAGAAGGTGGTGGAATGGACGACACAGAACTATGAAATCCAGATGGATCATGTGCTGCTGCTCTCCAAACTCCTGCGCAAAGGGGCAAAGGTGGTTCTGTGCTGTGAACATGTCAATGATGAAGACGCGAGAGCCATGTTCATGATTCCGGGCGGGAAACCCGCGGAAGCGATGACTCTGGCCAGAAAACTGACCGGCCGGGAGAGACCGAAGATTTTGTTTTATCCGCGGCCGCAGACGGGCCTGCCGGTTCTCGAGCCTGCGGAATGAGAATATAAGAGCATAGACATACGGAATAAAAAACGGCTGCCTCTGAAGAGACAGCCGTTTTTATGAAGTTTCGAATGGAAGCGAGAGCTGTATTATTCCATCTGTGCAGGGCTCTCCCAGAGGAGAAGCTTGGTTCCGATACCTTTCTCAAGGGCGGTTTGGTAGAGGTCGTAACCAAGACCCAGATCAAACACCGCCATGCCGCAGGCAATGAAGCAGACGATCTGATCGTCGTTCTCACGGCCAACCTGCTCACCCAGAATTACCTTGCCGATGGCGCAGGTGTCGTCGATGGAGGGCATCATGCCCTTGTCGATCAGGTGGTAAATAGGGCCGCCGATGACGCCGGCATAATAGTTCTCTTTGTCGCCGGAGGCGATGGCCTCTTCCACATAGGCGTGATGCAGACCGGTGTGGTCATAGACGAGCTTCATCTTCGTCCACATGCCGCCGTCTTCCTCATAGCTGCCGCCCTGCTCGTCAAAGTGGAGTGGGCCGGAAGCGAGAATGGTGCAGCCTTTCTTGAGCCATTCGCCCTTAATGTTCAGGAAAGCGGTGCGTGAGGCGGCGATGGAAATCACATCAGCCTGTCGGACGGCGGTTTCAAGATCGGGCTCCACAACAGCTTCAAGACCGTAGGTGTCACGGATATGCTGCGCGAGCTTTTCTGCCGGGGCGGGGGAGTGGTTGTTGCAGATGACTTTCTTGATGTTCGGGAGCTGGGTGATCTCTGCGTCGAAGCAGCTCTTGCCGATCGCACCGCAGCCGATGCAGAGCAGGACCTCAGAATCCTTACGGGCAAGATAACGAGCTGCCACACCGGGTACAGCGCCGGTGCGGGCAGCACTGATCAGGTTTGCGCTCATGAAAGCGAGAGGCTCACCGGTCTCCTTGTTGTTCAGTGTAACGGTCAGCACGCTGCGCGGCAGGCCGACTTTTTTGTTCTCCTTGTTAGAGCCGTACCATTTTTGCCCGCAAATGTCAAACCGCCCGCCGAGGTAGGCCGGCATGGCGACAAAGCGGCGGTCCGGACCTGCGACCGGCATGTTGGGGAATGGGGTCTCTTTCGGGAAAACGATCGGCATCCCGTGGCTGTTGTGGGAGGGACCGCCCATCAGATAGTCTCCCTGTGCAAGCAGTTTGAAGACCTCTTCGGCATTATCGATGCATTTTCTGGCATCGAGAACCCCTGCTGCGATGACATCGGGTTCTGACATGTAGAGAAAGTCTGTTCTGTGGCCCATAATAAAAGTTCTCCTTTCCGTTTGATGCTCTCTGAATTTGTTGTGCGGATCAACAGTCTGCGATATATTACACTTTATTCTGCTTTTTCGGAAATGTCAAGACGCTGAATTGGAGTGCGGAATATTCTGACATATTTTGCAAATATTATTTCTTTTTTTATAAATCTTGACCAATTATGATATTGCGTGATATCATGATTGTATTAAATAATACTTTTTTAGAGCGCGATAATTCTTTTCGGAAAGCAGGTGGCTTTCTATGCTGATGAAAAAAATATCCGTGGATGGGAACGGACGGGAAGCACCCGAGGTGATGCTTGGCAACATGCCGGCCATCGTTTATGAGATGGATGCGGAAGCAGAGGGAATTCGGGGGGTACGGCACAGCCACGGCGAGCTCCAGATTGTTGTGGTCAGCAAAGGAAGTATTCGTTTTGAAGTAGAGGGAGAAGACTTCGATCTGGAGACCGGAGAAGGACTGTTTATCAACACCGGCTGTGAGCATGCGGCATTTCCGCTTGCAGGAGGGCCGTGCACTTATACCTGCCTGAAGTTTACCTCTCAGGCAGTGAGCTTCGGAGACTATACTCTGACCGGACGCTATGTGACACCTGTGATCAACGGGGGAGAAGCCGGCAGCTTCCGACTGGATCAGAGGGCAACCGAATCTGCTGTGGAAGCAGCCAGGCGGATTGAACAGCATCTGGAAGAAAGCAGCTTCTGCGCTGAGCTTGAAATCATACGGGAGCTGATCCGCCTGTGGATCGAAGTATATCGTTGTTCCGGCAGAAAAGAAGAACTGCTTCCGGGAGGCTCCTATTCTGAAAAGACACGTATCATGACAATGTGTGATTATATCCACAAGAATTATGCCGAGAAGATCTCCCTGAACGACATCGCAAATTCGGCTTTTGTCAGCAAGGGAGAATGCTGCAGGATTTTTAAGAGGGTGCTGCAGCTTTCGCCGTTCCAGTATCTGGTCCGGTACAGGCTGAAGCTCAGTGTCCAGATGCTGAGCGAGACAGAATACAGCATTGCACAGATCGCGCAGCAGGTAGGATTCTGCAGCAGCAGTTATTATACCAAGTGCTTCCGGAAAGAGTATAACTGCGCTCCGCACCGATATCGGACGGAGCTGTGATCCAGGCATCTGGAATCAGGTAAAACAGCACAATAAACAGCGGTTTTCTTTCCGCCCAGGCTCTCCGTCATGTGATATCTGACGGTTTTTGGTTTTCAACTTGCAGAATGAATGTTAAAAGTATATAATACCGGAGGTTGATAAACCATTAACGAAAAGGAGAAAACTATTTATGGCAAATCGCATTGTTCTGAATCCTGTTTCCTACCACGGCGCCGGCGCGGTCAAAGAAATCGGCGGAGAGCTGAGCCGCCGCGGCTACAAGAGAGCGTTCATCGCCTGCGGGCGCCATGTCGTCAAGTCCGGCGAGATCAACAAGATCACCGACGTGCTGGATGAGATCGGTGTCGCCCACACCTTCTATACGGACATCAAGCCCAATCCCACCATTGAGAATGTCCAGAATGGCGTCAAGGCCTTCCAGGATTTCGACGCGGACTGCATCGTCGCTGTCGGCGGCGGTTCCGTCATGGACACTTCCAAGGCCATCGGCATCATCGTCAACAACCCTGAGTTTGCGGATGTGCGTTCCCTCGAGGGTGTTGCCCCCACCAAGAAGCATGCCGTCTTCACCATTGCGGTCCCGACGACTGCCGGTACGGCTGCCGAGGTCACCATCAACTATGTCATCACCGACGTGGAGAAGAAGCGCAAGTTCGTCTGTGTGGACGTCAACGATATCCCGGAAGTCGCCGTGGTCGATCCCGAGATGATGTATTCCATGCCGAAGCCCCTGACCGCCGCCACCGGTATGGACGCCCTGACCCACGCCATCGAAGGCTACATCACCAAGGGCCACTGTGCCATCTCCGACATGTTCCATCTGGAAGCCATCCGTCTGATTGCGAAGAACCTGCGCGCCGCCGTCGAGAACGACGCGGACGGCCGTGAGGGTATGGCACTGGGCCAGTACATCGCCGGCATGGGCTTTTCCAATGTGGGTCTGGGCATCGTGCACAGCATGGCACACGGCCTGAGCGCCCTGTATGACACTCCGCACGGTGTCGCCTGCGCGATCCTGCTGCCGCTGGGCCTGGAGTACAACATGCCGGTCGCCGGCGAGCGTTATCGCGCCATCGGCAAGGCCATGGAGGTTCCCTACATCGACAGCATGAACGATGAGGAAGCCGCCCTCGCCACCATCGCCGCAGTCAAGAAGCTGGGCGCTGATGTCGGCATCCCCGCCGATCTCAAGGAGATCGTGAAGGAAGAGGATGTACGCTTCCTCGCAGAGAGCGCCTTCGCCGATGCCTGCTGCCCGGGCAATCCCCGCGACACCAGCGTCGAGGAGATCGTTGGCCTGTACCACAGCCTCATGTGATCGAAACCGGCCGCTTCCTGTCGGATAACGGAAACCAAATATCTGCCGCCTGCGGGAGCGATCCCGCAGGCGGTTTTTGCGGCCCGGGTGTCTTTCCGAGCCGGGGTGGAATCTGCTTGACATTCTCAATCAGCCTGCTATAATCCCAACAGCATGTATTCTTTTTAACGAAATGCATTGCCCATATCTCTCCGCCTTTGGCAGGGAGATATCCTTCAGCGGCCTGCAATACGGTTAGGCAGTAACAGACAGACTTGAGAGGAATCAGTTGGAATGCAGAGGTATATAGGGGACCGGTATTTCTATCGGAGGGTATTTGCCGTTCTGATGCCGATCCTGATCCAAAACGTTATCACGAACTTCGTCTCCATGCTGGACAACATCATGGTCGGTCAGGTCGGAACGGAGCCGATGAGCGGCGTCGCCATTGTGAACCAGCTCATCTTTGTCTTCAACCTCTGCGCACTGGGCGGGGTGTCCGGCGCCGGGATCCTGACGGCGCAGTTTTACGGCAAGGGAGACCGGGAAGGCATCCGGCAGTCTGTCCGGGTGAAGCTGCTGTTCGGCCTTGTCATTCTGGCGGTGTTCGGCGCGGTGCTGAGCCTTTCCGGGGATGTCTTCATCCGGCTCTTCCTCCATGAGGGCGAAAGCGGCCTTGACCTGGAAGAGACAATGAGGCATGCACAGAACTATCTGGATGTCATGCTGATGCAGCTGCTGCCCTTTGTCATTACGACGATCTATGCCAGCACGCTGCGCGAGACAGGAGAGACCGTTCTGCCGATGAAGGCCGGCCTGATCGCGGTGGGGGTCAACCTGGTCTTCAACTATATCCTCATCTTCGGTAAGTTCGGCGCTCCGGCACTGGGCGTGGTGGGGGCCGCCGCGGCGACGGTGCTGGCCCGGATTGTGGAGATGGGCATCGTGGTGATCTGGACCCACCGCCACACGGAACGCAATCCCTACATCGTCGGCCTGTATCGAAGTCTGAAGGTCCCGAAACAGGTGCTGTGGCAGGTGATCCGCCTGGGGCTTCCGCTGATGATCAACGAGCTGCTCTGGTCCGGCGGCATGACGGTGCTGAACCAGTGCTATTCCATCCGCGGCCTCGAGGTCGTCTCGGCGATGAACATCTATACGACTATCTCCAACCTCTTCTTCAGCGCTTTCATCTCCACCGGAAACGCCACCGCCATCATGGTGGGGCAACTGCTGGGGGCGGGAGAACTGGAGCGGGCGGTGGACGAGGACCGGAAGCTCATTGCCTTTGCCGCTGCGCTGAGCATCGTCCTGAGCGCCATGATGGCGGCGACCGCTCCCTTCTTCCCACTCATCTACAACACCATCCCCTATGTCCGGGAGCTCGCCACAAAGATCCTGCTGATCTCAGCGCTGATGATGCCGCTGCATGCGTTTGCCAATTCCTGCTACTTCACCCTGCGCTCCGGCGGCAAGACGCTCATCACCTTCATTTTCGACAGCGGCTCGCTCTGGGTGATCAGCGTCCCGGCTGCCTTTGTGATTGCCCATTATACGGCGCTTCCGATCATTCCCTTCTTCACCATCGTGGAAGGGCTGAATCTCATCAAATGTGTGATCGGCTATTACATGGTCAGGCAGAAGCACTGGGTGGTCAACCTCGTGGCGGCGAATTCATAGACAACCATATAAAAGTACAGCAACAATCTCCCCCGCCTGCGGCGGGGGAGATTGCGGTTTCGTCGGTTTCGGTTGCCGAGATCCGAGCGGAAAAGAGGGGAGGGAGTTTCTGTTCCCGGAAGAGCTTACTTGCTTGCAGCGGGTCCGTTGGTTGCAAACCACAAGATGTCGCTGACGGTGCGCTCCATACCGAAGTCAATATAGTTATAGGGCTCGCCACGGAAAACGACTTCGCCGGTCTGACCGCCATCGAGGCAGTAAGCGGTCCGGACGGGCTTTTCCGCAAAATGCTCGGCAAACTGGGTGACGGTCCAGCGCGCCTCATGACTGCCATGGTTCAGGGACATGTAGAGGTAGTGCAGCGGCCCCATCTGGCCGATGCCGGCACGGGAATAGCCCTGACCAACCTCACCGACAGGGTACCAGCCGCAGGGAATGGCCCGGCCGTTTTTCACCAGAACGGGACCGAAGGCCACGGAGAAGAGGATATCGTTATCCTGTAGGAACTGCCGGACAGAATCTGCGGTGCTTTTCTCACCCAGACGCTTATACAGAAAATCGCCGGAGGAATTGACAAACAGGGTGTCGACACAGTTGTACAGAGAATAATCTTTGGCATAGTGCGACGTGTTGAAACGGCACAACTCGCGGTCATAGACCAGGATGCCGAAATCCCGGTGCCTGTAGAAATCCGCATTCATCGCGACGACGGCATTGGTCTGCGAAGCCAGCTCGGTCGCAAAGTACTCCTTCCCGGAGCCGTACCGGTCATCGGCAAGCTTCCGCCGGAACTGGGAGGGGTCGGAGATCTTGATTTCGGCGAAGCTACAGGACTTCCCGTCGATCTGCTCCTTCCAGAGGATGACCATGATAGTATCGTCAAGATAATACTCAATGTTCCGCGCATAGAGACCGCGATAGAATTGTGCCTTCGGATTAAAGGCAACCTCCTCATCCGGCCCCAGAAGACCGGAATCCCTGGCTCGCTGGATGACCTTGAGGACCTGCGAGGCGTTGTCCATACTGACCTTGCCGTAACAGGAGGGATCCGGCGGCAGACCGAGGGTCGGAAGCATCTGCATGGATTCTTCGATCTGGCCGTTGGCGGAAGCGGACGGCTGCACATATGGCAAAAGCGTCAAGATGAGCAGCAGACAGAGCACAACGCCGCGGCGACGGAAGCGAAAAAGCGGGGTGATGTTCATCGGTTACCTCCTTTCAGGCGGAAAACGGACGAGGGAGAACCCAGAGCACAGGGGGGAGCCCCTCGGTGTATGAAAAGTCTTCGGAAGAGCCGGCGAGCGCTGAAAAAGCCTCCGACGCGGACTGCCCATCCGCGAGGGCGCGGACAGAGGTGAGAACGGCTTCGGCGTATCCGGACGCGTTACAATCGACGGTTCCCGTCATCTGCCCGAGACTGACAGCCGTGCGGGCAGCAACGGATGCGCCGATGCCGAAGAGCGGAATGGTCACGGAGAGGCCGTCCCCGAGATTGCACCGGGCAGCCTGCAGAGCGGTGAGAGCACCGAGGGCCATGTCGTCGTTATTGGCAGCGATGAGCTCGATCATGTTCGAATTACCGTAGTTGTAGTATTCCAGATCAGAACGGATCAGGGCATTCGCGGCTTCTGAAGACCAGGTCCCATCCGGATCCGCCTGGAAGCCGAAAGGATCTTCCTCATCAAGAAACGCGAGAGAACGGTATCCCTCTCCCGCCAGAACGGCATTGGCAGCGTCAAGGGCGAGCTGGGTAAGAGAAAGGGCGGAGGGATCATTTCGGTCTCCGGCGAGGAAGGTATAACGGATCTGACCGTCCTGATCCAGATCGGCGCTGCTGAAATGAGAGACCAGGAAGTCTCCCATCATCTTGCCCTGGGTGGAAGCCAGTTCCGCCGCACTGGTGCAGATGAAGCCAACATCAGAACGCTCAGCGGGGAGTATGTCAGAAAAAAGCGCGCTGTCGGGTGTGCGGTCAAAGAAGAGAACCGGACATCCGTCCGCCAGATCCAGAATCTCTTTGGCTTCGTCCGGCGTGCGGTGATCCACCAGCTGGACGGCCAGTAGATTCCAGCCGCCGGAGACGGCTTCCCGAATCTGATCAAGCTGCCGGTAACGGTCGTTTTCCGCATCGAATTCACGGAAGGGAAAAGCGGAGGCTTCCAGAAGCGGTCCAAACTGTTCCCGGAAAGAAAAAACTTCGGCATCCGCCATGGCATACCAGAACACCGCCAGCTTCGGATCCTCAATGGCCACGGGATCGGAACGAGATTCCTCCTGCTCTGCAGGCTCTTCTGCAGACCCGGGAGCGTCCTCCATGCCCGGGGCGGGGATGGCAAAGTCTGACGGGCTGAAGGCCGCCCCGGAGGCCGGAAGGGCGGAAACCGGTTCGGGGTCCGGGGAAACATGCTGCAGCGGAAACACACAGCCGCAAAGCAGAAGCATACTCAGACAAAGAGAAAGGCAGACAGAAACCCTCTTCACAACAGGATCCTCCGTTAAACAAGCAGGCTGCCTCAGAGAGACAGCCTGAGAACTCAGCGTTCGTTCAGATAAGCGATCTCGTAGATCGCAGTGGTGCAGAGCTGATCCGCGTCGGTATAGCATTCCACCTGGAGCACACAGACCCGATTCCCTTTGCGGATCACACGGGATTCGGCGCGAAGCACCTCTCCGATACCGGGACGCAGATAGTGGAGATTGCAGTTTTGGGTGACAATGTATCGGCGCCAGTGGTCCGCCTGCAGGGCCATCATCCCGGCGGCAACGTCGGTGAGCGTGGCGATCAGACCACCGTGGGCAATGCCGGACGGATTCAGAAGCTCCGGACGGAGGCGGCAGCTGATGACACACTTTTCATCGGCAATCTCTGTGAACTCAAAACCACAGTAGCTGGTAAAACCTTTCAGCCGGCTGTTGATGACATCAGAGAACTGCTTTTCTTCCATTCTCTCCTCCTTAACCGTTGTGCTCGTAATAGGTGTCCATCGCGGGACCGCCGTTGGGCAGCAGCGGGTTCAGCATTTCCTCTGAAACCATGGTGCCGGCCATGTCATAAATCCGGCGGTAGGTCAGGGTACGCATTCCCTCGCCCTGCTCGTCGACAAAGTAATATTTCTCATGTTCCAGCTTGATCTTGTAGCCCGGGCGATCCGGATCGGCCGGTTCAATCACACGGTCATAGGGATATTCCCAGCCCCAGGAGTTATCAAACTCGACAGGCATGTAGTCGTCTTCTTCCAGCGTACCCCAGATCTCAAAGGTGAGGTCGCGGACGTAGTTGTCCTCATCCACTTCGGAGTAGGCGACAATTTTGATGGGATAGGAGCGATTGTTCCGGAACTTGAGGTCCATGACGTTCCCGCCGTCAGGGATGGTGACCGTGGCGTCGGTGCCAAGCTGCATGTAGTGAACCGGAAAGTAGTGATTCGTCCGTTCAACGGTTTCGAGGAAGGCGAAGAGCGTCGCGGCATAGAGCGTGCTGGAGACCTGGCAGGCACCGCCGCCGACCTCGTCCTTCACATCGCCGTCCACATACGCGGGAGCCGGCAGGAAACCGCCTTCCAGTGTGCGCTCGCCTACCACCTCGTTGTAGGAGAACAGGTCTCCCGGATACAGGATGGTCCCGTCAATTTTGGAACTTGCCAGTTCTACGTTGCTGATGCGGTTGGAAGTGGAATTCCAGTAACTGGTGGTGCAGGCGCCGAGCAGATCATGGAAAAGAGAGCTTCTCAGCTTCTCTCCGGTAACGGCAGGCCAGGTAACCGTCATGGGAATGCGCACCTCGCCTGCCGGTTCCGCAACGGCCCAGAGCTGCTGCGCCTGATCCACGTCAAAGTTGCAGCCGACAACCTCGTCAATGACTTCAAAGCGCCCGTCATCCGTGAAAGCGGCATCCCGTGGCTCCTGCAGGAGCGCGGTATGGATCGCCTGAAAGTCCGGACACAGCAGCCCGCCGATCAGCTGGGAGAAACTCAGAGAGGTTTCACCGTTCTGCAGAGCGGAGACGATGGCCGCCTCCAGGGCATCTTCGTCCAGCTTGAGCTGGCCCCAGCCCTTGCGCAGAATGAGCTGCTCCTCCTCATAGGCCGGGGTATACTCGGCATCACCCAGGAGGGCGTCTATCTCCGCCCGATTCTGCGCGATGCAGGAGCGGATATACTCGCGGTCGGCGTCCTGTGCGTTCATCGGCAGCGGGGTGGGGTGAAGCCGGCTCTTGAGCCAGGTGGCGAAGTTTTCAAACATGTTTCCATCGCGCCCGTAGGCATAGGCCAGCTCAGCGACCTGCTGAGACGTGGAGGCCAGACCTGCCTGGGCAGGGTCGACGCTGAAGTGCAGACCGCCGACGGTCGTCACCTCCAGGGGCGTGGTGAGGTGCTCCGTCCATCCGGCGGCATCCAGCGCGGATGCGGTCTGCTCCCGGGTCAGGCCGCCTACCGGTATGGTTCCGACGGTGAGCCCGGGAAAATTGGTGTCAAGCTGGGCAACATAGACGGAACCCGCCAATCCACCACCCAGGATCAGGATCAGAAGAATCAGGAAAACGGTCAGAATGACCATGAACTTTTTCATAACGATCACCCACAAAGGAAATGAGATAAAGTATTCTACCATGTTTCACAAAAAGGTGCAAGAGGGGAGAAAAGGGACGGTTTCTGCACTTCACTTCTTGACAAAGAGAGACCTTGACGGTATGATGAGAGCAGTTGAGGGATCGCTCCTCGGACGCTTGCGGCCCTGAGGGCGCCCGAAGACTTCGGGGAGGACAGATGAAAGAGAGGAGAGAAAAGCCATGAGCAGATACAGCGATTTTGACGATCTGGATCTCGACGATGAGGACTTGCCTCTGGTTGAGATCGAGTTTGACGACGGAGAAGACGAAAAATCAGGAAAGGCCGGCACGGTCCTGAAAGTGCTGCTCATTATCCTTATCGTGGGGGCGCTTCTGGCAGCGGGCTTCTTTGTTGTACGCTATGTACTTGGACAGCAGTCTCCGAAGGTCGAAACCACGTCGACTGTGACGCCGGAACCGACGATGGGAGCCTCCTCCGGATTATCGACCGGGACGACCGGCCCGGCTGACGCAGACACTTCCAACGCAGACCAGACTCAGCCCGGAGAGGCCGCATCAGACGGCGATACGACTGAAACGGTGATCACGACACCTCCGACACCTGTCCTGACGCCGACACCTGCCCCGACCCCGAAGCCCATCCCGGAGCAGTATGTGATCCCGGGGATCGACCCGGGTGATCTCACCGCGGTTCATGACTACATTCAAAGCGAACTGAACGCCATGGCGGCGGATGTGAACTATCCGAATGTCGACGAATATACCGTCAATGAGGACTGCACCGTGTTCACGGCGGTCTGCACTTCTCTCAACGAGAGTGCGGCAGAGCGGGGTGCCACGGAAAAAATCTATGAGTTCGGCCAGATGTACGCGGCCTACGCCGGAACAAGCGTCGACAACATCCACATTGACTACAGAAACCATATGGGAGATCTGCTCTGGACCAGAGATTCCAACAAATAAACAACAGAGAGTTAAAACAGAAACATCCGCCCCGGATCGGGGCGGATGTTTCTGCGTCAGGGAACCTGTAGAAATCACATGATGGGGATCTTGATCTTCAGATCGGTCAGCGGCCAGGAGGAGCAGGCATGGAACCAGCCCATCTCCTTGTCCATACGTCTGCGTCCGTCGCCGATGGGGGAGACAAAGATCTCACCCTCCAGCAGGTGGCTGCGGCAGAAGCCGCATTCGCCGTTGCGGCAGTGGGTGTCGATGGCGATTCCGGCACGCTCCAGCGCGACGGCGACCGGCTCGGAGGCCGCGGCGTCGATGACATCCTCGTGGATGCCGCGCAGAACCGTGATCTTGAAGGTTTTGGTCTCGGTGCCCTTCGGGTAGCCGGGCAGGGTGGAGACATCGGCGGGGTTGTTCACCACGTCGTGGCGGAAGCGGCGGGGACCGATCCCCATTTCATCCAACGCCTTTTTCACAAAGCGGAACATGGGCAGCGGGCCGCAGAACATGTAGGTGCAGTCGGGGGTAGAGTACTTTTCGATGATCTCGCGGGTGATGAAGCCCTTCTCGCCCTGCCAGTCGGGCTCATCGGAGAGCACGTGGACGACCTTCACGTCCGGGCAGGCCTTCTCGATGGCATCGAGCTCGTCCTTCAGGACAATGTCGTTGGCCTTGACGGAACCATAGAGGATGGTGAGCTTGCAGCCCTTCATCTTGCCGTTCAGGATCTCCTTGGCCATGGAGTGGAAGGGGGTGATGCCGCTGCCGCCGGCCAGGGCGACGATCTCTTTGCTGTCGCGCAGAGGCTCCCAATAGAAGAAGCCGAAGGGCAGCGCGCCCTGAAGCTCATCGCCGACCTTGACGTTCTCGAAGAGGTAGTCCGGAACGAGATAGGGGACGTTGCGGCGAACCGTGATCTCGAAGAAGGGATGATCGCCCCGCGCCTCATAGGGAGCGGAGGAAATGGTATAGGGACGGGAGAGAACGCTCTCGCCGATCTTCAGGCGGAAGTTGACATACTGGCCGCTCTGGAACACGGGGATATGTCCGTCCGCCGACTCGAAGCGGAACACGCGGGAAGTGGGGGAGGCCTCGCGGATGTCGACGACCTTGAAGATCATATGCTCCGGGTGAAGCTTATCCGCCAGCTCACGAATCGGATCCCGCGGGTCGATGACCGTAGAACCTTTTGCAAAGTTCTCTTCTCTCAGCTTGGTGACGCGGGAGGCTCCGCCGATGTCCTGCAGAAATCCTTTTACTTTGATACTCATTTCTTCGAAGCCTCCTTCTTCTTCTCAAGATCCTCGCGTACAGCCTTGGCCGCGGCGCGTCCGTTGGTGATCTGCGGACCCATGCCGTCGCCGCTCATGCCGTGCGCACCGGCAAATTCCAGCCCCTCGATGAAATGATCCTTTTCCTTCATCTGCAGACGGGCCACAGCATGATCTTCCATGGAGTGGAGATAGCCGTAGATGTTGCCCTTCCAGGCACCCACATAATGGGCGACGGTCATCGGCGTGGTGACCTCGATCTCGGTGATGCGAGGCCGGAAGTCGACCTTCGTGATCTTGATGCACTCGTCGATCATTTCGCTGGCCAGACGGCGCTTGAGGTCAAAATAGTCCTCCTCCTTTACATTCTCAAAAGGCTTGGAGGGAACCAGAGCGGTGATGGAGAGCTGGGTATAGCCCTCGGGAAGCGTGGGATTGGCGTAGTTGAGGCAGATGGTGGTGATGTAGTTGTAAGGCTCGGTGATGTTGGAGTAGTTCTCCCAGATCTTGTTGGTGTCCATGGTGGTGCCGGAGAAGGTGGAGTAGTTGATGATGCCGTTCTCTTCCGGAGTGCCTTCAATTACCATGATGACGGAGACCGGGGTCACGGAGAGCTTGCGGTTGTTGATCATGCGGATGGCGCCGGCCGGGACCTCGGTGAGCGGCTCGATCATCTGGGAATAGACCCGGTTGGGGTACGGACCGGAGATGACATAGTCACAGTGAATCTCGTCGCCGCGAGCGGTACGGACGCCGTAGACCTTTCCGTCGCGGACCAGAATCTTCTCGACCTCCTGGTTGAACTCATACTGCGCGCCCTGCTCCTCGCACTTGGCCTGGAGCTTCATGCTCATCTCATGGCTGAAGCCGCGGCAGACATAGCTGCCGGTGAAGTAGTCGGCCATGAGGAAGGCGTAGATGGTAAAGGGCAGATCGTCCATGCGGTTGCCGACATAGATCCAGTACGGGGTCAGCATCTCGACGGCCTTTTTCGGCAGACCGAAGGTGTTGATGACTTCCGTGGCGGTATAGCCGACGGTCTTGACAAAGTCGGGGTGCTTGAGAAGCATCTGAAGCTTGCTCATCGGGGTGACGGAGAGGATGTTCATGCTGTCGTAGACCCGGCGGCAGAGGAGCATGAGCTCATGGACCTTGTCATAGGTGCCGGGGCAGACCTCGTCGATCTCTCTGGCGACGGTGGTGTAACTGTCGTCATAGTCGTGGTGGAGGATCTTGTCGATGCCGGAATTCGGCAGGGCGACGCGGTAGCACTCGTTGACCGGGAGCCAGTCCACATCCACACCCATGTCTTCAAAGAACTGGCCGACTTTCAGGCGCTTGCCCGGGCGGCCGATGGACATCATCTCATGCAGGGTGGCTTCGATCTCGAAGCCGTTGCGGACAAAGTCGGTGGCGAGGCCGCCGGGCATGTTGTGCTTCTCAAGAATCAGGATGTCCTTGATGCCCCAGGCCTGCAGCTGAAGACAGGCGGACATGCCGGCCAGTGCGCCGCCGATGATCACGACGTCGTAATGGTCTTTATAGAATTTCATATGCGGTTCCTTTCGTCTTACAGGTACTTCATCAAACAGGGGCGGTCAGCTGACCGCCCCTGCAATATGAGATCAGAAGAAGCGATCCACCAGCTCACGGGAATACTCGGCCGTCTCGTCCATGTCGCCGAAGCTCATGACCTCGCCGGCGTAGAAGGTGTCGTACTTGCCCTGCATGGCCTCTACCTTGTCATACCAGCCGTCGGCATAGTCCTTGGTAAAGACATGGGGGAAGTAGTACACGGACCACTCGTTGATGATTTCCTTGGCGGGGTTGCCCATGATCTTGAGGTCGTCCTGCACCATCTGGCGGCAGGTGTCATAGGGGATCTCCGCGGAGTTCTTATGCTTGCGCAGCGCATAGGTGGTGATGACCTGGTCGATCTGGTCTCTCCAGCGGCGATAATAGACCATCAGGTGGCCGAGCTTCTCAGGAACCATGTTGTCAAACACATAGTAGGAGATCTCGGGGTGATCTTCGGGCTTGGTGAGGAAGGCCTGCACGTCATAGCGCTCGTAGTCGATCTTGGAGAAGAGGGACTTCTCGTCTTCACGGGCGTCGAAGTACTCGACCATGCCCTTCTGACCGTCGGCGCGCTTGTTCGGAATGTAGAGCGGGGCGGTGACGATGACCTTGTCAAACTCCTCAACCTTGCCGTTTACGGTGATGAAAACCTTGCCGTCTTTGCGCTCGACCTTGTCGATGCTGCTGTTCAGCACGGCGGGGTGCTTCA
>Ga0256405_10007700_pt1 | contig 15935 bp, 14 predicted proteins | sample RumenRJG_02DNA_FD_189096 | JGI IMG/M metagenome (GOLD analysis project Ga0256405, IMG submission 189096) | Bovine rumen microbial communities from Lethbridge, Alberta, Canada - RJG_02 | ecosystem: Host-associated > Mammals > Digestive system > Stomach > Rumen | place: Canada: Alberta... | reverse complement strand
GGCGGCTAAAGAGGCCATGAAGGCAGCGCTTTTGCGCAATCCGAAAATCATGGTGGACCGACAGTATGAGTTAGATAGGGATTTGGTGGATTGACAGCAGGAGGCGTGGGAATATGATGCGCAATGCAGTGCCGGGATTTTGGGGAGCGCTTTTGGGGCTGCTGCTGCCGATGGCAGGTTTTGCCCAAGGGGCGTCAGCAGCGACAGCGTTGCCGGATTTTTATGATATGCGGCTGGCAGATCCATTTGACCGGTCCAGTTATTTTGACGGGAGAAAATCCATGCTCAATGACGTGGGCAGCCAGGGAAGTGCGAATATCTGTTGGGCGTTTACGGCAGCGGCTGCGTTGGAATCCAACGTATATAAAAATTGGCAGCGGCAGGGGATAGCCTATTCGGTGGATGCCCGGGGCTTTCACTTATCTCCCTGGAAAATGGCTTGGTTTTCCTATGCGCGGCCAGTAGAAGAGCCAGGGGATTTGACCGGGGCTATGGGAAAGCCGTTGCGAAAAGGCAGCTATGCGGTTCCGTTGGCCAGCCGTGTCTATGGCCATGGCAGCTGGCCACTCTTTGCGCCGGAATTTTTAGCTGGCAGTGGTATCGGCTTTCGTAAAGCTGAGGCAAGTGTATCAGAGGACATGAAAGCGCCGACTACCTGGGGGGATGACGCGGGACTTCGCCTCCGCAATATCTTCACGAGCACGGGTACGAAGCTCGATCAGCCAGCGGAAATCGCGCGGATGAAGTCCATAATGCTGGAGTATGGTGCCTTGGCGGCGGGCGTCAACAGTCTGCCGCTGCAGCAAAAAGGAGCTGTCGCTTATTATCGGGCCAAGCCACTGCCGGTGAATCATGGGGTCAATATCATCGGTTGGGATGATTCCTATGATTTTGCCGGCTCGGGACTCAGGGTAAAACCTAAGCATAAAGGGGCCTGGATTATTCGCAATAGTTGGGGCAAAGCGTGGGGCGATGGTGGTTATGCATATCTTTCGTATGAGGATAAGACGTTGCGCAATTACGTAGCGTATGATACTTCGCTGGATACCGCCGCTTACGATTGGATTGATACCTATGAACGGTCAAATTGTTTGGTGCCGCCGCGGCAGAATTGGGAAAATAGCAGCGGTCCGCGGTATCGTCAAATGGAATCAGGCAGCGGTTTTGCGGCAGGCTATCGAGCAAAGGGCGCTGGATGGATACAGGCGGTAGGCTTCTATGCGATGGCGGATGCACTGGAATATACGATCACAATCCGCAAGGGAAGTCTGGACCCGAAGCAGGGAAGTTTGGCCTTGGAGCAAAAGGGGCGCTTTGGTGCGGATAATACGCCGGATTGGGCGGGATATCGCACTGTACCGTTATCGTCGAAAGTATTCCTCGCTCCGGGGGAAGCATATACCGTGGCAGTTATGCTACAAAATCCCAAGGGAAAAGTCCGGTTGGTTTTGTCGCCACAGCTTGTCGAGTCACGGAAGCTGGATTCGGTTCATAGTTATCTTCGAAGGGGCCGGCATGGCAGCTGGCAGAAGACAGTTCGCAGGAATGACGGGGAACAGCCGGTATGGTATCGGAATGCTTCCGTTGTTCAGCGCGTTTATGTCAAGAAGGCTGAAAAATGAAGACAACAAAAAAGACCTGCTGAAAAGCAGGCCTTTTTTCTATCTCATCTGAGAAAATTACTTAGCGAGTGCGTTGACTTTGCGAGCCAGACGGGATTTTTTGCGGGATGCAGCATTTTTATGATAAACATGGTTAGCAGCAGCCTGATCGATCGTCTTGCAAGCAACCGTAAGGAGGGATTTCGCTTCATCAGCGTTTCCAGCCTCAACAGCGTCAAGAACACGACGGGAAGCAGTGCGTACACGGGACTTCTCAGCAGCGTTCTTTGCATGGCGCTTAGCGTCAGATTTAACACTAAGAATAGATGCTTTAATATTTGGCAAGTAATTCACCCCCCTTAACAAATTCGTTACTTTGTTATCATAGCATGTGGAAAAATAAAAAGCAATAGTTTTCTTTAGTTCGGCCTGCTATTTCTTGCAGGTGAGCGGTGTTCAATGCTATAATACGATAGATATGGATTGTTATTTTGAAAGGAAAATGACTATGCAGAACAAAAATATCCGCAATTTCTCGATTATTGCTCATATTGATCATGGCAAATCGACGATTGCGGATCGTTTGATTGAATATACGGGGACACTCACGAAGCGTGAGATGGAGGCGCAGGTCCTCGACAATATGGATTTGGAGCGGGAGCGCGGCATAACCATCAAGGCCCAGACGGTGCGCCTCGACTACAAGGGGAAAGACGGCCAGCTGTATCAGCTCAATCTCATTGATACGCCGGGCCATGTCGACTTTACGTATGAGGTATCGAGAAGCCTGGCGGCCTGTGAGGGAGCGCTGCTGGTTGTCGACGCTGCCCAGGGTGTTGAGGCCCAGACGTTGGCAAATGTCTATATGGCATTAGAAAATGACTTGGAGATTGTGCCGGTCATCAATAAAATTGATCTCCCCAGTGCTGACCCGGAACGCGTAAAGGAAGAAATCGAAAACACTATTGGTCTTGACACTTCCAATGCGGTGTTGGCATCAGCGAAATCCGGCATTGGCATTGAAGAGATTCTCGATTCGATTGTCGATTATATTCCCGCACCGGAAGGGGATGAGAATGCGCCGCTGCAGGCCTTGATTTTTGATTCGTTCTTTGATTCGTATAAGGGCGTTATTGCCCATGTCCGTGTCAAGCAGGGCCATATCAAAAAAGGTATGAAGCTCAAGATGATGGCAACGGGCAAGACCTTTGAGGTCACTGATGTGGGCTGTTTTAAACCGCAGCCGGTCGATGTCGGTCATCTCGATGTTGGTGAGGTAGGCTTTGTGGCCGGTTCGCTCAAGGATGTGCGCGATGTCCAGGTAGGCGATACTATTACGTTTGCCGATAATCCGGCGGCAGAGCCGCTGCCAGGCTATCGCGGGGTTACGCCGATGGTTTATTGCGGCCTTTATCCCGTTGACAGCTCGGATTACGACAATCTCAAAGATGCATTGGAAAAAATGCAGATCAACGATGCGGCACTGGTATTTGAGCCAGAGACGTCAGTAGCCTTGGGCTTTGGTTTTCGTTGCGGTTTCCTGGGACTCTTGCATATGGATGTCATTCAGGAACGTCTTGAGCGCGAATACAACCTAAAGCTTATTACGACAGCACCATCGGTTATCTATCATGTGTTCAAGACGGATGGTTCCCAGGTGGATGTCAGCAATCCGTCCGATTTGCCGCCACAGACAGAAATCGAGCATATTGAAGAGCCGTATGTAAAGGCGACGGTCATCGTACCGAATGATTTTGTCGGTGCGGTTATGGAGATTTCTCAGGATAAACGCGGGGAGTTTAAGACGATGGATTATCTCGATGAAAACCGCGTCATGATTACCTATCATATCCCGCTCAATGAGATTATCTTTGACTATTTCGACCGTTTGAAATCGGCAACCCGTGGATATGCTTCGCTGGATTATGAGTTGGCCGATTATCAGGAATCAAAATTGGTTAAAGTGGATATCCTGCTCAATGGAGATCCGGTGGATGCGCTTTCGACCATTGTTCATAAGGACCGCGCTGCCGGTCGTGGGCGTCAGCTGGCTTCGAAGCTTAAGGAAATTATTCCGCAGCAGATGTTTGAAATCCCCATCCAGGCAGCTATTGGCAGCAAAGTCATTGCTCGAGAGAACGTCCGCGCCCGTCGTAAGGATGTCCTGGCGAAATGTTATGGCGGCGATATATCGCGTAAGCGCAAACTGCTCGAAAAACAGAAGGAGGGCAAAAAGCGCATGAAGGCAGTCGGCAGTGTCGAAGTGCCACAGGAAGCGTTTATGGCCATCTTGAAGATCGATTAATGGAGAAAGTGAATGGATGCAAAACAATGGGGCGTATATGTCCACATTCCCTTTTGCCGCCAGAAGTGCTTCTACTGTGACTTCCCGTCTTTTGCCGGGCGGGAGCGTTATTGGGAAGATTATACAGGAGCCCTGTGCCGGGAAATTGCGGTACGGGGCTCTTATTATCGGCAGCAATGGGGAAAACCGGCGACGATTTATCTGGGAGGCGGGACACCGTCTATCTTGCCGGAAAAATTCATGAAGCAGTTGCTCTCGGAACTTCGCCAGATTTTTTTGCCGGATGGCAAAGCTGAGGAATTTACCGTGGAATGCAATCCAGGAACCGTCGACGAGCCTTATTTGGCGATGCTGCGGAGTCAAGGGGTGAATCGTCTTTCCTTTGGCGTGCAGAGTTTTGATGATACCTTATTAAAAAGAATCGGCCGTATCCATAATGGCCAGCAGGCCGTGGATGCGGTAGCAATGGCAAGGCGGGTGGGCTTTGCGAATCTGAGCCTTGATTTGATGTATGGGCTTCCGGGACAGACTTTGGAACAACTAAAAGAAAGCGTCGAACAGGCATTGTCCCTAAAGCCGGAACACATATCGATCTACGGACTTCAGCTCGAGGAAGGGACGGCATTTTATCGGATGCAGGAGCTGGGGAAACTCAATTTGCCGACGGATGACGTCACAGAAGCCATGTACGATTATATGACGGAATATTTACCGTCACAGGGCTATGAACGCTATGAGATTTCGAATTTTGCGCGGCCGGGCTTTGAGAGCCGTCATAATATGAGTTATTGGCAGGATGTGCCCTATCTTGGGTTGGGAGCTGCCGCACATTCGTATCTTGACGGGCAGCGATGGGCTGCGTTTGCCGAATTAGACCGCTATATGGATGCGATAAAGGAGAATCGCATTCCCGTAGAACCGGAGGAAGCTGCCACGACAGCTATAGCTATCGAAGAGTTTTGCTTTTTGGCTTTGCGGACAGCTAAGGGGATAAGCCGGGAAAAATTCCTGCAAAAGTTTGGCAGGGAGATGGACGTGTGGTATGGAACAGTCCTGAGGGATCTTTCGGCGCGAAAACTGCTCGTTGACGATGGCCGATATGTCAGACTGACCCGTCAAGGCATGAAGTATGGGAATTTGGTATTTGAAAAATTTTTGCTTGATGCGCAAGATTTTTGATAATGCCTAGTGGTTATTTGAGGAAAGTCTGCTATAATACTTTTGTATACTTAAAATTGGATGAGAATCGGGGAGATATCATGGACAGAAAGATCATTGAGAAATTTGTCTTGTCCGCTTTGATTATTATGGGATGCAGTGCTGTGGGAGGACTTATCTGGGCAAATAGTCAGAATCAGCTTCAGCAGCAGGCTGCTGTAGAAGAAGCGGAAAAAGAACCCGGCGTAGAATCGGATGCCTATATTTTGGCCAAGGGGGATTATTCCAATTTAGAGGAACTTCTTACCGATGTCGACAAACCGGTCTATGACCGCTACACGTTAAAGCAGCGTCAGGAAAAGGGACTGCCGACAATGCTGCCGCCGTTGGCCGTATATAATAAGGAAAAAGTAGCCTATCTGACTTTCGACGATGGCCCGGATAATAAGAATACCTTGGCGATTTTGGATATTCTCAAGGCAAATGGGATTCATGGCACGTTTTATGTAACCGGTAAGATGTGCGAGGAGAATCCAACCGTACTCAAGCGAATCTTTGAGGAAGGGCATGCAATCGGCAATCATAGTTACGACCATGATTACAAGCGGTTGTATCAGTCGAAGGATAGTTTCCTGGCAGAAATGCAGCAGACCGATGATATCATCTTCAACATCCTTGGGGTGCGTCCGTTCATTATCCGTGCTCCCGGTGGAACGGTGGGAATGTTTTCCGCGGACTATTATCCGGCGCTTACGGAAGCAGGATATGTGGAACATGATTGGAATGTCAGTTCCGAGGATGCGACACCGAAACGGCCCAATGCCGCTCGACAGATTAAATTCGTGGACAGCATGACGAAGGGCGACCTTAAGGATAATATGGCATTAGTGCTTATGCATTGCTGTGGGGGCAAGGAAGAAACGGTTAAGGCGCTGCAAGGAATCATTGACGTACTGAAAGCCAAGGGGTATCGTTTTGGTGTTGTGACACCGATTACTCCGCAGCCATGGTAAGGGGAAAGACAGGAGCAGCCCGTGACGTTTAAGCGAATCATTTGTTTTTTTTGTATAATGGTAGTCCTGGAAATTGGCAGTATGTTGTCGATAGCCATTTGGATGCATCAGGATGAGGGAAGCTCTGTGCAGGCAGAATCTGCTCATGAAGATCGCGATGCTGTAGGCGAGGAAAAACGCGCGCCCAATGCCAGGGATGCTGCGGAGTTAAACCGCAATATCGAACGCATATTGGGGGGCGATTCTGCGCGCTATGCAATCTATTTTTTGCGCCCCGCCGAGGAGGAGGAACCCTTCCTTTATCAGAATCGTCCGATGTCGCCAGCGAGCATGATTAAGGTTTTTATCATGGCAGCGGTTATGCAGGAGGTGCATGATGGCAGGTTGTCGTTGGAGGAAAAGCTCGTCATACGGGAATCCGATGTAGTGGGTGGTGCCGGTGTGATTACTTGGTATAACATTGGAGAAGTGCGCTCTATACGGGAACTTGTTTCGGGGATGATTATGAGCAGTGATAATACTGCCACCAATATCTTAATCGATCGTTTGGGAATGGATAAAATCAATCGGTATATCCAAGAACACGGATATGGAGACACGCAGCTGGTCCATAAGATGATGATTGGAAATGGCGGACGAAAGAATTTTTCATCCGTGCGGGACTTAGGAAAATTGTTCAGCCGGCTGTATTATCATCAGTTGGTAGGAGAGTCAGAAGACCGATTTATGGAACTGGTGCTTTCTGGACAGAAGGACAAGGAATGCTTCAATGCTGCGCTTCCGGATTTTACGATTGCGCATAAGACGGGAGAAGTTACCGGACTTTACGATGATGGTGGAATCTTTTATGGCAAACAAGGCGATTTCGTACTTGTCATCATGAATGAGGGCTTTACAAGCCGTGGGGATACGATTGAAGACATGAAGCAATTGACGCGTTATTTTGCCTCGACCCTTAAAAAGAAAAAGAAATAAATGCAGGGACTTTTGAGAAAAAAGTCTGCTGAACTATTGGGGGACCCGCTGGGACTGAAAAGTGCTGGCGGGTTTTTATATTTGACTTTTTGTCTTTTAGTGTTGACTTTTTGCCTTATTCGCGGTATTATCTTAATAGATTCGAAGTTAGCACTCACTATATAAGAGTGCTAACAGGAAAATAAATACCGAAGGAGGGATGCTGATGTCCGAACCGATAGATGAGCGCAAACAGCGGGTATTAAAGGCCGTTATCGATGATTATATCGAGACCGCCGAGCCAGTGGGCTCAAGAACGTTGGCTCGGAAGTATGACTTAGGTGTCAGTCCGGCTACCATCCGCAATGAAATGGCGGATTTGGAAATGCTGGGGTATCTCGAGCATCTTCATACCTCCTCCGGTCGGGTACCATCCTCCAAGGGATATCGTTTCTACGTGGATGGCCTGATTCCGCCAAAGCCAGTCAGTGAGGAAGAAAAGGCACGGATCGATCGTTGGTATAATGCCAAAGTCAAGCGGATTGATGAGGTGTTTCAAGAGACTGCTCACATCATATCCCAAGTGACCAAAAACGTGTCGCTGGTGCTGGCACCGCAGCTTACTCAGGCGAAGTTCCGTTGCTTGCAGTTTTTGCCGCTGGATGATTATCGTGTCATCACAGTGCTTATGACAGATGCAGGCTTTATCGAGAACAAGATTGTCGAAATGCCAAGTGGTGCGACCTTTGAGGATTTTCAGCGGATGGCAAGGGTTATCAATGATAATCTTGCTGGGCATACCCTCGATACCATTCAGCATCATGCGCTTTCAGAGATTCGCGATGAAATCTCCGATGAGCCCCTTTATGAATCAGCCCTGGAGATTATCCATCGGGCATTGGATACCGGAAAAAGGGAACGGCTTTATCTTGGGGGAACTACCCAAATGCTGGATCAGCCGGAATTCCACGATGTGGAGAAGGTAAAAGAGACCTTGATGATGCTGGAGGAGGAAGAGCTTATCAAAGACATCCTATATGCTCATATGGGAGATGGCCTTGAGGTCACCATCGGGCAGGAAAATGAGGATAAGCACTTCAAGGACAGCAGCATCATTACGGCGACTTATCATCTCGATGGAGAGCTTTTGGGAACCATCGCAGTATTGGGACCGACCCGTATGGAGTATGCGAAGGCGATGAGCCTTCTCGAGTACATGAATTCGAATCTTACCAATGTCATCAAACGCTTTCACTGGTAGACCCTGCTGGTGCTTAGCAATATATATCCCCTTTGAAAGAGGTGAAGGAATTGCCATCATTTATGAAAGATGAATTAAAGAAAAAAGATGAGCAGAAACTTGACGAGATGCAGCAGGAAATCAATGAGGCCAGTGCTGAAGCTGAGGCTGAAGAAGTTGAAGATCAGAATGATGCTGAGGTAGACGAGGCAGCTGAGACGGAAACTTCGGATGAGGCACAGCAGCTTGAAAAGCTGGCGGCAGAGCTGAAGGAAAAAGAAGAACGCGTTCTTCGCCTGCAGGCCGATTTTGAGAATTTCCGCCGTCGTACGGCAAAAGAGAAAGAAGAGCTTTCGGCAGTCGTTACGCAGGGCATCCTCAAGGATATGCTGCCGCTTTTGGACAATTTTGAACGTGCTATGGCTGCTGAGGCCAAGGACGGGGAAGCTTTCCAGAAAGGCGTTGAGATGATTTTCACGCAGTTTGGGGAAGTGCTCAAGAAGAATGGCTTGGAAAAAATCGAAACTGAGGGACAGAAATTTGACCCGAATTTCCACCAAGCGGTTATGCGGGTTCAGAATGAAGAACTGGAAGATGATGATATTGCCCAGGAACTTCAGAAAGGCTATATGGTTAAGGGCCGGGTAATTCGTCCGAGCATGGTTCAAGTAGTAGCTAACTAACATCTGTTTATAAAGTTTTTCTCTATATATTTTGAAAAAGATATTTTTAGGAGGATTTTAAAATGTCTAAAGTAATTGGTATTGACTTAGGTACGACCAACTCCGTTGTATCTGTTATGGAAGGCGGCGAGCCGACGGTCATCACGAACCCGGAAGGCAGCCGCATCACGCCGTCTGTTGTCGGTTTCACGAAAGACGGACAGCGTCTCGTAGGCCAGCTGGCAAAACGTCAGGCGGTATCCAATCCGGATCGTACGATTGCATCCATCAAACGCCACATGGGTGATTCCAACTACAAAGTAACGGTTGATGGCAAGAGCTATACGCCGCAGGAAATCTCCGCAATGGTTCTGCAGAAGCTCAAGGCAGATGCGGAAGCATATCTTGGCGAGACGGTCAGCCAGGCTGTTATCACGGTTCCGGCTTACTTCAACGACAGCCAGCGCCAGGCAACAAAAGATGCTGGTAAGATTGCTGGTCTCGAGGTTTTGCGTATTGTCAACGAGCCGACGGCAGCAGCCCTGGCTTATGGCCTCGACAAAGATGATGATGAGACGGTTCTCGTATTTGACCTTGGTGGTGGTACGTTTGATGTCTCGATCCTCGAACTTTCCGGTGGTACGTTTGAAGTTCTGGCAACCAATGGTGATACGCATCTGGGCGGTGATGACTTTGACCAGGCTATCATGGATTGGATGGTTGAGGAGTTCAAGAAAGAGAACAACATTGACCTGTCTCAGGACAAGATGGCTGCGCAGCGCCTGAAAGAGGCAGCTGAAAAAGCGAAGATTGAGCTCTCCAGCATGACGCAGACGAACATCAACCTGCCGTTCATCACGGCGGATGCTACGGGCCCGAAACATCTCGACCTTACGCTGTCGCGTGCTAAGTTTGATGAACTCACGAGCAGCCTCGTTGAGCGTACGATGGAGCCGACCCGCAAGGCTATGGCTGATGCGGATCTTTCGGGCAGCGACATCAACAAGATTATCCTCGTTGGTGGTTCTTCCCGTATTCCGGCCGTTCAGGAAGCTATCCGCAAGTTCCTGGCAAAAGAGCCGTCCAAGGGCGTTAACCCGGATGAGTGCGTATCGGTCGGTGCTGCGATCCAGGGTGGTATCCTCGTTGGCGAGGTCAAAGACGTACTGCTCCTCGATGTTACGCCGCTGTCCTTGGGTATCGAGACGCTCGGCGGTGTTTGCACGAAAATCATCGAGCGCAACACGACGATTCCGACGCATAAGAGCCAGGTATTCTCCACGGCTGCTGATAATCAGCCGTCCGTTGATATCCATGTTCTTCAGGGTGAGCGTGAGATGGCTGCTGGCAACAAAACGCTGGGCCGCTTCGAGCTCTCCGACATTCCGCCAGCTCCGCGTGGAGTTCCTAAAATCGAGGTTTCCTTCGATATCGATGCCAACGGTATCGTTCATGTATCGGCAAAAGACCTCGGTACGGGTAAAGAGCAGAAAATCACGATTCAGTCGGATGGCGGCATGAGCAAAGAAGATATTGATCGCATGGTCAAAGAGGCTGAGGCTCATGCAGCAGAAGATAAGAAGCAGAAAGAGGCCATCGATGTTAAGAATCAGGCTGACAGCTTCGTATATCAGGCAGAAAAGACCATCAAGGATCTCGGTGATAAGGCAGATAAAGCACAGATTGCCAAAGTTCAGGAAGGTGTCGACAAGGTAAAAGAGGCACTCAAGAGCAATGATACGGAAACGATCAAGAAGGCAATGGAAGAAGCGCAGAAACCGCTTTATGAAATGAGTGCGGCTGCTTATCAGCAGGCTCAGGCTGCTGGTCAGGGTGCCCCAGGTGCAGATCAGGCAGCTCAGGCTGATGCCAAGAACGATGACGATGTGGTAGATGCAGAGTATACGGAAGTCAAAGACGATAAGAAATAATTCACGGTTTTGATGGATGGATTGTTGGGAGCCTGCGGGCTCCCAACAATTATATTTTAAGGATGGTGCAACGTGAGCGAGAAACGCGATTACTATGAGGTGCTGGGCGTTGATAAGGGCGCATCGGCAGCTGATATAAAAAAGGCCTATAAAAAAATGGCCCGTAAATATCATCCAGACCTCAACCGCGACAACCCGAAAGAAGCTGAGGAGAAATTCAAGGAAGTCAACGAGGCCTATGATGTCTTGAAGGATCCGCAGAAGAAAGCCCAGTACGATCAGTTTGGCCATGCGGCCTTTGAAGGCGGCATGGGCGGCGGAGGCGGCTTCGGTGGTTTCGGCGGAGGCGGCTTCGGCGGTTTCGGTGGCGGCGGAATGGATGACATTTTCGACATGTTCTTCGGTGGTGGCGGACGTCAGCGTTCCCGCGGCCCACAGCCGGAACGTGGCAGTGACCTGCGCTATGATTTGGAGATCACTTTCGAAGAGGCTGCTTTTGGCAAAGAGGTAGAACTCAGCATTCCCCGCATGGAAACTTGTGAAGCCTGCCATGGCAGTGGAGCTGCTGCAGGAACCAGTCCGGAAACTTGTCCGGATTGCCACGGAACCGGTATGCGCCAGCAGGTACAGAATACGCCATTTGGCCGGATGGTCAATCAGACCACCTGTGGCCGTTGCCATGGTACGGGCAAGATTGTCAAAAATCCTTGCAGCGAATGCCATGGTACGGGGAAAAAGAAGGTTCGCAGCAAGATTAAGGTCAACATTCCGAAAGGTATTGACAATGGGCAGCGGGTTCGCGTCCGGGGCGGCGGTGAAGCCGGAAAACTCGGCGGCGAGCACGGCGATCTCTACGTATACATCTTCATCAAGCCGCATAAGATTTATCAGCGTCAGGGAACGGATGTCGTCGTGGAAGTGCCGGTTTCTTTTGTTCAGGCAGCTTTGGGCGATAAAATTCAGGTGCCGACTATTGATGGCACGGTTGAGGTTAAAGTGCCAGCCGGGACGCAGTCGGGCAAAATCCTGCGCCTGCGCGAAAGAGGTATTCCGCATCTGCGTGGTACAGGACGTGGCGATGAACATGTTGTCATCAAGGTACTCACGCCGCAGAATCTCAACCAGCGTCAGAAGGAACTCCTCAAGGAGTTTGGCGAAATCAGTGGCGATAAAGTCAATCCGGAACAGAAGAGCTTCCTCGACAACCTCAAGAATCTCTTTAAATAATTCAGGAATTACCAAAACAAGTGAGAGTGTGACACTCTCACTTGTTTTTTTCAGCGGATAAACGTATAATAGATTGTCAACGTATAAAGAAGATACGGCAAAGGAGCGATGTATTTTGAAATGGGCAGAAGTGAGTATCCTGACCACCCATGAAGCTACGGATGTTGTGGCAGAAATCTATCACGATATCGGTGCACAGGGAGTTGTTATCGAAGACCCGGAACTCCTGAACAGTTACATTGATTCGGGAATGTGGGATTTTTCGGATATCCAGCGTGCGGACAATACAGAAGTTGTTACGGTCAAGGCATATCTGCCCATGGATGAAGACCTTGATGGCAGATTGCGTGATTTTGAGCAGCGAATCAAGGCGTTTCGCGAGATTGAAGGCGATGGCATCACGAAGGGATCCTGCGAAATTTCTTGGAAATCGGTTCAGGATGAAGACTGGTCGGATAACTGGAAAAAATATTTCCATCCGGAAAAAGTCGGTGGTATGATTGTTATCAAACCGACTTGGGAAGATTATACGGCTAGCCCGGATGATATCGTTATTGAACTTGATCCAGGGGCAGCGTTTGGTACGGGAACGCATCCGACGACAGCCATGTGCATTCGTGAATTGGAGAAATTGGTACGTGGCGGCATGCGGGTCTTTGATGTTGGTACGGGGTCTGGTGTCCTCGCTATTGCTGCGGCAAAATTGGGGGCAAGTGATGTTACTGCCATGGACTATGACCGGACGGCAGTCAATGTGGCGGCTGAGAATATCCGGGAAAATCAAGTAGAACGTACGGTTAAGACTGGCATCAGCGATATTTTGAAATCTTTTGATGGCAAGGCAGACTTGGTCGTGGCCAATATTATTGCGGACATCATCATCCGGTTGTTTGAAGAGCTGGATGAGCATCTGGCCGATGGTGGTAAACTTTTGGCATCGGGGATTATTGCCGAGCGGGTGGCTGATGTTACCGAGGCCTGCATTGCCAATGGATTTGTAGTCGATAAAGTCATCGAAGAAAAAGGCTGGGCCGCAATGGTCATCAGCCGCGGGGAAGACAAATGAGGCGCTTGTTTTATAAGGGCCTGTTAGCCGATACCATAGAAATTACGGGCAGTGATGCGCATCATTTGATGCATGTCATGCGAGCAAAGGCCGGCCAGGAAATCATCCTGGTGGATGATGAAAATCAAGTGGCCCGCATGGAGATGACTGCTTTTCGGGAAGATGCGGTAACGCTTACCTTGCGGCAGCGCCTGGAAGCGGATACGGAATCGCCTATTGATTTGGTGTTGGCACAATGCCTGCTAAAGTCTGACAAGATGGATATGGTGGTACAAAAAGCTGTGGAACTGGGGGCGGTTGGCGTTATTCCCGTTCGCAGTCAGAATTGTGTCGTTCGCTATGATGCCAAAAAGGCAGCAGCCCGGCAGCAACGCTGGCAGAAAATTGCAGATGAGGCAGCAAAACAATGTGGCCGCACCGCGCTTTTGACGGTGGATCCCGTAACGGATATCAAGGCGCTTATCGCAGCGGAAAAAGAGCAGGAAGACAGTGTATTGGTTTTCTTTTACGAAAATGAAGACCAGCAGACGGTCAAGGATTACTTGCGTCAGATTACTGCCAAACGAATCGTATTGTTGGTGGGGCCGGAAGGCGGTTTTTCTTTGGCAGAAGCAAAAGCTGTCGAAGAGGCTGGCGGTAAGAGTGTAACGCTGGGGCCTAGAATCCTGCGAGCGGAAACCGCGGCCTTGACGGCTCTGTCGGTTGTACAATACGAATGTGGAGATTTAGGATAAGGAGGATTTTTGCCTTGCCAAAGGTGGCATTAACAACACTGGGATGTAAAGTCAACCAGTTTGAAACTGAAACAATGGAAGGTCTGTTCAAGCAGAAGGGCTATGAGATTGTTCCGTTTGACGAGACCGCAGATTTCTATGTTATCAATACCTGTTCGGTCACCAGTCTGGGGGACCGCAAATCCCGGCAGATTATTCGCCGGGCCAAGCGGCAGAATGAGCAGGCAATTATTGCGGTATGCGGATGCTATGCGCAAGTCCACCCCGAAGAAATCAAGGCGATCGAAGGGGTTCGGGTTGTCCTAGGGACAAAAGAGCGCAGCCGCATTGTTGAGTATGTTGAACAGGCTGCACGGGAAGATGGGATTCTCGATGAGGTGGGTAACATCATGGAGGCTCGCGATTTTGAGGATATTCCGCTCTACGATATGCCGCAGCGTACACGGGCGTTCCTGAAAATTGAAGATGGATGCCAGAATTTCTGTTCTTATTGTATTATTCCCTATGCGCGGGGACCGGTAAAATCCCGTCAGTTGGATAAGATTCATGCGGAAGCAAAGAAACTGGTTGATGCGGGGTTCAAAGAAATCGTTTTGACGGGGATTCACCTTGGTGCTTATGGCCGCGATTTGTCGGAGAATGTCAATTTGGCGGATGCCTGCCGGGAAGTATTGAAAGTAGCGGGCTTAAAGCGGCTTCGTTTGGGATCGTTGGAATCCATCGAGCTCTCACCGGAACTGTTTGAACTCATCCGTCAGGATGATCGCTTCTGTGCGCATCTCCATTTGCCCTTGCAAGCAGGTTCGGATTCCGTGCTCAAAGATATGAATCGTCATTATGATACGGCAGAATTTGCCCGCCTCATTGAACGGGTGGAAAGCGAGGTCCCCGGCGTAGCAGTATCGACGGATATCATTGTCGGCTTCCCTGGGGAGACCGAAGAACAATTCCAACAAGGATTGGATTTTGTGGCGAAAATGAATTTTTCGCGCATGCATGTATTCCCGTATTCCCGCCGCAGTGGGACACCTGCAGCGGAGCGGACGGACCAGATTCCCGAACCAGTCAAAAAGGAACGCGTTCACCGCATGCAGGAACTAGCCGCTGGCAAGACGGAAGAGTTCCATCGCATGTTTATCGGTAAGACGATGCGCGTCCTATTCGAAACGAATCATGAGGGGATAACCGACGGACTTACGGATAATTACATCCGCGTATATACGGATGACGAAGTTAGCTGTGGTGAACTCTATGAGGTGCGCCTGGAACGGCTTTATCGAGATGGTGTCTTTGGCAAAGTCGTAGAAAAGGTGAAATAAAATTCTACAGTAAGCAGGTAATTCGCTTTTCGTGGCGAATTATTATAGATGTATCCGGTTTATGCGCAGTGTTTGGCGTAATGGACGGATAAATTCAACAAGGGAGGTGTTAAAGATGGCAGATTGTATTTTTTGCAAGATTGCTCAGAAGGAGATTCCTTCAAATCTTGTCTACGAAGATGATCAGGTGGTAGCATTCAAGGATTTGGAACCACAGGCTCCCGTTCATGTACTGGTCATTCCGAAGAAACATGTGGAAAGCGTCCTGGCTTTTACCAAGGAAGACAAGGATTTGGCGGCACATATCCTGGTGGATGTAATCCCGCAGTTGGCCCGCGAGTTGGGGGTAGATGAGAAGGGCTTCCGCGTTGTCACCAATACGGGTGAGGAAGGCGGGCAGAGCGTCAAACATCTGCATTTCCACCTCCTGGGCGGCCGTTCCCTGCAGTGGCCTCCAGGCTAATCAGTTTGTGGTTGACATGGCTGCGCCAGCTGATGTATAATTGTGTGGTGTAGTTATGAAACACAAACTCCCAAGTTAAGTGGAGGGGGGGAAAAATAGATGGCAAACGAAATCAAAGTTGGTAAAAATGAATCAATCGATAGTGCTCTCCGCCGCTTCAAGCGTATGTCCCAGAAAGCTGGTACGCTGGCTGAAGTGAGAAAACGTGAACATTACGAGAAACCGAGCGTTCGCCGCAAGAAGAAATCTGAGGCAGCTCGTA